>Ga0265797_10001039_pt1 | contig 49896 bp, 31 predicted proteins | sample P2T30metagenome_FD_192433 | JGI IMG/M metagenome (GOLD analysis project Ga0265797, IMG submission 192433) | Plant litter microbial communities from East Loma Ridge, Irvine, California - P2 T30 | ecosystem: Environmental > Terrestrial > Plant litter > Unclassified | place: USA: California...
GAGCCACGAATGGGCAATGCGTAGCAACAAGGTCTTCGCCAGAAAGTGTTGCAGCCGGCATACTGCTCTTTACTGCTCTTTGACGCACTGAGGTGCATTGTCCCAATTTGTGCAAGACTCAACAAAGCTGACGTCTTCTCAAGGTTTCCACGCATGTTGAGCGGCAGAGCCCCATATAGTCCAAATAGATAGGAGGTCGCATCTCATGATAATGGATCCCACGACGCAAAAATGATGATGATCAATGTTGATGGGGTGACGATCAGGGTGCAGATCTCGAAGCCCGCACCACGATGTGCTCTGTTCGTTGCGAAATTCCCGTCATCCAGGTGCTGCTGTGGGGCGTGGGATCAGGCCCACGGCACGGGAGTCAGCCTCGTGCTCGGTCAGATATACGGTCAGATATATCGATCGAGTTTTATGGAGCCAGAAGCACGTTATCACAACGTGAGTTACCGAAGCTTTTACGCCATGTTTGCGTAGGACTCTGCGGAAGCATCTCGATGGGAATAGTTGACTGAATGAATTCTTAGTAATGTTCATCGTAGCACGATCTTGCATGGGAGACTGCTGGTATATCTATATCACGCTGTCCAATGGTTTTGATGGTTCAGAGCTCATGCCAGCTTTGAATTTCGATATCACAAGCATTCAAAAAATCGTCACGCACAGACTCACAACACACAACACTCTCCCGCCAGAAGACGTCATGCAGAGTCCAAGACACCGCGAGGCTGTAATTGCTTATCGTCGGAGTCTTCGGCGAGACATTATGCAAGCTCCTTTTCCGGCTAAGTCAAAACGGCATGACCCTCATCTTGCATACGCAACATCAGAATCACAATGATGTTTTGCCTTGGGCACCACATCGATGCACCCCAACGTGTGGAGTCTGTGGGCTTGACCTTCGGCTCCTAAGTCTAGCGATTAAAGAATGGTAGATACAATCCAGCAAATTTCCCGAGAGAATGTTTCGCTCTACTCCAGTATCTAACTTCGATATGTTGTCATTATCCATATTTCTTCCGTTGTCCATCTGGGCTGCCGTCGTTTGGCTCGCATACACATTCAACGTCTACCTAAAACGCAAATCGCACGCCAAATCCCACGGATGCGAAGAACCCACAACTCTAAAGCAGGAGTCTTTCCTCGGCTATGGCATGCTCCGCGATTCTTTCGAGGCTCTTCGAAACTCGACGTACCTTCGACTCGGCAAGCAAAGATTCGATGAGAACGGAAACACATTCGCTTTCAAGCAAATGGGCAAGCTCGGCGTCCTGACCAACGATCCCATTAATGTAAGAGCAATCCTTTCGACGCAGTTCCAGGATTTTGGTGTTGGCAAGAGAAGGGCAGAAGCTTTCGAGCCTTTGATCGGACATGGGATTTTCACTGCGGATGGTGCTTCGTGGGAGAAAGCGAGGAAGTTGGTGAAGCCTAGCTTTTCGAGAGGGCAGCTGGATGATATCTCGACCTTCGAGACACACTTGCAGAACTTCGTAGCAAGCTTGCCTGGTGAAGCCGAAGCTATTGATTTGCAGCCGCTCTTCCAGGGGTTGACACTGGATGTGTCGACCGACTTCCTCTTTGGAGAATCAACGAATGTATTGGGCTCGGCCAAGGCGGCTTCCGCAGGCAGGAGCTTTGCAAATGCTTTCGACGATGCTCAGAAGACAGTCGTGAATGCGTTCGCTCTCGGACCGGTAGGCTGGCTGGATCCGCGGTCGAACTTCAGGCAAGATCAGAAGACAGTAAAGGATTTCATGTCCGGATACGTCGACAAGGCCTTGAACACAGAGAAGAGCGATGCGCCACACCAGCAAGACGGCAAATATAGCTTCGCCTCCGAGTTCGCCAAACTGACCGACGACCGAGCCATGATCCGAGGCGGTCTCCTAAACCTCCTCCTAGCCGGAAGAGACACCACCGCCAGCCTATTAAGCAACCTTTTCTTCATGCTAGCAAAGCAGCCAGACGTCTACAGCAAACTCGCCGCTGAGATTCGCTCAACGGTACCGACCGCGAACGAAGCGCCCAGCCTAGAAGCCCTCAAATCAATGAAATACCTCCGCGCCTGCATCAACGAATCCCTCCGCCTCCACCCGCCCATACCGCGCAACTCCCGCGAAGCCCTCCGAGACACCACCCTCCCCGTCGGAGGCGGCGCAGACGGCACGGCGCCGATTCTCGTCCCAAAGGGCACGCAAGTGGGCTACCAAGTCTTCTCCATGCACCGCAGGAAAGACGTTTACGGCGAAGATGCGGATGAATTTGTACCCGAGCGCTGGATAGAGCGTAATTTAAGGCCTGGGTGGGCTTTTTTGCCTTTTAATGGAGGGCCGAGGATTTGTATTGGACAGCAGTTTGCGATTAACTTAGCTTCTTATGTTGTGTGTAGACTGGTGCAGCGTTTTGAGAGGGTGGAGAGCTGTGATCCGGGGCCTTGGGAGGAGGGCTTGGGGATTACTTGTTCGACGAAGAATGGGACTTTGGTGAGGCTGTGTCGGCGTGATGCATGGGAAACTAGTGATGTATCTGCTAATGAGTGATCATTAATACTGCCATCGATTGATCTACGTCGAGACTTGCGTTCGCATACAGCTCACTTTTTGTGGCTGCGCTTCTTCCGAGAATGTTCTTTCTCCCAATGCTGCTCCACCAGCTCTGTAGCCGAGACGCCCTGAGCCTCATGCACAAGCTCGAGCGCAGCACGCTCTTTGCGACCTATAGCATCCGCACGCTTTTTCTCATCACTTCTTCCCACATGCTTCATGCTCCTGAAGCCCTTCTTCGTTTTGCCGTAGAATTCCATACTTCTCAGCACTTTGTACGCACCGGAGACTTTCAGAGCAGAGAGGTCCACTCCTTCGTCTTCCAAACTCTTGACGAAAGTTTTGAAAGACTTGGTGGTGGGTCGATAGTGGCCGCTTAACGGAGACAGATATGTCAAGTAGCCATCGTGGACTCCAATTGAACCAGCACTGCGGATGCGAGCGCCCGAAAGGAATGAGGCGTGTTGGAAGGTGCCGCTGTTTTTCATGCCGATGTAGAGGCGGTTCAGAGTGTCTGTCACGTAGATCCAAGTACCAGGCTTGACCGACGAGCGCAAAAGGTGGTTCAACAGTGTTGCTGGTGAGACATGGACTCGACGAGAGCGTTTTGATGGTTCTTGCGAAGGTGAGCTATGTTTTGGTGGTGAAGAGGACTCCGACACCTGCTCTGCGCTGGAACTGGAGCTGGAATCTGAGTCGATCTCAAGGTGGCTTAACTTTGCAAGATCGTGATTTATGTCGGAGTCACCAATTGCGTCCGGTGCTCCCTGATCGGCGACATTGGCGGCACCCGGCTCAGCAGAACCTTTGGGTACAATGCCGTGCATAGAGTCTTCGAAGTCATCCGCGCTTGTCGTAATGAGCTCGCCGTTCTTGGCCCATCGCAGGCGACCTTCGTCGTCTATTTCGACGAGATATGCCTTCCGCTCCTCTCTACTCAGGTACCGAATGCGTTCACGATCAAGCTTCTCGCGGCTGCAAAGTGATAGATCCAGACTGAGTCCCGGGCCATGATCGAGCCAGTAGAAGAAGTTCTGCGTGGTATTCTGTCGACGCCAAAATTCATGATACACCTGAAGATTGGCGCCATATCTGTGCTTGACATCGACCATTTCCAAGAAATAACGAAGATCCATCAACATCGTGCTGACTTCGTCTTGCTCGATACTCGAGGCAGTGCTGGAGTTGCCTGAGCTCATGTCTGACGCCTGTCGCTGATGGCTTGGGGTATTCTCGCCACGTCCGGCGTGCTCGGCAATCCAGCCAGCTCGCCGCCAGTGCATCTTTGCGATTTCGGAAGATGAAGGTGTGCGATTACCATTGTTATCGCCCGATATAGAAGGTCGCTTGTGATGAGGAGCAATGACACTTCTGTATTTCATCTCGGCGATAAGATCCGACCAGCGAGATGATGGGTCGAGTACCAGGCCTTGCTGCTCGCGACGCTCTCGGTGGCCTCGATAAGCTGCTTGAATCTTTGTCGCAGCATGGTGTTCCTGCGCGCTGTGCGTATGGTACTTCCGATCAATCTCGACTTCCTTCAGACGCTGAATATCGGAGATGCGTTTCACCTCTGCGGCATCTGGAGTGTGAAGTGAGTTCAGGTATTGCTGGTGCATGGCAAGTGCTTGGGCGTGCTTGTCGAGGACGACCTCCATTTTGCATGAATGACACGGATGCTGGGCCAGGTTCAAAGAATGTTGCGGTGTGCTTTGTGATCATGTGAAGTAGAAGGTCAAGTGAGGACCACGGCAGTATTTAATACTCAATGAACTCCTCGGAGTCAGGCGGCCCACCGTCATTCAGATAGCACAAAAAAAGCCCTTAGCTGCTGCTGTGGATTGGCCTGCTCGCCAAGTGCACAGAGATGGTTGATGGTGAATTCGTGGTGGAGGAGGCGGTGCGAGCGGCTGTGTCGGAACTTTGGAGCTGCGTTTCATGCTCTGATTGGATTACTATACGGCTCTTCTCACAACTAGCTTACGTATGCTGTAGGCATCACTGTTTTTGTGTTTCGTCAAGGGCTGTAGAGAGGCTGCGATATTGTCCTCGGGCGGAGTCTGATTGAGAGCTTGACTGCAATCACATGCGAATGATGGACATGCATGAGATCTCTGTGCAGCGCGCATCAAGCCAGGATAGGTGCATTGCAGGATGTGGCATGCCTACTGACTTGACGAGACTTAGCGGTGACATGCTCAGGCGGATTCATTAAGAAGAGACGATGTCACAAAAGAGGCGAAGTGAAATGAAGTGAAGTGGTCCTGTTCTGCCAATCTGTTCATCTCGAAAGAGGATTGTCACGTGCTAAAGAGCGCCGATCGCTCCTTCCCTGCCACCCCACGTTTCGGCCTCGGAGCTCTTGAGCTCTCCAACTTCGCGACGCGACATCAAGGTAGATCCATTGCGACCACGCGACAAAACCTCAAACATTCCACAACAGCGCGCACGTCCGCGCAATAAACCGCCGACATGCCTCCGAAAAAGGCGAAGACTGCGGCCAAGGCCAGAGCCGTCGCAAAGAACTCTACAAGATCAAATTCCACTGCTGCACCTGCGACATTCGTTAGCCACGGCAAAGAATACGACACCACTGCTGCCGCTACGCGTGCTCGTCGCGCAACCACGCAGACGTCCAGCACGCCTGTTGAGGCGACCGCGAAGAGTGAGCTCACTTGTCGCAATGCGATCGGCCAATCTACTTACTCATCACTAATTCGCGCTCACAGAAACCGCAAGTACAGCTACGCCTACAAAGAAGCGCGGCAGACCTGCTCACGTCGCGGATGAAGATGTCGAGCCGCCGAAGAAGCGTGGTAGGCCTGCACGTGTCACCGAAGAAGATATCGAGCCGCCAAAGAAGCGTGGCAGACCTGCGAAATCGGCGATCGCAGAGGAGGAAGTAGATGAGGTTGAAGAGGAGGAGGAGGAGACTGCCGTCGAGCGGCCCAAGAAGCGCGGCAGGCCTGCAAAATCTACCACTACAATCAGCCAGCCAGTGGCTAAAAAGTCAGGCAGACCTGCTAAGGCTGCAACCACGGCTCCTGAACCACCGAAGAAGCGAGGCAGACCAGCAAGAATCAACCCGGAGGTTGTTGCTGAAGAAGAAGATGATGAGGTCGAGGAGGCCGAAGATCACACGGCAAAGGCTGACCCGGCGAAGAAGCGTGGTCGTCCGGCCAAGAAGCAAGCTGCTCCTGCTCCAGCTAAGCAGACTGCAGCCACACAGTCCGCGAAGAAGAGAGGTCGTCCTGCAAAGGCCGCAACCGACCCAGCAGAACACCCAGCAGAGCCAGACACCCCTGCTCCTCGCAAGCGCCACAGCGGGCGTACTGGAGGTCCAACCACCAAAATCTCAACTGATGCCGAGGACGCTGCCGATCAACTCGAGGACGAGCTGATTGACGAGGTGCAGAAATCTGTCAAGAAAGGCGCCAAAGGCAAGCCTGCTTTAAGCGCAAAGAAGCAAGATGTGAATGAGGATGAGGATGGCAAGAACTACTGGCTCATGAAAGCTGAGCAGGTCGACCGCATGGAGACCCTCAAAGACGGTAGCGAGTTCAACACCAAATTCACCATCGACGATCTGAAGGCTAGAGGTGCGCCTGAGCCGTGGGAGGGCGTCCGTAACTTTGTCGCTCGTAACCACATGCGCGCTATGAAGCAAGGCGATCTCGCATTCTTCTACGCCTCTCAGGGAAAGGCTCCGGGCATCACTGGAATCATCGAGATCGTGCAAGAGCACGAGCCGGACTTCACTGTAACAGACGAGAGCTCCATTGGCTACGTTGAGCCTGCTAAACGAGGCCAGGAGAACCAGTGGAGTCTCGTTCACGTGGGTTTCCTCCAGAAGCTCAGCAAGCCGGTAACGCTTAAAGAGTTGCAGAAGTACTCAGGCGGCAACGGCGTTCTGCAAGACATGCAAGTTATCAAGCAGTCCAGACTGAGTGTTACCAAGGTTTCGGAGAAGGAATGGAACTTCATCGTCAACGAGCTCATTGAGGGTTACGAAGAAGACGGTGCCAACGATGAAGACGACGACGACGATGGTCTTGCTGGAGTCAAGGTTGGTGGTGGCGCTCCTCTTAATCCAGACCTCAGCGGTGGCCAAGCGATGGCAATCGGTGACGCCTTCAGTCCATCACCAGACGTTGTTCAAGCGACTGCCGGTGCCAAAATGGAGGAGCCTGAGGATGTGCTTCCTGGGCTTTCGGCTTCACAAGCAGTGAACGGTGCTGACGATTCTGATGAGTTGTTGATGTCCGGAGCCGTGCTTCCTTCATTCACGAGTGCCACAGCTCGCCCAACCTCGAACCACAGCTCACGCCCAGCATCTCGTGCAGGCTACCAAGACGCTGCGTCACGCCAGCAATCGCTGGCTCCGCCGGTACTTCAGACTACGGAGGCCGTTATGGAGGGCACCATGACAGAGACCGACTTGACGGAGCCTGTTGTTGCGGAGCCCATCAGGGCTGTCTCTCGCAATGGCTCTGTGAAACCTGGTGTGTCTTCACGCGCGTCTTCTCGTGCACCTTCCGTTGCGCGCTCTCGTGCGACTTCTCGTGCGCCGTCCGTTCCGCGGTCTCGCGCATCCTCTCGCGCTCCGTCTCTCGCGCCGTCTTTGAAATCGGTCGACCGCGGCAACAGCCTTGAGCAATCAGCACGCCCAGGCTCGCGTGGTAATCTGAACTTGATGCCGTCGCTCATGGAGTCGCCCGTCGATGCTTGAGCGGAGCAACGTATACACGCCAAACCACAACCCTCGCTTCTTCCCTTCGAGAAATGCTGCTTCCCTCTACCAAGAGTCAGCATTTGAGGGGATTATGCATGCCCATCATACCACAGACCCGAGTTTTTTCCTTTGAGATTGGGTTTGCTTTCTTCTTTTTCCTTTTCAAACAGCCAGCATACAGCATGGCTTACAAAACGTCCAGAGGCCGTTGAAACTGGCCATACTGCACAGGCGTGTTACTGCGTTCCTCGCGGGTCGAGCTAGATACCCATGATGAGCGATTTGCTTTCCTGCATGACGAAGAGAGAAATCCTTCGGGTAGCTTACTTCCATAAAATCGATTCTTTTAACTTATTGGCGCCATCCCACTTTGATTCTTCCGTCTAGCAAATTCCTTGCTCTCAATTGGTTTTCGAGGAGTACGTTCGAGCCTGCGCGAATTGCGGATTTGGCAAGTATTAAATCACAATTCGTTTGTAGCAATCCGCCAGCTAGTCCGTCCGCTCTGCCTCAACCCTGGGGCAGTGCATCCCAAAGATAAGCTTCCATACCCTCGTCTTCAAAACTGCTTGACTCGCTTGTCACCCATCGCGACATGCACCATGATGCATGCTCAGCATGGCAGCGGCGTGGCCGTGGGCGCGAAGGATTCTCAGCTAGGGCTCGCAAGCGATCAAGCCTCGCGAAGCTTTTGCACTTGACCAAATTTAGCCAGCTTCGCGACGAAGAGGTGCTCAGCCTTCGGTGTTTCCCGCTGTTGCTGCGCTGACACACTGGTCTTCCAATGGCGCTAAGCATCCTTCTTGCGACCTTGTTGCATGCTTGCATGGATGGCTACGCTGGTGCTGCGAGAGCTTAGGCGTGGCGCGCAGTATGGCTGTTTTGGGTATGCTTGGAGCTCGTGTTGGGTATGGTGTTTTGGTGCGGTATATAGCTGGCCTCGTATCCAATGCTTGGAATGCCTGGATACCTCACATCTTTATCACTCGCTACTATTCCTTGTGCTTCTACTGGGCTAACTTGAACACCCACAACTATTCGCAAAGGCTACCTTCACAATGTCTTCTCGCGGCGACCAGGAACCACAACGTCGCGCCAAAGGCCCAATCAGTGGCATCATCAAGCTCATCGGAACAGGCGTGGGCGCCGCGGCCGAGTATCGTGGCCATCGAAAGGAGCGCAAGGCCGCATACGATTCGGCACAGGCTTCGCCTGAAGAACACCCAGCAAACGCAGGACCATCGAGCCAGCCAGCATACCAACGTTCAACCTCAGATGCCTCGAGCTTACCACCAACCTACTTCCAATCAACGAACCATGCCTCAGATCGCCAGCTCGCCGCCGGGCCCCCAGCTTCCAAGGATAAGAAGGACAACATGATAGATGACTCGTCCAGCGACTACTCAGACTACCTCTCCGACGAAATCGAAGACGACGAAGACGCCTGGCAACTAGACGAAGTCGCCGCCGCAACAGAGCCCCCCAGCTACGAAACCGCCACCCGCGAAGACACCGACGCTTTCGAGCGCGACCTCGCCATCGCCCGCCAACAACACCCCTCCCCTATCGGCAAACTCCCCCTCCCGGTGATCCTCCCCCAGCGTAGACCCAGAAACAAATCCCGCGGCTTCGTCCGCGCCTACAGCCCGGTGCTCCAAGACGTCGGCATCGACCAGGCGACGTTCCTGCGCTTCCTGAAGAACTTCCATGCGTCCAGCCAGGCGAACCCGTGGTTCAATGCTGTGCTCGTAGCTGCTACTATCGCCGGTTTCGTGCCGGAGCCAATCACCATGGCCGTCACGACAGCCGTGCAAGTCGCCGCCGGCGCGGGCAAGGAGTTCGACTCGCGCCGCAAGACAAATAATTTCCTTGATCGCATGAACGAAGCGCTGTTCAAGCCCGCGGGCTGCTACGCTTTCATTATGAAGTACAAGACGGACGCGGAGGTACAGAAGGGCGGCGGCCTTTTGGCGAGGTTAGGCGTTGGGATCGAGGATGTGGATTTCTCTGCTTCGAAGGCTGTGGCGAAGTATGATGCTGAATCAAGAGAGGGTGGCAAGGCGTCGAAGAGCGCCAAGTTCCGTCTTACGTCTGGAGCGACGAAGGGTTCTGCGAAGATGGTTGAAGCGGCGCCTTTGATCTACCCTGAGATCGACGAGGTTGTGTACAGTGGGAAGGACGGTCAGGAGACGTTCAAGGATAAGGCGAAGGATGCTGGGAATTTCCTGGCGAGTTATGTTGATCGGAGAGCGCAGATGACTTATGTAAGTTTCCAAGTCCTCCCGGATGCAGTTCGAAGATATCGACTAACATCGACAACACAGGCCAAAAAAGACCCCAACTCCTCTCTGATCATCCCCGAGAGCCAACGCCAATCCGAATCTACCTCCAAATGGGCAGACCCCAACCACCCGATGTTCAACGGCGGTCTCGTCGGCCTCGTATCCGGCGGCTACCTCGACGCAGGCAAACGCCGCGCCGAAAAACGCGAGCGCAAACTCGAACGCAAAGAAGCCCGCTGGGAGAGACGATACGGCCCAAGACCGCAGTACCCAACTCAAGGCCTCGAGAGTTTGTCTCTGCAGAGAGTAGACCAGCAACGCCCAGAGTACTACTCCAGGCGCTCGTCTGGTCGACGAGGCATGCATCCTCGCGACAGAGCGGCGATGAGGGGACGTAAAGATGGGGGTATTATTGGTTCGGTGAGAAAGATTATGCAGGAGGATGTGTTGTATTTGATGATTGTGCCGATGCCTTCGGAGGCGGAGATTGCGGAGGCGAGGGAGATGATTAGGTTGGAGAAAGAGAAGAAGTGAGCTGGCAGGAGAATAGAGTAATGAGTTCATGGGATGTTTACGAATGGCCGGTTTTCTGTTAGCAAACGTACATTGGCCAATACCTATATCTGAATTATGATCGCACATTGTCAGCAGAGAGCCACGCGCAAAGAATTTAGTAAATGGTAGATTCCATTCAATAACCAATCAATAAATAAAAACAACACTACGAAACACAAGAATCAGCTACATCGCAAAAAAACCTTCAGCCTCTCCGCCTCGGGCTCGCCTTCTTCTCAGCTCCCGTCGCTTGTGCCTTAGCCTTCTCCGCCGCGTTTCCCACAGACTCCTTGATGTCGCGCTGCGCAGCAGGCGTAAGCTTGTGCTCGGTCGTCTGCTTACTGGCGGGCGCGTTCCAGTACAAGACCATCTGCAGGGCGAGGACGGCGTTGAGCGCGAAGCCGGCGATGAAGCTGTAGAGGATGACTTTGTCGGGGACTTCTTGCAGGGTGGTGAAGATGCGGGAGAGGGAGCCGAAGAGGTAGGAGAAGACCTGCGGTTGGGGAAGGGAATCGTTAGCTTGTGTTCGTTCGTCCATATCATGTCGACTGGAGGGGACAGAACGATATGACTTACAGTGAAAGCAGAGAGCTGCCCAGTCCCTCCCTCACGGAAAATCGCAATAATCTGCGGCAACTTCGACAGCGCAGCAACAGCACCCGCACCCATCTGCAAATACTGCAACATCTCCGCGCTCACAATATCGCTATTAAACAGCAAAAACCCAGCGCCCGCCAGCGCCGCAATCAACATCGTCCCCATATTCCCTTTACCCGAGTACTCCAGCACCAAGAAGCAAATCGCGACATTCTGCACCACGATAAAAGCCGTCTCGCCAAACGACGAGAACGGGAATTTGTTGCGCACGTTGTACACCAGCGTGACCATCAGGCTGGCGGTTTCCAGCAGGTAGCCGATGAAGGAGACGCCCTCGGCGGAGCCGCTGTTGATTAATTTTATCATTTGCGGGACTTTGACGACGGAGGAGGCGGCGACGATGGCGAGGCTGAGGGCTTTGGAGACGGCGAGTTTCGTGCAGACGCTGTCGCTGATTGTGAGGTTGTGGACCAGGCTGCGGTAGCAGCTGTCGCCGAGGAGCATTGTTGCGAGCTCTTGGACTGGAGCTGGGAGGCGGTGGGTTATGGGCGTGAGGACTGCGCGGAGGGTTTGTTCGAGGGACTCCATGGTGGGCGATCGATCGGTTGGTGTTGGCGGGTTGCGTGGAGGGAGTATTGGGAAGTTGTTTGGGGGAGCGTCGGCTTGTGTATAGGTGTTTATTGTGGTCGAGGAATGGGCTAGCCGCAAAGGGAAGGAATTGAATTTGGACCGAGAAATTAGGCTATTTGCGAGCAGAGGATTGGCACGATGAGTTGAACGATAAGAAAATGACGATAAATGTTCGATCTCAAAATACATAGAGGTTTATTGAATTTACACAAACTTATAGAGGTCTGGGTAGTGCTTTGAGAATCGTTCAATTGCGACAGACTATCGCAGTAAGCTATCCACGAGGCATCGCCATCACACTCATGAACTTTAACCACGCGTCTATGGGCAACGCAGGCTTGCTCTTATCGATGCCCTTAATGTCTCCGAATGGATCGTTCGGTGGCTTCGCAGCCGGCATCACATCCTCGCTCACGCCATCCTCCATTTCCTCGTCTTCATCTTCGTCGTCCTCGTCCTCCTCATCGTCATCCATGTACTTGTTCAACTTCCTTCTCAACCCTGTGATGACCTTCTCCACGCCAGCCGCTTTCTCCGCAAGAGTGTACTCGTAGTCAAAGGCACCGCTGGAGTACATGTAACCCGCGGTCTGAGTACTTGTCGGTTTCGCAAACGCCCATAGCTCCGCCTGTTCGTCTTCCCCCAGCCCTGTATCGCGTCCGTTGTCCCATTTTGCGACCTTGCTCGGGTGAGTGTTGTCGTCCACCCAGTCTTCCACTGTAGGCTCGGCTTTCTTGCGCAATAGCTGCTGGAGAACGATCTCATGCGAGTGACCAGGGAATGAAGCGTGCGGGTACGGGTGAGCAGCTGTGAGAAAGCCGCGGTTTGCGTCGAAGATGGTTTGCAGTTGTTGCAGGTCGGCTGCGAGGAGGCCTGCGCGAGTCTGGAGCGAATCCCTGCCGATGCGCTTAGCAACTCGGAACAGGAAGAAACGCTTGTATACCTTATACAGGAGAGATGCACAAGTGCTGGAAGAAAGGAGAATGTGAGCTTGACCTACCATGTCGGCAGCGTTTCTTGCCTGCTGAGATCAGTTTTGAGAATATTGAGAGAGGTCGACAGCTGCTGCAGACGCTGTCGCAACTGGTCGAGCGCACGAATGTTCTCCTGTGGAAGCGCCATTGTCCCGCCTAGATGTTTCTCGAGGTGTTGGTGAGAATTGTTGGGTGGGCAATCTGTTTGGTCAGTGTTGTGCAGCAGCAGCAGCTTGAGAGAGCTGCTGGAAGCACACCAGGTCCGTGCATGGATTCTTCACATCACTGGAAACCTCAAGGCAGGCATTGTCTTCCATCATCACAACATAGTAACGTGGTGTTGTCCCATGCTTCTTATCGACTTCATAACTTTGACGCCTCACTGGTACTCGCTCCATCAGTTATGCCTAGAGGCAACGCGCACGCTTGACTATCACGTGATCGGTTTGCTGCATCACATAGGACTCCATGCTCTGTCTACGGGCGATGACTGCAACTGTCTCTCTTACTCATATCATTCCCAATGTAGGCACTATGTGACAATGACTGCCACTTTCGTCCTATGTGCTGTCACATCTTTCGATCGGGTTCACTTCTCGACTCACTCACACGTGGCAGGACACTAATCTTTCACTGCGAACGTTATCACAAGCAACATGTCGCACGGCCTTCAGATAGACCAGTACCTTGCATGGATATGATTGTACCATGGATGTTCCGTGATTGGACTCAATGCCTAACCAAACAACACATCAATGAGAACAGGATCTCCTCAACAATAGCAGCCCTGGTCCTGACCATATTGTTCTTGGCCGACAATAGGAAATCTTTACTTATTGTGAGAAATAGTCACGGCTGTGTCATCCGATCTGTGACAATAGTATACAGGCGCCTATTGTCCCTCGGTCGTCTACATAAACCTCTTGCCAGGTCGCAACCACAATGGATTCACGACACAACTTCCAACCCATCCGAACAACACGAACCTCTCACGACATTATGTTTCTCAAAGAAATGACGGCAGAACGCGGCGCGTTCGCCAAAGAACCATCTTCCAATACCACTTACCCCATGAAATCGATGCACTTGCGGAGCATGCAAGACCTTCTTCGCCACACGATGGGCATGAGCCATACTGCTGCTGCGACTACTGCCTTTCGTGCACAAAGACACGATCACCCCAGGTCTTACATGCGCAAATTTCTCCAAGCAGCCATCAAGGACCAAATTGATGAGTACAGAATGCAGAACTTTGCCAAATTCGGTCTCGACATCGAAGTCTTGCCTACACCCAATGCAAAGCGCATGAAGCTTCCTGTGGAACACTTCGGCGAAGCCACTATTGGCTACCATAGCTACAGTTTCTGCCCCAAACACAATGCTGAGCCGTCAAAGACCCTGCGTGTTCGACTCCACCAAGGCGGTATTCAAGTCCACTTCTGCGCTTACTGGCGCCCACTTTCCGCGTACCTTAATGAGGTCAGTACCGACTGGACGTATTCAGCAGCTCCTTCCACTGAGCTGAGCCGCCAATGCTACTGGTGGATGTCCAACGGCAAGTCTTTCGACATCATGAACCTTCCGGGCGAGATCAGAAACGCAATCTTCGACTTTGCGTTCCCGGCTGAAGCACACCCCTTCCATGCAAGCGAATGTGCGAAGCGAGGTCGACTCGTGCCAAATTTTGGCCATTCGCACACTGCTTTGATGCGCACAAACAAACAACTGTATCAAGAAGCCAGCGATCGTTTCTACAAGATGACAACCTTCACAATTGGGAACCGCCAGCTTTTCTCAAAGACTCTGAACAATCGCTTCCTCCGGGACCGCCTGCGCCATGTACGCCTCTCACTCACTCACAGCGAATATCTGGACCTGTTCAGCTCGAAGCCATGGGACCTTTCCACTAAGCCCTACGCTAAATGGCAGCTCCGCGAAATGCCCAACCTCACCAGCCTCGAAATTCACATCGGTGCCCCCTCGCGAATCCCAACGAAGGTCTGGTTCGAGGGCGCGTGCCAGATTACCGCTGTCAACATGATCATGGACGCTGCCTGGCCTTCTATCAGAGGTCTACCTGTCACTATCACCGGCTATGTCAAAGACAGCCAAAAGAAAGCCATCGAGGCTCATGTGCAGTCTGAGCGAAACACGTACGCGTTGTTCGGGGCATGGTGTCGCGATATCGGCAAACGTTGCTCATTGAGCGCTTACGACGACTGGGTGGAGTGGATGATGGCGGAGGAGCATGGTGGCGTGCGTCTTGACGGCGAGCCGTGCGTTGAGGCTGAAGCCGGAGAGGACAACAAACTGCAGTGGAATTGCATGACTACTCAGGATTTGAGGATGGTCATGTGGTGCAGCTGCGAGAAGCGGTGTAGTCTGGACACATGGGATCCAGCGGACTGAGGTCACAAGCGATGAGTTGTTGGACAGTGGCGAGTCAGCAAGTGGGAAGAACACGGTGAATGGGTGTGATCATACATCTCCTCTTCTGAAGCAATGAAGGGCTCTGCAGTACTTGCAATCAAGCTGTACGACAAGACAGTAATTTAAGGAACATGATCCATCGAAACGATAGTCTCTCTTGCGAATGCCGCCGATCCTCGTGCATAAGTCTGTGCATCTTCCCGTGACTTTGACATTTACGAATATATGTGTACTTTGGTACACATCTGCCATCGCTTGTCCAACAGCACAGCTGTGTCATTCTCCTGATGTGATCGCGTTGCTGCTCAAAATGTACAAGGCATCTTGATGTAGGAGATAAGGTACCTATTCAATCCGTTTAACATTTCGGCAGACGCTGAGTCGAGTGCAGACTTATGTCCTTGGTCGAGGCGCAGACTTGGAAGATCGATGTCTTGGCAGGGAAGCATGACCAAGAAACAAAGTCGCAAAGAACAGCGTCCGTCACTTGTCCAGGCTTACATTATTTCAGTCACTCCATAGACGAAATGCAGATGTGTGGCTGAAGTAGCGCCCGTGGTAATGGCGCTCTCGCTGGAAAACGAGACGCGACCATGCGACCATGAAAGCAGAGCAGAGTTTGGAAAGCACCGAGTCTCTAGAGGAGGGCACTTGCCACAACCGTGTCACCTGCAGGTAACCGCGACAGAAAAACATAAGGTACAAGGCCCATCTGGTTGCATATCAAAGCATACCTGATCATACCTACTTCATCAGTGTATCATCTGGACTCATAATTCGCCACCATGTCACAAGCCTCGCAGCAGGTATCACGATACCGTCCAGCCGTGATCGCCGTCACTGGAGTCGCCGCTGCTTTCGGCATATGGACACTATACTCGACATTCTCGGATCATTCTGCCAAAGCACCCTTGCATAGGAGCAACGCTGTACGTCGGGTACGCCGTGTCTCTGCCGAAGAGCCCCTCGTTGAGTCTACCGGTCCAACACAGGATGAACCTTTCGGAGCGGCGGTGATCAAGAGGAACGACCTCCCCATCGGACGCATCGTGTTCGGTCGAGACAAAATCCCAGCTGCAGAGGAATGGCGAACGCTATATGGCGACAACGCCGAGCACGCCCGGGCTCGCGTTATTGGAATCGCCGTGGGGTCTGTCATAAGTGCGGCGCAAGAGAGGCCCACTGACTTAACCGCGGAGGCGCGCCAACTACTCTCGACCTTTGGACTGGAATTCATGGGCAGCGACATCAACATTAGCCCGGTGGAAGCTGCACGGAGGTACCGTCCTTTGTTGGCCGACATGCTTGGCTCAATCGGAACCCTCGATCTTGAACATCTCTTCCAAAACTTCTCGAACGATCTCGCCGACGAGTTCGCCGAGACTGAAATCGGAATCATGGAGGAGAGCCAGGCGGTAGAGCCCGCACAAGGACTGAAAGGTCTCCTGTATTACATCGCGGAAGAAAAAGCGAAGCGGGAAGCCTACGAGCATCGTGGCATACGGTGCGACTCTTGCAACGAGTCCCCGATCCGTGGCATCCGCTGGCATTGTCTAAATTGCCCCGACGTCGATCTTTGCTCTACCTGCGAATTGACATTCCCCCATCAACAGACGCACGTCTTCGTCAAGGTCAAGATCCCGTTACCAGCTGTTGCGCAGCCAGGCCGAGCACTCAACTTCCCAGTGTGGTATCCTGGAAGCCCTCACATACTGCACGAACCCATTCAGCCTGCCCTCAGAAAACGCCTGGCCGAAGAGTACCATCACGAGGAGCCTCAAATCGATGCTCTGTACGACCAATTCATTACTACGGCAAATGTCTCCTTCGAGCAAGACCCTTCGCAAATCAAGATCGGCATCGACAGAAGGGCATTTGACAACGCGTTGACTATTGAGGCCTGGACCGATCACTCTGCGCCGAACGCGTTATACGATCGCATGTTCGCGTTCTACGACCGCGGTAACAAAGGTGCAATTCTTTTCGAGGACTTCATCAATGGCATGGCATATCTCCGCGGACCAAGCAGATTCCAGCCGCTGAGCCGGGCACTGCAAGGCTTCGATATCGACGCCAACGGTTTCGTTGATCGTCGAGATTTCCTTCTCCTGCTTCGCGCGAAATACGAAGTGCAAAAAGAGCTGATAGCTGGTGCTTCGAGCATACGCGCGGACAAGATCTCCCAGGAGGGCATCGATGTGCTCAAGTCGAGCCAGCCTATCAGTGCTATCTTCTGTGACCAGGATATGCCGCAGGGCGAGTTGCGCTCCAGTGGTGGGAAGCCGAGGAACATTTATGGTGATCTCGAACCTGCTGAAGGAACGAAGACTGTTCTCGACGACGATGAAGTTCCGGCGGGCGCAAGCGCACTTCCGAACAACGTTTTCCGAGTTCGCTCACTTCCACAATTACAACGCCAGCTGGCACGTCTTGACCGAAGGCTTCACCAGCAGGATGCAGGAACCGTAGGCGCTGAAGGAGATTCCACGGTAGAGGAACATACAGACTCAGTGCCGAACACTCTCTCTGCGGAAGACGCTGCTGCTCTCGGCGTTACATCTACCCCTGCCACCAAGCAGGCCACGACAAGCACACACCAGGACGCACTCTGGAAGTTTACGGAGATGAGCATTAACGAAGCCCTCGACCCTATCTTCATTTCAAGAGAAAGGCTCGATCGCGATGTTGAAGCAACATCAGAGGAACGTCGTCGCTGGCGCAAGGAGATCGACGGCGTCTTGGAGCAAAAGAAAGAATTCGAGGAATACCTGCGCGCCGGCGCAGAACTTGACCCATTGGTCGCTGCTGCAGCTCACTCGCACGACCGAACGTCAAGATCATGGATCACCAACCAAGACACACCGGAGCAACGCGCTGCGGAAGTCCAGCGCGAAATCGATGACCAGATGCGCGACAGCATCCTACCAACAGACACGGCAAGCCTCGACCAATTCGAAGCCGAGATCCACGAACAGTCTCTGGAGGAGCTGCTCGCTGCCGCAGGCTATAGCATAGCTGAGGACGACGATGATAACGACAAGCGACCTGCAAGCCCTGTCACCACAGAAAACTCTCCCGACCAGCAAAATGGCTCGACAACAATCTCCACAGGCGAAGTTTGCCCGCAACAGGATCGCCTAGAGTACTTGGCCACTCTCGATCACGAAGAGAGGCTGATTGAGACACGAGGCGGCGCGGGTCGCTTATCCTACGACGAGATTGAAAGTATGGCGAAGACGAATAGAGAAGTGCGAGGATTGGTTGTTAGTTGGTTGGAGCTCGCTGGCTTCTGATCGTGTTGCTGGGCGCGTAGGTGTGTAGGAAGGATTGTTCGCGTGTATGATTTGTGTATATAAACCTGCCTGTAATTAGTGTCGCTAAATCTTTACGAGTACGCCTAATGTATCGTGGAATCGGCTCGTCCTTGGCACCGTGCAGTCTGCAGGGGATGCGATCCTGCGACTGCTGGATGAGGTAGGGCTGTGGTATTTGTGTTTCCGATCTCGTGAATCCTTCGTTCAATGGTGCTATGACATGCAAGCGGGTTTGTGTGGAAGTGTCTGGGCTTTTCATTGATAAGATGGAATTTGACGATAGCTGCCATACACCACGTATCCGAGCCTGGAAATGTGCTAGCATATTTTGGGTGCTCTATTGATTGTTAACATACTTGATTTGTATTCTAATCTGCTATCGTTGTGCCGGTGGAAGGATGTTTGTGGCATCTGGTCGAACCCTTGTTACCCCAACATAGGGTTTGCGAAGTGAGGTCCCGACGCATAAGTTTGGATATCAACACTGGGACGCTCCTTCGCTACCTCAAACCTTAGTGTCTCTCAATGTGAACTCTGAACATCTACTGTACAACCTTACCTTTTCTTCCAATATACCACATCTTTGACATCACGCTTCTTGTACTTCACACCAAATGGCTTTCATGCGCAGTCTGCTCGCCTAACATTCTGTTGCTATCTTTGTACTGACGATCGACACAGTAGTGCACAAAAATTCACATGCTATCATGACTCGAGATGCCACAACCGCAACCAACCCTATGCACGCTGTGCACGCATATCATGTTGGTTCTGCAGGCGTTAATTAACTTTACGAGCGCGCTCGAGCGCGCACGTCGCGCTATCGAATAAATGGGGATGCTATCTCTGGACTTCTCCCCTGTCATTTCAGCCGCAGCGGGTCTTCGACGTGGCATCCTAGCGAAATGAGCCCAGCCACTGACTCGCCATTGGCGGAAACATGCTATAACGCCTTCCTTCGCGTCTGGTGCGAAACGCATAGCGTCGGGCCGTCCTCCTCATTGGCCCACCGAGACTCTAGCCACAAGAGATGCTCTGTTGCTCGAGCGCACCATGTCGGTAGGCAAAAGCGATCTCTGCTCTGGACTGGCAAGGGCTTTTGCTATCGGAGCCTCGTGGGTCTCTGGCTTGCAGGATGAAGCACTCTAAAGTAATTGCCTGGGGTCCCCTCAAGCCATAAACGTTTTCCTTGGGTCTTTCTCTGCTTGTCCCGTCTGTTGTGTCTGTGTAACAACAGCGACCGCGCGATCATGACCATGGGCGTCTCATACCGTGGACTCAGGAGTTCTCGAGTCCAAATACTTTCTTTGTCGATTTTGGGGCTAGCGAATGCAGCAGTCAACAATGACGCCTCACCTTACGAGATCAAGTTTAATGACACAGCATCTGTCGGACCCGATGGTGAGTGGCGCATGTATGCTGTGTAACCAGTCCTGCAGCTGACCACCGCCAATCAAAAGGCCCATGGAACTATATACTTATCGCCGACCCGGACAATGGCCAGTACATCGCAGCCCTACCATCTGTCTCCAGGATACCGCTCTATGTGAATGCGACAGCATGTGAAATGCAGGGATCGACTTGTCCACCACCGAAGGACCAGACGTGGCACCAATACGACGCGTGGGAGAATGCCAACGGCCCTGACACGAAAAGCTTTCTGATGCCACCAGAAGATTGGGATGCGGACTACACCGCTCTGCTCAATCTCACGGGTGCTGGCGGCTACTTTGTGGATCAAATTGTACTGCACAACGACGGCAACCTCGATTCTCCGGCACACCTGGATAACCAAGCTCTGGCTGTCAGCAAGGATTGGACAGTAAACCTGGGAGTAGAGATGCAATACACCAGGAGTGTCTCACTGGTAAGTATCATGCAGTCATATTTGTCTTCGGACGTAGTAGCACAGTACTGACACCTCCAGCTTTCTTTGAATGCAAGTGTCAGCAATATCACATATTACAAGACACAAGATGAAACCACTACTGCGAACACCACCCTATACAGCGCTTATGATGCAGGCTACATCCCTTCGCTGTCTTACGGTCTTCACATAGGTTCAGCCGAGCCCAACATCACAGGAAGCTTGGTGCTTGGAGGCTACGACAAATCGCGCATCTTATCCGACGCCATTGTTGCTGGAAATGACAACCTTTTCCGCCTGACTGACATCGCACTCAACGTCTCGAGTGGCGGTTCGGCCTTCCTTAAATCTTCATCCTCAGGAACTATCGAAGGCCTTCTCAAAGCATCCACCGATTTTGGTGACTACATCCCCATCCACCCCAGACCTGGAGTGCCGTACCTGTACCTTCCGGTAGAGACTTGCGACGCAATCGCTGAACATCTCCCGGTCACATACAGCCCGTACTACAATCTCTACATGTGGGATACCGATAAACCTGCATACGAGGATATTATCTCATCACCACACTATCTTTCCTTTGTATTCACTGACGATACCAAGACGGAGGCTCACATCAAAGTTCCATTCGCTCTTCTGAACCTCACACTCGACAAGCCCGTCTCGAAAGAGCCTAAGCAGTACTTCCCCTGCAGCCCTTGGGAAACAGAGACAACAGGGTACACACTAGGCAATGCCTTCCTGCAAGGCGCATTCCTCAGCCAACACTGGCAAATGAACACCACGGTTCTTGCCCAAGCTCCAGGCCCCGACTACGACGACAAGGACATCACATTGATCCCTCACGACTCCGATATTTCCGTGGGCGCCGCAATCCCTGCCAAGGACTGGGCCAAAACATGGTCGAACACTCTCAAGGACCTGCCCGGGGGAAAAAGCTCAGGTACAACTTCCAGCTCGACTGCAAGCTCAAGCTCCACCTCCACTTCAACCTCAAATTCTGACTCCTCTGGTACTGCAGCAGCTTCGGGCAACAACGGAAACGACCCCACATCAGAAGACAAGAAAAGCTCCGTCTCAGGAGGCGCGATAGCCGGCATCGTCGTCGGCGTCGTAGGCGGTCTGGCCTTAATCGGAGCAGCGCTGTTCTTCTTCCTGCGCCGGAAGAAGGGCGCCGCGTCCAAGCAACACCGATTGTCGTCAACTGGCGTCTCTCTGCAGAACCAGTCGCCGCCGTCGCGTCACGCTGAATTGGACGCTTACTCCGTCGCTGGTGAAGCCAAGCCTGCGTACGAAGTCGAGTCGAGGCAGTTGGCGTACGAGGCAGAATCGAGACCGTTGACCGAGCTGCCAACGCAGCAGCGGAGGTTTGAGCTGCCTGGCGACTCGCTACTTGCTGAGAAGCCGGCGAATTGATGTTTGATTTGAGGTTTCTTGTGTATAGACTGAATAATGTAAATAGACTGTCCATAATGTATGATGCACGATACACCACCGTTTGTCGAGTCAAAGGATTGTCATGTGCATTTAGTGACCTCGTAACTTTTCGACGATACTATGGAAAATTCCACTTTGATCCTTTCGAAGTAGATTGTACTGTGTTGCAGGTGTACAGCTGAAGAAAATGTCAAAGGAAAGTGATGGATCGCCTAAGCCAAAACTGAGGAGACAGGTTTGATGTCGGTTGATGCGAGCCAAAAGCCTCTCAGCAAGGAACGAGGAACAGAGTCAGAGCACAATGGAATCGAAAAGATAGTGGTTTTTGCAATTGCCCACAAAAAGCGTGGACAGATATATTGCGTAAGTATATAAATCAAGGGGCAACCCTTTTAAAGTAACCCGGACATGCCCGAAGTGAAGAATCGAAAGGGCAGAGGCCTATAAACAATCCCAAAAAGGCCCCAAAAGATCTCTCGACATGAAAAGTGTGCTGAAAGAGGCTGCTGGCTTGATGGAGACCGCCGAATGCTCTAAGCTGAGAGCGCTTAAAGGGGGAGGGCAAGGCAGTTGAGCTCGAGGTTGATGAGGTTGCCCTCGGCGTCGCCGGTCTGGCAGCATGCGGCGACGTTGGAGCCGCAAGCCTGCTGGATGGGAACAGCAACTGGAGGGAGTTGTTAGTTGGTGGTTGCTTTGGTTGGTGGATGATCGAGGGAGCTTACGAATGGGGACGCTCAAGCAGTTGAGGCCGATGAGGTCCTCACCGCTGTTGCAGCAGGCGAGCTTCTGGCCGTTACCGCAAGCGGCACCGTTGGACTGGGAGTCGATGCCGACCTTGGTGTTGCCATCGGAAGCACCACCCTGGGGAGCGGCGTAGGCGAAGGCGGCCACGGAGGCGATGAGGAGAGTCTTGAAGAAGGCCATTTTGTTGGATTGGGTTGGTTGGTAAAAGGGTTGTGAGAAGCGAATGTGGTTGTTGTTAGAAGTGAAGATGTTGTTGGATGATGAGGAGAAAGGTGATTTGGGCAGGTCGAGATGGTGTATCTTATACCATTCTGAGGGCGGGTTTGTTTGTGTTGTCGGTGTGCCACCGCCGTTTGGCCATCTCAATTGTAGGAGTGCTATAGGGAGGGTTATGCCGATCCCAATCCACATGTGGTGTCCTTGTCTCTAGCTAGTTGGACAGCAGTGTGGGACTTGGCGCGTATCGTGCAGGCCAAGACTATACGGTCTGAGAAGATTGAGTTCGTGTATGCACTTCGGCGGCAGCATCATGCTGGCAGCGCACATGCGAGTGATTCCAGTTCTTGGTTACCCGGTGGTATCACTCTTGCTGTACTGTACAAATGATCACCATCCAAAATCTCCGGCATCAGTATACTGGGAGACCCCATTAGCCAGGGTGTTGTGGACCACCTATTGTAAGACAACATAAAACCTGGATTGTCTGATAATAAGACAGTGCATACGCGGGCACGGGCTGAAGAGCACCCGTGGGGTCACTACTAGCAGATTGAAATCGAGCTAAGAAGAACGGTCAGTCCAGAATGAGATTGATCGCAAACCCGATACCACGTGGACGTCACCTTCCGTACCGCCCGAGACTCCGCAGCGTCGGTGAAGCTCATAACACTTGATGCATGCCATACTGGCCCGCGCATAGTGGCGTGTAGATCTTGTGATGAATCATCGTACTCCTGCTAGGAATGACCTGCTTGCTACGAAGCATGGAGGATTGCTCTCTGCACAGAACGAGCCAGCATCTATGCAACTGCCAGGCTTTTGAGCAACGCAAGACCAATTCCAGTCGTCCCGCGCAGCCAAATGTTGAGAGACAACAACAGTGGTGGGGATTATTATCCCCGCAAGGGCGAGACAGCACCAGACATCCTTAGACCGTAGATCTGATAGCCTTATAGGTCCACAAGGGAGTTTGCGGGGCGAATCTGTCCAAGGAGGATCGGCCGTGCCGCCGAATCCTGACCTATATCACCCTTATTATACCTCAGACCCGCTGAAACCTGATTCGCGTTTTCCAACGCGGGAACACGCGGGGGGTTCGATGGTTGGGTTTCATGGAGGACAACAGTGGCAGGAGGCCTCACCGTACCTTTGAGCAAATGTGAGCAATACACTCACCGACTCGCAACAGTTATCGTCGACGCGCCTCGGACATTGTTAGCTTCAACCTCCAATCGGAGATGACATTGCGGCAATGAATGTTCGAGGTTTGATGTAGAGAATGTTGTAACCGACAGTAACACCAACGTTCGAGATTGTGTGTTACCTTCATCAAACAACAGATCTGTTGTGACGAGAAGTATCAACAAACAAACGAACTCTGAAGCAACGAACTTCGCTATGGCGGTACGGCCGTCACGAAGTGCCATGGTGCTGACGCTCTCTCCAGTTCCAAGCAAAGAAGACAGCATGAAGAGCAGCATACTCCGACCAAGTGGCACTTTGGCTGGCTGTATCGATGCGGTCGAGCCTCACGGTGTGCTCAACAAGCAGAAAAGCACACGCAGCGCCAACAACAACAGTTACCCAAGATATGTTTGCACCAAGCACCTCGAGAGCTGTAGCTAGCTGGTCATTCGAGTGGTGAACGAGATTTCAGTCTCATGCTGCTGAGTGATTTGTCGTTCAGAAAGACCCGAATTCCGCGACTCCCGCTTTGACATACAACTGGCGGTGACAATGCCTCCATAAAAGAGCAGAAGACCAACCAGATGGTGTCAGGATATGCGAGCATAGCGGCATCGTGAAGTCGAGTAAGACCAGAGGGAGGATAAGGACAAATGAGTTCCCGCAGCCCCGATTGGAGACAGACGCATCGCTCGACACACAATACCTGCAAGCGCCTTCCAATGGCATCTCGACGAACACATTGTCAGCAGGAATATTTTTCTGGCGACTTTTTATGGCGGTCGATGAATAGCAGGTAGCGCCTCATGATCTGATTGCCAGTGTAAAGTGCTCGTAGTCGGATGCGCCCCTAGCATGCTCGAGTACGCGTGTTCTAGACTTGTGGATTAAATGCAGAGTGCGACGTAGAACATCATGCTCTCGGTCAAAACTACGGTGCATAGATCTTTTCAACAGAATGCAGGAGTCGAAGCACGCATGCCAAAGATGTCCCGCTCGTGGGCAATGACCATAATTTGAGCGATACTTTCACGTGCACCACAGGCAATCAATGCGGTTAGTCCGAGGAGGTGGGATGGATGGCACCAGTGACAATAAGAGTGTTCTTGTGAGGTATGGTAAGCGTCTGTAACAGATGGAGGCGTGAAGCAGCTTCCAGCGCTGTCTCTCTCGAATGGCCGAAGTCAAGCCGGGAGTGCGTCATTTTCAAGATCGCTGTGAAAGACCCCGCCAGCAAAGTGCTCATATCTTGCGACACAAAGTATTCTCTACCAGTTAATCCCCAACACATAAACGCCAGAATGTCTGTTCAAACTCCCACCGGCACGATCAGTGCCGAGAATGCCGACAACTTCGAGGATATCGAGAAGCAGTTCGCTGTCAAGGGTGAGTTTTGAGAAAGCGTAATTCCAAAGACTTGCCCTGACATTCTTCGTTGCGCAGTCGTTCAGCACATGACCACCTACTGGTCGATCCTCGAGAAGATCCCTGGCTCCAAGCTGCGCCTGACCAAGATCGACGACGACATCCACGAGCACTTCCTCAAGGAGTTCCCCGACTACGACCTCAAGTCCACGATCAACGAAGATGAGATGAAGAGCAAGGCCGGCAAGGAGAGGTGGCGCACATTCATCGCCTCCTACGAGAAGAAAGTAGACGACTACAACTTTGGCACAATGCTCCGCGCGAACGCTGCGGAGGAGTACGATCAGGATGGAACCATCTTTGGTAGGTTGGGACAAATATTGTCGGTGCAGAGTTCAGGCGCTGACTGAGATGTTTTAAAGCCGTTCGCATGCAGTTCTATGCTATTGAGATTGCGAGGTATGTTTCTCACCCAGAGTACCAGTGCTGCTGAACCCAATGCTCATAACGATACAGGAATCGCGCAGGTCTAAATGACTGGATCTACGAGAAGGCGCAGAAGGAGGCTTCGGCTTGAAGGGTTTCAAGATGGAGTCCGACATGATTTTGTGACGAAGCAACGAGGTCTAGAACCGCCCGCAATCCGATCTCTGCGATAGCTGTCAGCTGGGTGAGAAGCATCAACTCAGATGACCCACAACCCACCGGACTCGATGTAATCCTCTAGTGCGAAGCGCACGCTACAAAAGCGTAGTGGATTCAATGAGCAATCTCACCAAGGATTAACTTGACGATGTCGCGGGTTATGATGATGACGGGGGGACACATTAAGATATTCAGAACAGGAATGTAGAAGCTGAGTTCAGTGTCCAACTTGTGGCTCGGTCGCGTTTTTGAAGTTTAGTATGTGCGAGAACAATACTAACGAGTACAACGCGGGAGCTGCCGCCAAACAATGCATAATGCATCATCTGCTCCCACTGACCGCAGCGCTCACTACTGACAAAAATTGCGCCTTTTCAGCTTACTCTTCGCGCCAGATCCTTTTGCCCCAAGCATAAAACTTATGGCAGCTACGAGATCTTCCCCATGCCACCTGCTATAGAGCAGCATCGCCAGCAAAGCAAACGACCCATCTCTGGAACCAGCCATGCGAACACAGCAAAGCTCTCGGAGCCTGCCAGCGAGGCCACCGTATCCGAAGAGTCAACAAAAGCTCCGTGGCGCGCCCTTTTCTTCTTCACCACAAGGTCAAACCTGCCAGTCCTGATCTCTGGAATTGTTTTCTCAATCATAGCTGGAGCGTCTGTACCCGTCGGCGCTTGGCTCCAAGGAAAAATATTCGAGAGCTTCTCGCTGCTGGGTGCCGGCCAGCTCACCGCCGAACAAATCTACAACCAGAACCGGAAGTATGTGCTCTACTTCGTCGCACTCGCAGTTGCCACATGGATTGTCAACACGGGAGAGTTTGCTAGCTGGATGTCATTCGGAGAGCTGCAAGCAAAAAATGCGCGGGACCGACTGTTCCACGGCCTGTTGAAGAAAGAGATCGAATGGTATGACATGCGCAAACACGGCATTGGCGCCTTGCTTCCTCGGTTGCAAGTCCAGATCCGAGAGCTTCAGCTGGCCACTTCACAACCGCTCGGCGGAGTCTTCCAACAGTTGTCGACGTTCGTGCTCTCGTTGGCGCAGGCCTTTTACTTCTCGTGGGATTTGACACTGGTGACAATTTCCAGCGTCCCGCTCGTTATGGGAATCTGCGTTCTGCTCGGACGGCCGATGCAAAAGGCTCTCACCAAGCAGCAGGGGAGCCTCGAAGAAGCGCAAAAATATCTGACGAGCGCTTTCTCGGCAATTGAGACGGTGAAATGCTTCAACGGTCAGGAGATCGAACTCGGGAAGTATGTCAAGAAGGTTGGAGAAGCAGCACTGTGGTACTATCGCGTCGCCAACGCGCATGCTCTTCAGTTGGGATTCTTAACGTTCCTGGCATCTACCATCTTCGTCCAAGGTTTCTTTTACGGTGGCGTCCTCATAAACAATCAAAAGAAGACGGCGGCAGATGTCATGACCTGCTTTCTTTCGGCTATTGCTGCTTTCCAAGCTCTGCAAGGGATAATGCCCAATCTCATCGTCCTCGAGAAGGGAAGAAGTGCGGGCGCGACACTGCGAATGATCATGGCGGAAGTCCAAGGCGGTGCTGGTACTGAGAAACCGACCAACTTGCTGCGTCCAGAATATTGCAAAGGTGAGATCGACGTGAGAAATGTGTCGTTCGCATATCCTGCTCGGCCCGACCAACTTGCTCTGGACGATGTGACCATGCGAATTCCAGCGGGCGACATTACCTATCTGATTGGCAAGAGCGGGTCCGGCAAAAGCACACTCAGCCAGCTTCTCATGCGTTTCTACAACTCAGCGTATGGCTCGATTAGTGTCGATGGCATACCGCTGGAGTCTCTGGATGCTGGATGGCTGCGCAGCAATTTTACCCTGGTGGAGCAGACGAGTTTACTGTTCAATGACACTGTCTTCAAGAATATCGCTTTCGGGCGACGTGACTTGGAGAACGTCACAAAGGCAGATGTCACGGAAGCCGTTGAGTTTGCCTTATTGCAGATGATGATCACCGACATGCCGGATGGTCTCGATACGATCGTGGGTTACAAGGGTGGTACAATGTCCGGTGGTCAACGACAACGTATGGCGTTAGCAAGAGCAAGGCTGAGAGATACTCCCATTCTCATGTTGGATGAGTCGACGAGCGCGCTCGACCACATCAGAAGAGCATTGATGATGGATGCCATTCGCCATTGGAGACGAGGCAAGACCACCATCATAATTACGCACGACATCTCACAAATTCATGCCGACGACTATGTCTTCGTGCTTGAGCAGGGGAAAATGGTACAAGAAGGTTTCAGAAAGCACATGGAACGGCTAAGAGACACTCCATTCCAGGCTTTTCTGCCTCCCGAGCTGCGCGCGACAGATTCGCCGTACGATGCACGGAAGAACACGACGTTTGAGTCCATATACACTCGCGGCTCATCAATTGACTATGCTTCTATCACAACGCGCGAGACAAGCGCTATCTTCGATCCGCTCGAAGCACAGCTCACTGCTACGGAGACAAAGAGGGCATCATTCGTGCCTCAAGTCTTCACCAATGGAGGACCAGTACCTGGAATGCGTGCAGCAGGTACCACTGGGCTGACATCGGCATTCGCCTCACCTTTCCTGCGAATGGCAGTCAATCCGCCTACCCTGCCAGCACTTTTGACCCAGTGGGAGCCTGCAGTGCCGGGCAGCAGAGATTCAACGCCGTTGACGTCTCCGGTCAGCGATCGGGCACCTACGAAAGCACGCATGTCGGTGATACTCGAGAATCTTGTGGACAGAGCTGGCAAGCAAGCTGCCAATGCCAGAGCTGTTCCAGGAAATACTGGCGTTCGTCGTCGCAGGCCTGTACAAGATGACACCTCATCTGTCACGACGGGACCGAAGAGCAAGCATGCCGACAAGGATGATGAAGCAAGCTCGCCCGATGATGTCAGGCAACAGACTTTCAAAGAGATACTGAAAACAGTCTGGCCAAACCTCACTTGGTTCGATCGGTGTGTTATGATAGCCGGCTTCTACTGTGCCGCGGTCCATGCTGCCGCCACACCTGTGTTCGCGTGGGTCTTCTCGATGCTCATTACAGCGTACTCTGTCAAGGAGAACCGTTTGAAGAAGACTCTGACCTATTCCATGGCCATGCTTGGCATCGCGGCCGTAGATGGCTTCCACACGTACATGTTCCGCTACCTTCTCGAGTACGCGGGACAACGTTGGGTAGACAAAATCAGGGAGCAAGCCATGATCCGCATACTGGACCAACCACGAGAATTCTTCGACAAAGAGATCAATTCGGTATCGCGAATGACCGAAGGCCTTGACCGTAACGCAGAGGAGATGAAGAATATACTGGGTCGCTTCGTCGGCATGATCTTCGCCGCCGCTCTGATGTCAACGATCGCTATTGTGTGGTCGATCGCTGGACAGTGGAAGTTTGCACTCACATGCCTGGCGGCTGCACCATACGTGTATCTCGTCACGAATGCCTTCGCCGTAGTCAGCGGACGATGGGAAACCATTTGCACGGATGCATCGGAATCTGCTAGTTCCATCATGAACGAGACGTTCATCAACATCCGTACTGTCATGGCCTTGACGTTAGAAGACTACTTCTTGCAGAAGTTTACCGTGGCAACTGACTATGCGCTCAAAGTCGGCTTCATTCGTGCATTCCTGTCGGGATTCTTCTATGGCTTGTCTGACTCGGCTGGTGTGTTCGTCACCGCACTGATCTTCTACGTGGGAACTCTGTATGCCAAAGATCGAGGTCCAGAAGCAGTGCCAGGCTTGCTCCACGTGTGCTCCACACTGGTACTCACGATCAACAATGTAAGCGCGCTCCTGTCCTACGTTCCGCAGATCGGCCAAGCAAAAGATACAGCGTCTCGATTGCTTCGATTGGCACAGCTGCCTAAGGATTCCCACGAGCATCTTGGAGATACGAAGGTCAACACAATCGGAGACATCGTGTTCAACAATCTCAACTTCTCCTACCCATCGCGGCCCGATGCCATCACTCTCAGGAATATCAACCTTTGTATCAAACCTGGTACGTCTACTGCTATCGTGGGCGGTTCTGGAAGCGGTAAATCCACCATCGCAAATTTGCTGCTCAACCTCTACACTTCTCAGCCTCAAAATACAACCGACACCAACAAGCTTGGAGATCTCACGCTCGCTGGTCGGGATATCAAGAACGTAGACACTGCCTCTCTCCGCGCTCTGATCGTGGTCGTTCCACAAACGCCTGTCATTTTCGCAGCGACAGCCACAGAGAACATCGCCTATGGCCTTCCAACCGACTCTCCGCTCAACAACCCAGATCAGATCGCCGAAGCCGCATGTGCGGCAGGTATCCATGCGTTCATCAAAAGCCTCCCATCTGGCTACGCGACGCTCATCGGAGACGGCGGTCTTGGGCTCTCAGGCGGACAGGCCCAACGTATCGCCATCGCTCGTGCCCTCGTACGCAAACCTTCGGTCCTGATCCTCGACGAAGCCACATCTGCTCTCGATGTCGAGTCGGCCAACCTAGTCCGAGACACGCTTAAGGCGCTCTTGGAAGAGTCTGGACGTGAGATGACGGTCATTATCATCACGCACAGTCGCGAGCAGATGCAGATTGCGGAGCGGATTGTGGTGTTGGATCAAGGACAGGTGGCGGAGGAGGGTACGTTTGAGGAACTCTTGGCAGCTAATGGTGCTTTGACCAACTTGTTGAGTGGTGGTGAGTGGGACGGCGGTGCGGAGATGAGGAACGAGAGGCGAGCGGCAAGGGCTAGAGGTGGACTGAGGATGAGGGATGTCGAGTGGAGAGGCAGAAGGGCAAGAAACCGGATGCGGTTGTGAGTTCCACGTTTGCTGATCACGATTACATCATAGCATAGAGAGGAGGCGTTTCTGGAATGTTTATATCAAAGCGTTTCGATCATGGCTTCCAGGCACTAGTTGCCCTTTCACCGCTCAGAACGTCCGGCAATCCTTCAGCTCGTACCAACAACACATCCTCGTGTCGTATACCAAACTTGTCGACCAGATATATACCTGGCTCGCTGGTGAAAGTCATGCCAGCGCGGAGTGGTGTCTCTACGTTGCCTTTGTTGAGGTAGGGGCTCTCGTGCGCTTTGATGCCAATGCCGTGGCCGACGCGATGGGTAAAAGCATCGCCATAGCCCGCTTTTTCGATAACTGTACGAGCCGCGATATCCACATCCGCTGCGGAGTGGTGCAAAGTAAGTGCCGAGAGGGATTGAGTCTGTGCTTCGAAGACGGTTTGCCAGACGGCGAGCTTGTGTTTGACATCCGCATCCCATGTGGACTCGTCGGTCGATGTGAAAGGCGAGAAGAATGAACGGCATACGTCTGAACTGTACCCGTAGAGGTGCGCCCCGACGTCAATCAGCACCATGGTTGTGTTGGCAAGTGCTCTGCTCCCATCAGTTCCACCATGTGGGTTGCTTGCGTCGTCGTCAAAAAGGACAATATCAAAGAAAGGATCCAGTGATGCTGCACGGAGTGTGTCGTCCAGTACTTTAGCAACGTCGTTCTCGGTGAGCCCTGATACAAGGCAGGGTCGCATTGCTCGGATGGCTTCCACTGTTCCAGTGTTGACAGCGCGGAGGATAGCAACTTCTGCGGGTGCTTTGATCTGGCGGACGCGCTCAACATCGCCACCAAGGCCAGCGACTGAAAACGAAGATTGTGTGGACAAGCCACGGGCGATGAAGTCGCGCATCTCCTCGTCGACGATGATTTTGATGGTTGCATCCTCGCTGCCATGCTTTTTTGTCCGAGACAGTGCTCTCGAGGACGCGAGCGTAGCATAAGGATCCCAATGCTCCTCGTAAGTGACCCACGTCACTTCCTCTGTATCAATGAAAGGCATGCCTAGCAAGCGAGCACGCTCTGCTTCGAAGCTTGGAACGAGAAACGTTGTCTTCGCTTCTCCCTTCGCTCCAGGCTGGATGATCATGAGGAACGGACGCTCCTCTGGCTCCCACACTTCCCATTGCTGTTGAGTTATGTTCGCGTAATATGAGAAAGTGTAGCCTATCCGAGAAAAAGTGCATATTAGTACGGTGTTTTTTTTGGCAGTATCTCGAGTATCGTCTAGACTTACCCGGCTCTACGGCAAATGCATCTGCGCCGTCGGAGAGGAGAGCCTCTGCAAGACGTTGTCGGCGCGCAACAAATTCATCGCGTGCAATCGGCTGCACCCCATGAAGAAATGGGAACTCAGTCGACTCGAAGTTCTTGATAGAGCAGGTTCGGAAGTCATCAAGGCGGGATGAGGCTTTTGACTCGTGTAGAATGCTGTTGTCTTGCTGAGAAGGTCTCCAGCCGGTCTGTTGCAAGCATGCTGGTAACGCGTTTGAGAAGAATATCAAGAAGCAGAAGATGGTTGCTGTTATCAACAAGAAATATTTCCTTGGCGTTCGCGTGTGTTTTGGTGTTGCATCTTGTGTTTCCAGCACTGGAAGCAATGCTTCTGAGCTTGATTTCTCAAACCTCGAAGACTGGTACATGATACTCGACTGGCGGTATTTGATCCAGAAATGTTGAAACAATGATTCTGTGCCCAATTTTTGATAAACAATGTCAGGAGCGTTCCCATTGGCATGGATAAGCGGCATTTGATCGGCAAATGGTTATCTTGATTGAGAGTCGACTTGGCAATCAAGAGTGGACTCCTGCAACTCCGCTATTCCCAACCACATTTGGCAGCTTGCCAGGCATATCATACATCCAACCACGTGTGAATGGCGCTAGGTAACAGGAGATGTAACCTCACAGCCGGCCAAGCTGCTGCCCGCCGAATCAACACAGCTCGCATGGCTCCGCGAGCCCACACATTTGAGATACCACACGCAGGGCACTGGCAATGGGCCAGGAGTCGGAGAGTCCGATGCCCCACCAGATATCTCGGAACTCTCAATGGATGTGTTATCGCATCCGAGCTTGAAATATCTATGCAACCCCACTGAGATGATGATTGAAACCTCTCCATCGACGTTTGTGCAATTATGGGCGCTTTGGACGACGGACTGGGGCCGGTCGCCTATACCAGCAGAACCCAAGACGAAAGTCCCGACCAAATCTCGGCGACCAAAACAAGTGAGGCTAAAGATACGGCTATAGAAGTCAGCGAGCATGGTCAGGCCGAAGAAGCGCCCAAGACGTACTACAGCAAGCTCTCCATATGGCTTGTAATTATCTACTCGGGGCTTGCAATTGGCAGCGATGGCTAGTACGAAATCCCTTGAAATCTATGCATCAAACATATCTCTAACATGTTCAACAGCAACGCAGCTGTCATTGCCAACGCACAACTGCTCATGACTGTCATTTACCCGGAATCTCTCACGAGTGCTATCTACTCACGCCTCAGTAATGCCTTCATGATCGGCATGATCATCGGTATGCTGCTCTTCGGCGGTGTGGTGGACCAGCTGGGACGCAAGACAGGCGCGGTCGCCACCACTGTGCTGCTAGTACTCGGTATCGCCTTATCCGCGGGCTCCTCTGGCCGCACTGAGACTGGCATGTTCTGGATGCTCATCATCTCTCGTGGCATTGCTGGAGTGGGAGCTGGAGGCGAATATCCTGTATCAGGAGCTGGCGCAGCAGAGGCTACGGACGAGAACCAAGCATATCGTAAGCATCGAGGCTTCTACTTCGCGATGCTGGCAGATCTCTCGGCATCACTTGGCTACATCTGGGCAGCGCTCGTTCCACTCCTGCTATTGCTCTGTGTAGGCCAGCAAGTCTCCAAGTACGAAATCGTCTGGCGTACTTCTCTTGCTCTGGGCTTGATCCCGCCGTTGTCGATTTTCTGGTTCCGCATTCGCATGGCCATCTCGACTGCCTACCGCAAATCAGCCATGCGCAAGCAACGCGTACCCTACAAACTCGCCTTCAAGCGTTATTGGCGTGCGCTTCTCGGATGCTCGGCAACGTGGTTCACCTACAACTACGTGAGCGTACCATTCGGAATTTTCGCTGGAACCATCACGTCCAGGGTCAATCCATCTGACTCCCTCATCAAGAGTCTTGGCTGGGGCGTCGTCATCAATTGCTTCTACATTCCCGGACCTTTCGTGGGTGGCTACCTCTCAGATAAAATTGGGAGACGAAAGACTATGGCACTGGGATTTGCTTTGCAAGCACTGCTGGGATTCGTCATCGGTGGTGCGAACCAACAGATCCAGAAGGTGTTCCCGCTCTTCATAGTGTTGTACGGACTCTTCCTCACTCTTGGAGAAGTGGGTCCCGGCTCGACAGTAGTTCTTACCGCCACTGAGAGCTTCCCAACTTCAATTCGTGGGCAGATGATGGGATTCGTCTCAGCATGGAGTAAAGCGGGTGCAGCAATCGGAACGCAGGTCTTCAGTGCTATCATGAGCTCGTGGGTTGACTCAGCCAAGGCTGATCAGGCTGCATTCCTCATAGGATCAAGCTTTGCTCTCGTTGGCGCGCTGATCGCGTGGTTTGTGCTTCCTGATATGAGCACGAGACTTGAGGACGAAGACGAAGCTTGGAAGGAGTACTTGGCCCAAAACGGATGGAAGGCTGATTGGGGCGACAAAGTGTCGCAGGATCCAAGTGGCGTCAAGATGGATCGCATAGTTTCATAGCTTTACGACGCGTGATCTGATGCTTACATGGTAGAATCACCAAATGCGTCGTGCTCTTTGTACTTCAAATGGATGAAGAAGAAGCCTCCAATAAGCTCTACTAAGCTGTGACCGTGCTGATGCCCTGCATACCTGATTGAGGCTTCGGAGGGACGATCTCCGCGTGCAGATCACGGCCCCCAGCCTCCCACGGGCCCATGCAGAAGGACGCATCTCCAGAACTCGCATCTGTTTTCATCTGCGACATCCTCAAGACCAGGCACCAGAGCGAACTCATTGACCATGGAGGAGTCACACGTGGACGAGGACTCTTAGTCATTCAAAGACAAGCCTTTACCAGGAGAAGTGGATGGACATCTTAAGCTTCGCACATTTTAGTCTACTAGCTGCAGTGAGGATCATAGCCCCTCTCTCAGCCGCATTGCCGGTCTTCAATATTCTCTCATTCTCCACGGAGGATCAAGACGATGGAAGGAATGGAGTAGCATCGGAGGTAAGCCGACCATCACTCAGCTTACGAACGCGACACAAAATAACACGCGTCGCTTTTGAGCGTTGAAATATCAATTCTTTTCCTCTAACATAGCAGTAGAGCACAATCCACGAATATGGACAACAAGTCGGAATTGTACGGTGGAGATGTCCTCTACGAAGAGTCCCTCTTCGCTTTCCTTGAGCATGGATTTCTCAAAAATCCGGACAGTCTCGCCGTGGTATCTCGGCCTCAACCTGGAGACCATCTAGCTGAGATGGTACAGACCTCTACCGGATCGCCACCGAGAAGAACTAAGGATTCTTGTCTAAGATGGAACTACGCAGAGTTCTTCGGTGTCACCGTCAATCTGGCGACAGGGCTTTCAATCCAGGGACTGAGCCCAGACTCAATCACGATAACATTCATCCCAAATTCTGTGGAATGGCTCCTCCTGTTCTCAGCATCCATTCTGGCCAAAACGGGAGTCGCATTCCTGGACATCGACATGCTGCAGAAGCCTCGTCGTGCGGAGTTGGAGGCTAAGCTGGTGCAATTGCGACCATCCTGTATTGCCGTGGCAGACAGCGAAGGAGCTTCCGCGGTCGACGATGCGCTCACGAGAGTGGATGTCAAGGATACGCTCAAGGTCGTTTTGAAGACCGGTGGCCCTCAAGCCAGCGGCAGTCCAGATAGTTGGAGATCTTTCGTCAGCTTGTGCGAACCACGTTCCCCATCGACACTTACGGATATCATCAAGAACGCTCGGGACGATGATCCGGATCGCACTGCTCTGATAATCTACACCAGCGGCACCTCGGGTGGAATGCCAAAAGGCTGCGTCAAGCATTCTGGAAGCATTCTTGCGAACGTTAAGACGCAACGATTCACCCGCCACGGAGACTTTGAACACAATGTCCGAATCCTGCAGACAGCGAACTTCCGCGCAATCGCACCTGTGATCGCGCTAATGTCCTGGCGCGACGGAGCGACGGTAGTCTTGAGCACCTATCCTTTCCACCCGAAGACTTTCTTGGACGACATCGAACAGGAGCGTGTGAGTGATATCGCACTGATTCCAGCACAAGTACACGCAATCGCTGCCGAGCCGACTCTGAAGTCGAGGGACCTCAGCTGCTTGAGGCTGGTAGCATGCGGCGGCGACATGGTGACATCGTCGCTGGTGCATCTGGCTGAGCGATGCTTCCCAGGAGCTAGTTTCATGACTGTACACGGCATGAGCGAGTGCGGCGGCATCTTCCAGTGGAACTATCCCGACGGGTCGTACTCGATCCCCTTCTATCAGGATCTCTCGCCGTTGGGCCACGTTTCGCCCGGCGCTCGTATCCGAATGGTTTCTCCAGAAGGCGAGGTAGTACCCTGTGGAGAAGTGGGCGAACTGCATGTCAGCCATGATTCCATCTTCAGAAAATATCTTCGGGAGCAGACAGAAACACCAGAACTGTACACCGATGAGACAGGCCGATGGTTCAAGACTGGCGATCTTGGCCTCATCAGCGATACTGGAGATGTCTATGTTGTTGGCAGGGTAAAATCGGTAATTAAGCGTGCTGCTGTATCTATAGCACCCGCCGCAATCGAGTCCTGTCTGCAGGCATATATCGGATCACAGGTGAGTGGTGCCCGACACTGTTTGGCTTGCGGAATACTAACATAAATCGTAGACGGCCGTCATCGGAACGCCTCACCCGACTCTCGGACAAGAACCGTTTGCCATTGTGGAGGATCTCAAAGGCAAATCTATTGAACAAATCAAGTCTCACGTGATCGCCATGTGTGGTCCAGACTGGCAGCTTGGTGGTGCAGTCGAGCTGAAGGAACTTGGTTTTGACTCTTTCCCTATCAACCCTTCAGGCAAGATCCAGAAGACAGAACTGCTGCGCCCAGTTACAGAGTACGTAGCAGTACACTAGAACACTGCCATCAATGACACATATTGTCCCGGCATAGGTTCGGTGGTCGTAGCAAATTTCTGGGAGCATGCAGATGTCGAGGGTTGTATCTCAATGGCAAGGTCATTCTTTCTGAAGATGGCGACTAAGGCAGCAGCACAGAGATGTGATCTGACCCAACTTCGAGTTCGTTTCAAAGCATATCTCTGTAGGGCCTGTTTGTTTCAATGGTCAAGATTTTGTGCTTCGAGACGACTCCCAACCAATCAGAGCACGTCCCGGCCGCATGAGACCTCCGCCCTGCTGTTATCTCATCTCGCGACTCCTTGTATCTGACTCCAAGTGCGATACCGTGTCATCGAAAACCGGACATCACGCAATAGCCCATCGAAGCAAGAAGGGTGAGTGCATAATGCAGGTTGTACACAAGAAATACGCCGTCGAGGCTGCTTCTAGATCGTTCGTGTGCCCTTTAGGGACAGATAAGTTGAAGGGGAACAATTCTTCATGCCTACTCCATTTCAGACTGTCCAGCAAGAATAGCAAATCTTAGTTGCCCTCCAAAGAATTCAACAGAAAGCTCTGGTCAGCTGAAAATAGGTCGGGTCGACAACTCTGTCAGGATTCCTGTTCAACTTGTTACATACTCTGGAACCAAACTTCGCTGTCACCGAGCGCTGCCAGCTCCGAGTCGTTTGTGCACCATCGAGAAACATCTTGATTATACAAGACCAATACCCTGCGACAACTGGACCTGAACACTGAAGGAACAGGCTCTGAAGGTTCTATAATCACATCTCTTGGCAGGCAAGCTTAGCTCGGATCACGCTATACAGCTTGCATATTGCCAATCGAGCGGTACAACTCAACGGCTAGCGACAAATCCACTTCCCCCGAAATCTCCACGATATTTGTCTGTACATCATTCGGCGAGAGTGCAGTACATTGCTCTAGTTTCTTGACATGGTACTGGCTTATCGCTGGGCATTGCGTGCTTGTCAATGGCGGTCCATACAAATGACCATGCTTCGCTTTTTATGACCAGAAAGGCTAAGAGAGGTCCGCAAAACCCCGATGTAATTGCGACAGATCAACAGGTTTTGATAGCCATGGACGATCGTTGAGATGCCCGGGGTTCGCTTATAAGCGCTAGTCCTGCCATCTTGTTGTTGTAAGACACCTCAGTTTCTACTAACTACCACGTGGGATTGCACCGGCACTTCAAACTCTATATCACGTGCGTGGCGCGATACACTGCGCATTATTGTATCTCCCACGTGGCACTGCAGACCCCTCCAGAGATGTCTTCAGGAACGAAGGCCGAAGAGAACAACAATGTGGCTGAAGTTAGCTCAACGCAGTCCTCTCAGCCACAGAGTATCGAGGAAGCAGGCAGCAAGGCGGCGTTCCTCGCTACATTCACGCCACAAGACGACAAGGTCATCATGCGGAAGGTCGATCGCCGGTTCCTCTTGCTCATCGGTATACTATATATGACAAAAAACGTGAGTGCAACACCTTCTAACTTGTTTGGGGAATATCTGCTTACAACATGTCAGATCGACTACCTCAATGCATCGGTAGTCAAGGTCCTACAGGTCGGACAAGACAGGAACGTTCTGACTGAACTCAACATGAGCTCAAACGAATACAATTGGGTCCAATCGATCTACTTTGTCAGTTGTGGCCCTCTCGAGCGGAATTTGTCAGTCACTAACAACCAACGCTTAGATCGCATACATCATCTTCGAGGTACCAAGCAACATGCTACTGAAAAAGATGACACCCCGACTGTGGCAGTCTCGCATCATCGTCTCATGGGGCATTGTACTAGCATGCCACGCGGCAATTCCCAACCGGGATACTTACTACGCACTGCGCTTTCTCTTGGGTATGATGGAAGCAGGTCTGTTCCCAGGTCTGGCTGCACAACTATGCTCGTGGTACCGCAGCGACGAGATGAGCAAGCCGATCATGTGGATGTTCGGCTGGCAGAACTGCGCTGGTGTCTTCGGCTCACTGATCGCCTACGGCATCTCGTATATGAACGGCCTCGCTGGTCTCAGCGCTTGGAGATGGGTGTACCTTCTCGAAGGCCTCGCTACGGTTCTGCTCGGTGTAGTGGTCTGGTTTGTGCTGCCGGATTATCCCAAGTCGCCAAGATCGGCCTCGTGGTTGTCTCCGCGGGAGCAGGAGTATCTGGAAGCTCGGCTGAGCGAGAACGCACCACGCACGAACGAGCATGCTTTCAGCAAAGAGGAGGTGATTGCATCACTCAAAGACCCACGGACCTACGGGTTCATGTTCAGTCAGCTTTTGTTGAACCTTGGAGGTTACGGTCTCAACTGGTGGTTGCCGACAATTACCACGAACCTGGGCTTCGCCGGTCTTCCTCGCAATCAATTGCTCAATATCCCGCCTGCGGCAGCGGCAGTGATGGCCATCGTGGTCGGCGGTCTGCTGCAACAGCGGGCATATGTTACACGTCCTGCTTTCCTGCAGCCTTTTCTAGCAGTTGTCACTGTCTGCTTCATACTACTGCTCACTCTCACTGACCGGATTGGCATCTACATGGCTTGTATCTTCGGTGTAAGTTGTTAAATGCTCGACAACACATCTGACAGTGTCTAATGCGTTTTAGAACATGTGCTATTCGGCGTACTTTGTTGCGTTCTGGCCTTGTAAGTTCATTCAATCGTTTTCAGAAGACGCAAAACTTGACACGTCGATAGGGCGATCTTCCACCCTGGCTGGAACGACGGGAACCGCGTTCACCCTGGCTTTCCAATCAAGCGTTGGTCAGGTCGGTGGCGTCATCGGTCCTCAGCTCTTCCAAGAAAAGTGGGCATACAATGGCTACAAGACTTCGTTTGGCATCTGCGCTGCGGCTATCATAGCGAGTTGGGCGTGCAACCTGTGGACTTGGTGGCTGACCCGCAATATCGAATGGGATGTCCTTCGCGTGCGTCGACTGCGCATCCAAGCTGAGAAGGCTGGGGAGGTGCTGAGTAATGACGACGTGAGGTATTTTGATGAGAGGCAGTTTTACGGCGGGCTGCATAAGAGGAACGGAGACGGTGCCACAAGTTGATTCAGCTGCCGTCCGTGAATCTGCATACTGTACCGTGTACGGCCGTCTTCCCAATGGCAGGCCCGTGCATCAGCACGGATAGCTGTTGATCGCAGTACGCAGGATAACGTGGCTCCAATGCCTCTTTTGTATCGTCTCGATGGCAGAGTTGGCTTCCTCGATTTCTAAGCCATATAGCAGCAGCTTGTCTTTTCTTGCGTTTCCTGAATCGTGTTCAAACCAACGCGCAAAGATGCTGGGCTGTGTTCAGGCGTCCAGGCTCCTTGCTTTTGGCCCCCTCATATATCGGAGCAAATAGAAGACCTTCAGTCCAGTATTAAGGCACACCAACGCGGGCGCACGCAGGTGTGGGTGATGATGCAAACAGCGGTCGACCCTTGAGTACGCCGCAAGGGCGCTTATAGACGATCATTGTAGCGCGAGTCATGCCACAGCAGACCGCTTTGTCATGCGGCTGGCCACCTATTTCCGAATCTAGCACACGCTCTCCTTGTCCAAGCCCGTGCAGCTCCCACTAACCCACAAGATGCCCTACCTTGCTCGTTCAGCCGTAGTTTTGTTCAAGCCGACTCTATCTACCACGGCCGAACAACCTCAGCTATGGAAAGTGTTCGACCTATATGGCATGTCTGTGTTGCGATGCGTGTCTATTTCTATGCAGGTCTCGATCCTCCTTGATAAAGGATGCATCCTGATCTTTCCATCATCATTGGGAACCCGCTACCACATAAAAGATGGCCAGCACTCAAGGAAGCCTCCTCTGGATTGAATACGATGGCTCATCCAAGCACACGTCCCACGAAACACGATCTGCCTTGAAACAACACGTGATGCTCAATTTCCTCGACAAGAAGGCACCGGATGTGCAGGGCAAAGTCCTGGTTCGCCGAAAGTCTCCGTTGCATGAAGGAATTGTCAAGGCCAGGCGCGTCGTACTGGAGCCACTCATGTGCCCGCAGCCGAAGCCTGCTCTCGTCTGTCACGAGGATCAACTGGTCTATCGAGCGGCGTGGTGGCATACTTATGTCCACCCGGACTTTGCGACCATACCGTCACATGTGCCCACCTGGCAGCATGACTGCAAGCAAATATGGAATGCAGGATTTTGGGAATATGCACGGCTGGACGAAACTCTCCTGGAGGTATTCATGGCATATGCAGCAGCAAAAGAAGCAGCTGTGAAACGTCTGCCCGAAGCTCCAGCATTTTACCGACATAGAGGTAAAGCTCTTACCTTGCTCGCGGAAGACGTCGATGGTAATCATTGCCAAAGAGAGATCATTAACGAACGAATCAACTGACACGCGTTAGATGAAGGCCATGATCTACGGCTGGGGGCAATCCTCGCAATCGCTTTGCTCTGCTACACCTACCTCATCGAGGGTGACTACGAAAGTGCGGAGCTCCACTGCCAAGCGCTAGCAAAACTGGCCCCTTCACGCTTGAACACGATCCCTGACGTTGTCTGGCAAATTATGATCTCGATAGACATGTTTCTTACTACTGTCTATGTGCGAGCGCCTTCGATGCCATACCATATGCACGAAGACTTCCGTACGTTATACTTCTACAACCCCAACGAGACGATCGTCAAAGCAACTCTCGACAGTCTCACGAAACTTCCTATTGGATCGGTATTTTCAAAACAACGAGCGCCCAGGACAAAGCGACTCGTCCAAGGGATACATGGCCTAGCCCACGCTCAAACCAGATTCGATATAGGTTGGATCGCGCCCTGGGCCAATATCTACGACGTATCCTACCTGCTAGCACAGCTGCAACTCGAGGTTGAGCAACATGGATCTTTGGAAGAACGCGTCGTTGTGATTGGATGCCAAATGCAGTTCTTCGGGATGATGACCGTCTTTGTCGAGCAGACGGACATTCAGAACCATCTGTTAGGTCGCCTTGAGGAAGCCATCACCTCAATTGACCCAAGTGATCTTTGCGAGCGCTGGTTGGAGCTCACTGGCAGTCTGGATTGGCTCCTATGGACGTTTTGCAACGCGGGAGTCTCAGTCTTGCAATTAACGGGATGTCATAGCCTCGCAACGGAACCCTTACCCAATTGGCTACAGCTCGCAGTTGAATACATTCTTCAGCATCTCCGACTCAGCCAGCCTGACGACTTGAGAGCCCGTCTACAGCAGATGCCGTACACAGAGATCTGGAACGGCAGAGCATGCCAGTCAGCGCCGGTGTGGTCAAATACGGGGATCGCAACTTCGCCTCCGGGATCAAGAGAGTCTAGTCCGTCGTACACTCAACCCACCCCAAACAAGTTTGAGCGGCTGCGCAAATACTCCGATTATTGGTTCGCGACATGATCACGGTGAGACGAATGGTGATGAGATGACCAATGAGCGTTCAATGGAATCATGAAGCAGAACTGATGAAGTGTGTATTGGCTATGGTAGTATATACACAATCGCTAAGCCACGTTTTTCCTCCCTGATGATCTGTTCATTTTCGTTCTCTGATCACCTCGACGTATAATGGTCTAGCTCTCACGGTCTTTGGTAATTCACACTAAACCACACAGCTGACCACCATCCCCAAAAAGAACGACAGTGCTTGATATGCCCACACGAAAGGCAAAAGGAAAGGTCCTACCCGGAATCGAACCGGGGTCGCCCGGATGTCCTACACCATAAGAAATGATGTCGATCAGAACCGGAAGTGATAACCGCTACACTATAGAACCGTTTGGTCGGTCGATTGGAATTATCGTAATCGATGGTGAGACAGGGCAGATTTTGAATATAATCACTTGTCCAATTCAAAGAATCACCCAATCAAACAAGACGATCCCACTCCCCTCTGAGGAATACATGGCTTGCGTGTCAATACTCGAGCGTGTATCTGGATAATTCTGTGATGTAGCAGTTTGCTGTAAATCATAGCACGCCAACAGAGCCAAGACAGCGCAAGACGATATGAAGATATAATCAGCCATCAAGGCAGCTGCGGAGGTGCATGTAGACTCTTGAAATTCATCTCGTTTGACCATCCTTGCTATTGATAAGATTCCTTCTACAATTCTTCAGCATTCCACCTTCATATTTCTTATCGACGTAAAGACTCAAAGCTTCTCGTCGTCCTTCCCGCGAGTCGTCTGCACTGAGTCCGACGACGAGACATTAGGCGTATGCTCAGCGGTTTCTTCGGTCATGAATTCATCGTCGTCGTACTTTCTGTACTTGATCCAGAACACGACCGTCTGGACAGCCAGTACGATGGCAGGTGCTGCCCAGATCCACACAAGGTTTGGGTCCTTGATAGCCGGGGTCAGGATCTCGCCTAAAGCTGAAGAGAGCGCTGTGGTGAACAGGAAAAGTGATCTGGAATATATGTTAGATTATGTGAAAAGCGGTGAGGTTTTCTCATGACCTACGTGACGAGGGCTTTCATGCCAGGCGGCGATCTTGCATATGCTAGCTCATACGCTGTGACGTTGCAGAAACACTCGCTCAGAGCTCCAAGGGAAACATTGGGGATCTGCCACCAGATGCTGATGTTGGCGACGGCGTCGCACGTGGTCGCGTACTTTCCGCAGGGCGATAGTTGATAGATCTTCCACTGGACCAAGGCGCCGAGAACACCGGACAAGGCGGCGATGGAGAACCCGAATGTGATGCGCGAGACGCGGCCGAACTTGATGTTGTATCTGCGTAAGAGCGGGTAGATGACATACGACAGCAGAGGGACGGCGAATACGATGGTCAGAGCGTTGAAGTGGCCGAGGAGATCGTTGGGAGTTCCTTTGGTAATCATGGTGGCGCCTTGGCTCGTCTGCACAGAGCCGATGCCGTTGTCGTTGAGATTGTAAATCGGGTAATAGAGGAAGATGCCGCACGCGACGAACGTCCGCTTGACGTCGTCGACGTCTTTGTCGGTCCAGGTGACTGCGTTCTTGCCCTGCAAAGCGATTCCGTTCTGTTCGAGCAACGATGGCTTCGCGCCGTCCAAGAACGCTTTTTTCCATGCTTTGCCTTTGCTCTGAACAACAGCAGTCTTGACTATCTTGTACACCCGTGTCAAAGCACTACCGTCCGGAGGATACTTGACGAGCTTGTTGTTGAGATACCAGAGAAGTGTCGGCAGCAGAAAGAAGATGATTCCCGGCAGGAGGAAGGCAAGCCAGAATCCAACGAGCTTCTCGCAGTAGACTGTGGCAACTGGGAAGAAAGCACCCACGTTGATAAGTCCATAAAAAATCAGCATTGTGCGCTGCACTGTGACCTCTGGATTCACAATGACCTGCTCGCCAGAACCTAGTGTCTTGACATACGGTTTCTGGTAACCGTACTGATCAAGCACCGCGGGAGCGACGTTGGGCTTGAACAAGCCGGCGCCGATTGCCAGCAGAATGAGAGAGATCATGAAAGGCGCCATGCCATTGCCTGCCTGGAGCACAGATGGTATCGCACCAACGATCATGATAGCGTGTGAGAGACCGCAGATGAGCACACCGAGCAGGATGGTTTTGAAGCGACCAAGCTTGGCGTCTGCGAGCCAGCCACCAGGAATGGGAATCACGAAGGCGAGGAAACTTCGACATGGTTAGCATTCGTCCCAATGGTTCAAAGCTATGTCAATACTCACGTAAACAGGAGACCGATGGCGACAGAAAACTGAATGCCTCTCCCAAGTGCTCCAGCGGTGAGTTCGGTGCCTTTAGGCGGTGCACCTGCCCCATTGCCTCCTTTTGGCAGAGGAAACTGCATGAAGTTGCTGAAAACTGTCTTCACGCCATAGTACGATGCGCGCTCGGCGAACTCGACCACGCAAAGCAAGTAAGCCTTCGTAGGAATGCGATCGGCGACTTTCCTCAGCAATCTAGTTTCCTCTTCCGTCGGGGCTGGGTATTGCTCGATTGCGACTGCAGACGCTGTCTTTTCTCCGATGGCCTCGACATCGGCCGTAGATGTACTTAGACATCCAGGTTGGAGCGCGCTGTGCGCGTGGTTGACAGCGTCAGATGTGCTAACGCGAGGATGGGCCACTGTTCCGGGAATGCCTGTAGCGACAACGTCGGTAACGACATTACCACCAGTCTGGGCAGCTGTTTGTCAAAGTAAGCGGATGCTGAAGTTTAGGAAGCAGTTGCAAGATCTTACCCATTGTCGTCGTGCCCGATGAGATCAGTACCTGAAGAATCCCAGTGTGTAGTAATGGAGGCAAGACGCTCTCTTATAATGCGATGTTGAAAAGACTCTCAATCCGAGACCATCGGTCACGCACATACCCGTAACACTCAACAACACTACCAAGCAATGCGATTACGTTTCAAGGTGGGCCGCTGTTCAACTAGACATCGAAAGTATGATCGCTCAGAGGGCAAGCCCTCATTAATAAAGAGCGACCGTGTAACCTTGTTCCAGCTCTGGATTGCGCAACGCCATCGCGGCGGCGATAAGCATCATTTCCAGCTAAGGTGAGAGGGTGAGAATCTTTAATGCAGCGTTGGGTTGCATTGACGTATGACACCATAGCATACAGTCAACTTTTCGAGAGAGGTCCGACTTTTAGTATCATGATGGTTCGAGGTTGGTACACAACATATTCCGTTTGGTGGGGGTTGAACCGAACTAATTCTTGCACCTTAGCACGCAAGCAGGGATGAGTGGGTCCCCCGCCAGCAGCAATTGTGTTGACAGCGATATGCAAACGAATGAAATGTTACAGACCCACAGCGAGGACGCTGCATGCCTTTCTGCAAGTAGCAAGCGATGTCAGACTGGCCACTGAACAATCTCACAGTCCCCCAAGATCTCACCATCATAGACAGTGGTGTTATCTCAACGTCCATGCATGCTACGTATTCGCGCTCGTCTTCAATTTTCCCGGAGATAAAAGCGTGAGATCTTTTTGCGTGAAAGAGTCTCGGCGGCAGGGTTCCAGATCGACGGCGTGCACAAAATGCTTAGGCGAGCTTGTCGCCTTCAATTATGCCACTCATGCCTACGATGAGGTGATGACAAGCTTCCGGGCCGTCCACAAGAGACACTGACGGGGTTGCCACCCCGAAGCCCTCATGATTCGGATGTACTTGTAGTTATGTGATCGTGGGACTTCGTCCTGTAAACGGAGGAAGCAGCGGGCGACTGGTTGCCGAGATCACACTTGGCCAGTTTGATCGGTTTACATATTGACAGCAGTGAATTGTTGAGTCGTTGAGCTTGGTGTCGCTGTAAATGTCACGTGCAACATGTAGGTACACAGCAATGTGATCTTGCTCCAGCTGGATGTAGGTACGTTTGAAGTTGTACACTTATAGCCGTCATGTGACCTCGCGCCTTAGGGTTAGAGCTCAGCGCGTCCACCTCATCAGTGAGCGCTGCCTAACGCATCACGATAACTCGACCACCTTCGACCGCACTTATAAAACACTCCTCGTTACACCGAACGCAACGATGAACGACGACACGCAATCGAAATGTGGCTACTGACTTGCGACGGCGATCTGTTCGGCCATAAGCCGATCTGGCTACGACCTGGATCGGGACATCTTTTAGGACGAACATCAGGCCGTACCGAGGGCGGCGAAACCGTGCGCTACATAAACCACAAATCTGTGTCGCGAAAACATGCGACTATCCATGTCGGTCAGGTCAATCCAGGTGATGGCACGCGCCTGCACACGCGCTCGGAAATCAAGATCACCGACGGCTCCAAGATCGGCACCTACCTAAATGGCGAGAAGATATGCCAGACAAGCAGAATTCTGGACAAGCTGGAGTACACCATAAAGCTGGGAAACTATGAGTACGAGTTCCACCTGAAGTGGCAGCCTGTCGTTCTCACCTTCACTGGTCTGTCCAAGACGGTAAAAGCTAGCAGCGATCCGCTTGAAGCACACAGAAAGAAGCTGGAACAGTCGGAGGTCAAGCTCATCACAGAGTATGTCTCTAGCCAGACGACGCACGTGATTGGAAAGAAGAGGAACACACCACCAGGATTACAGGCTCTTTTGCAAGGGCGATGGGTTCTGGCACACAGCTATGTGGACGCGCTGGCACAAGCTACAGCGAGTCCTGGCCGTGACACTAGTGGGAACGATCGACCTTGCCCTCTGGAAGAAGACTTCGAGCGCAACTGGCCAAGAGAAGAGGAACACTTACTGCCTGCTGGTGGAGAACCCAACCCCAAACCCAACGAATTCCTCAAACCAAATCCACAGAGGGCTGAGCTCTTTACCAACTTCACGTTTATATTCATGTCACAAGCACAGTATGACCTTCTCATGCCTGTCGTAACTTCTGGCAGCGGCAAGGCTCTGCTATGGGATGTGGAAGTTGAGACCAGCGAGGCGATAGATCTTGTGAGTTATGTCAGAGAGGTTGCTGGTGCAAAGGGAGATGGCGACTTTCGTCTGAGCCAGCATACTGGCAAAGGAGGAATCGTCCTCGTGCGACTGAATCACAAGGACACTGAGTGGGTTCGTGACTTTCTAACCGCTGTGGAGTCAACGCTCGAGCAGCGCTCAATGGAGCAAAGTCAATTCCTGAGCGCGATTCTCACTGTTGACGCAAGTGAATTGCGCAGGCCTCTTCTTCGTGATAGTCAGAGCCAAGCCCAGATTGCGGCTTCACTTAATGGGAACTCTGGAAGCGCACGTTCCCGCGTGCAAGAGCGCAGTCGCGAAACACCGCAACCCACTGAACCTCAACCAGCACCCACACCCACCAAAGAACCGACACCACCTACTACGCAGCAAAACACAGAGCAATCGGTCATGGCCGAGCCTACTACTCGCAAGAAGCCGAGACGTGCTATAACGCAGTCCAGATTCAAAGGATTCGGAGAAATCGACCCTAGTCAATTCACAAGACCCGAGTCGGAATCACCTGAGCCAAGCCAGCCTACACCACTCGATCAGAGCATGGATGTGGACGAACCTGCATACAATGAGCCTTCCCAACGAAACACCCGGAAACGCCCGGCTCCAGTCGATGAGGACGATGGTTTGGAGCAGCAGAGAGCGATGATGGACAAGATGCTGTCAGGTGCCGCTGCCATGAAGAAACGACGACTACAAACCGAAAACACTCAAGGCGATACACAGAACTCCACGCCCGAACCCGAGAGCGCAGCAACAACCAAGAAGAAAGTGCCCAAGAAGAAGCACAAGGAGATCGACGTCGGAGCAGAGCTGAAGAAAAAGAAAGAAGAGGCAGAGGAAGCGGCACGTAGAGAAGAGGAGAGCAACCGCGAAGCCCGAGATGCCGATATCGCCGATATCAGCGCCAAAGTCGAGTCTTTCTCCCTGCCGCAACGCGATCTACCGCCACGAAGATCCCAGGTCGAGCCTTCAGGCCCAAGCGACCGCTGGGACCCGGCTTGGAATGGCCGCAAGAACTTCAAGCGTTTCAAACGCAAGGGCCAGAACAACGACGTCCCACGCCTCCCACGCGTGATCGTCGCTCTCGAAGAAGTCCCGCGCAAAGGCCACGGCATCGGCGAGGAATACTGGCTCAATTCTAACAAGTCGAAAAGCCAAGGAAGATCGCAGCACTCGCAAACGCAGACTCAGACGCAGACCCCGATCTCTCACGAGAACGGCGACGACGACCCGGCGAGGTTCCGCCGCCGCCTTCAGAACTCTTACCGAGAGGACGAGGAAGCGGCCGCGCGAGAGTCGTTCCCGGACGAGAACCCTGGTTCAGCTAGGATGTCCAGCGGCCGAACCGGAGTGAACTCGACGCCGAGCCAGACGATGGGGACGGAGAGTCAGAAGCGCACTGTTGCTGGGAAGAGAGCTGCTGCGCAGCAGGATGGGCCTGCGGCGAAGAGAGCGAAGTCTACGCGTCCTGCTCCAAGCAGGGCGATTGTGGTCGATGATGACGATGACGATGAGGTCAAGTTCAGGCGTAAGAGGAGATAGCGTGATTCGTTCGCCTCCTGTTCTTTAAATGCGGGTTGATAGTCGATACCCATAGTCACGTGTGCACAGCGTTCAAGCGCGGTCATAGAAAATGCTCGACCACACAGCGAGCGAGAAATTAAACAAATGCATAAATGCGGAAAGTTCTTCTGATTATTTGCCGGAAACTGTGATCATCGTTTCAATCGTAAACTTGTGAATATGTACAAGCCAAAAAAAGCACACCTAGAAAAGAAAAGAAAAAACGCCAATAAACTCCTCCCCGTCTCCTTCGCTCGCTAATGCTTTCTTTGAAACCCCAGCTCATTCTCCCTTTCCGTTCCATTCCATTTCTTATCCTCGCACACTCTTATCTTTTCCTCCGAAACGAAAGGTTGAGAAGAAGATCACAGAAGATCTAATGCCAATGCGAAAAATGCTCGTTCTAATCAAACAAACTCACACACAAACGCTTCTACTCAAACTCCACCCTCTGGCCCTGCTGCTGCCTCCTCGCCCTCTCCGCTCTCCTTCGCCTGCGATTATCTGCAAAAGCGCTCACATCCGTGCCAGTACCAGCATCAGTCCCGCCGTACGCGCCAGGACTGCCGACGGGATTACCGCTCATGGCGCTGCCGCCTGAGAAGTCACCTCCATGGACAGGAAGCTTAGGCGGAGGAGGCAAGTTCAGTTCGCTGCCTGGCGGGCGGTTGGAGCCCAGAGCGCTGTTGGACATTGCCGGTGGCGGAGGCACGGTGGCGAAAGGCTGGGCATTGGAAGGGCGGACGCGAGAGCCATTGCGGCGGTAGCGGCGGGAGGAGGAGGGCGCTGCGTCGGATTCGAGGCCGCCGGAGGACATGGAGGAGTTGCGGCGGTGGCGGCGGGCGCCTGGGCGGCGGGTGGAAGAGGAGTGCGCGCCTTGCGAGTCGTCGCCGGGGGATTTGAGGCGCGAGAGGGTGACGCGGCCGGCGTCGTCGTTGTGCATGTGCATTTTGACGCGCACGGGGTCGCTGCCTTGGAGCTCGCTGCCGTTGGCTGGCATGGTTGAGACGGAGGACTGGCTGTTGCGGCGGCCTGCGCGTGGGCGATAGCGAGAGGGTGATTGCGATTGAGTGCGGTGGTGAGATGTTGCTGCTAGGCTGGCGGCGGCGGTGGTGGCGGCCAAGGTTGCTGCTGGGGTCACATCAGAGGCGCCACTCTGGTGGGGAGGCGGCGCAGGCGGGTCGTAGAGTCTTGAAGGATCAGGCTCGACTGCACCAACTGGCATATGCGCTGAGCCGGGCACAGGAGGACCGAAGGTGTTGGGTGGTGGAGGTCCAGGAGGTGGAGGCGGAAGTGTGTATCCCTGCTCATTCACGTTATGACTTGCAACCAGTGGTGATGGGCCTCCAACTGGAGCTATGTTGCCAGCGTC
>Ga0265797_10001040_pt1 | contig 49884 bp, 42 predicted proteins | sample P2T30metagenome_FD_192433 | JGI IMG/M metagenome (GOLD analysis project Ga0265797, IMG submission 192433) | Plant litter microbial communities from East Loma Ridge, Irvine, California - P2 T30 | ecosystem: Environmental > Terrestrial > Plant litter > Unclassified | place: USA: California...
TGATATTTCCCACCTTGACGTCGTTGAGCAGGATATCGCAGCTCGAGCCCTGAGAGAAGCCCGCCAGCGAGACCGTCAACTTAGCGGCGGAGGTGCTCTTGGAAGGGAAGAGAACAGACCAGGTGCCGAGAGCGGATTGTCCGAAACACCAGTCGAGAGGGGAGCTGGTGCCGACTGTGTAGGTCAGGTTTGCAGGACACTTGGAAATGCGAGCGTGTTCGAATGGGTGAGCTGGGTCCGCGAGCTTGAAGCCATCGCTTGTGCGGTCGAAGTCGCCAATCTGGAAGATGCGCTTCGCGCTATCGGTGACTTTCCATGTCATCTCCTTGAGGTTCGTGTTCTTGCCCTCGCGGATCACGACGTCGTTCTGGGTAAAGTTTGTTGTGACATCGCCGATTGCGCCGCCGTTGCCCCAAGCATAGAGCGCGTAGGTGCCGGTACGGATGTCATGGATGTCGAACTTGCCGTCCTCGTCGGCGTATGTGGTGTAGTAGTAGTTCTGGCCTTGGTCGAGCGTGGACACTGTGGTGTTGCGGTTGTCTCCAAGGAACACGGCAGCGCCAGCAGCTGGGCGTCCGTCGCTCAAGAGGAGCTTGCCTTGCATCTTGCCGCGAGACTGGTAGGGCTTGTTGTCAAACCACTTATACGGCCAGGCTGCTTCCTCCTTCTCCCAGCGGGCTGCAGCGTCGTCTTTGCTACCGTCGTTGAGGTACCAGAGCCATGGCCCCCAGATCTTGCCATCAGCAAACGAATCACGCGCAATGGCCTGGTAATGTGTGCCGTGAATCATGTTCAGCTGGACTGCATCGCCCGTCTGGGACTCGCGATGGACCTTTGGGAGGTTAGTATCAAATCGCATACCAGCGATGCGACTGGATTGAACATACCATGAGCTCCTGCTTGAGATGATCGCCGTTGTAATAGTCCTTCCCAGGATTGAGGTACCAACTCCCCACTTCGTCTCCATAAACACCGTAGTATTCTTGGTCTCGAACAAACCCACTCCAGTCATACTTTGTCAAGAATGACCCGTCAGCCTTTTGCCAGGTTTCATCCTGGACGTTGGTAGCTTGACGGTATTCTTCCAATGCGGGAAGCACACCATCTTTGACGTTGTTGTGACCACGCGGAAACGAGGTGTTGTCGAGACGCCACAATGTACGGAACTCGCCCAGCGTAGGCAAGTCGTGATTGACAAAGTACTGGTATGCGCCTGGTAGGTCATCGTAGATCACCCAATGAAAGTCGCCCTCCTTCGCCGTAAACTTGACGTTGATATAATCGGTATCCGAGTCCACAATCGCGGCGGATGTCCAGTTCAAATCAGATGCCGCACCGTCTACAAGTTGTTAGCTGTGTGGTGACTCCCTGGTCGCAGCACCTTTTCACACATACTGTAACTAACATAGTGCCCAACAGCATCTCCAACGCGGTCCTTGCCCTTGTACCACAACTTATCGGCATACTGGCGATTCTGCGTGACATTCCAGATCTCGTTGCCGATAATCCAAGTCGAGTTTCCGAGCTCTTTCAGGAAGCTCTTGGGCTTCTTCGCGCGCTCCTCCACTGGAGCCGCTGCAGCAAGCGCAGCAAGGCCGAGGAACTTGAGGGCGCTCATGATGATTACAGCAATGCGCGAGGGTACTTGGCGAGGATAAACTTGAAGCCATAGTAGCTCTGGTCATTATATACCGCTGCAAGCATACACGTCGCTCGAAGAAAGCTAACGTGCCTCTCGGCGGAGATGCCCCGAAGTTATTACCGGGTAAGCACTGGGGTCGCGGGGTACCTGGAGCAACCCCGGACAATTTGATCGACAAGAACATTGTTCCGGAACTTCCTGCAATCGCGCCTCTTCGTTTTCCAGTAGCGCGTTCTTGGAGCGGTGTTTGCCCGCGCATGCATCCTGGATTTGGGAAGGCGTTCGTGGTGACACGGGTGAGGCTCCCTGCAAAACGTGGTCAACCGCCACAGTCTTGGGCGAAGAAGCACCGAAATCGTCTTGAGAGCGTTAGACACAGTTGTAATCATTGTCACGGGGTACCAGCAACCGGGTCGATGCTCGTGGTGATGTGCAAGAGTTCAGGAGGTGGCCGAGGGAAGCACCGAGCGGGGCGCTTGCCTGTTGCGGCCAGCTTCCACTGATCACTAACACTCCAGTCCGTCCTTTGAACAGAATCTTTCTATTGTGCACGGGGTATAATACCTTCTAACAGAATTGTATGACGCGCGTAGACGACCACCGACTACGCTTACGATTAGCCTTCCAACGCCTTCGCATCAGCCTCCTTAGGTGTGTGGGTTCCTGACGCAGCCGTCTTCTCGCCTTCCACCACTTGAACATGATCCCCGCGACGACGGCCCTTACCAGTGATGTCGCGCCACATGCCACCGAAATTCCTGGCTAAACTTTCACGGCCTTCCCACAGAGGATAAACACCAACAGCCATGGTGCTGCACATCAACCAGATGATGCCAACGATGACCCATCCCGAGAAGAACGACTGACTGAAGATGTAGCCGGAACCGTAGAGAGGCATTGGCCAAAGTACGAGAAGAACGAGCGTCAGCGTCGCGGTGGTGATCTTTGCAATCTTAGAGGCGCGGAACAGCTTGGCTTGTTCGGCGGCTTCGGCTTCTGGGGAGAGGGCAGCATGGCGGCCGTGCACGGCTTCAATGTCCATGTGCGCAGCTGCTGTAACATCCGAATCGTCGACAAGGCGAATGTTCTTCATTGACACCCAGTCGTAGTTGTCAACTCCGAAGATCAGGGTCAGGACCGGGATGAAGATGACGGGCGAAAGCAGTGCGACAACGTTACCAGCCAACATTGGATTGTTGGCGCCAGAAGTAGCGACGGTGATCACGCCGTCGTTCAGCTTGGAGGTGGTGACGAGCCAGGCGGTGATGCTGCAGCAAAGACCCAACACTGGCGACAATGTTGCCGCCCATTTGTTCTGACCCTTCCACATCAACGTGAGGGTTGCTGGAAGCACTGCAGACGAAATGATCACGCCCATGAAGACATACAGCCAGCCCATGCTGATACCTGCATACCAGAGGCCGGTTGAGAATGCAGCCATGACAAGTCCAAATCCACATACGCAGACGTGTGAAGTGTAGACAAGACGTCGGCCACTCGCGCTGGGGTTGATGTAGGTTGCGTAGATGTCGTATGTCAGGATGCTGGAGACGGCAATGAGCTGGGCTGAGAAAGCTGAAGTTACAGCCATGAACACAACTAGGAGGGTAGCCACAGCACCTCCAGATCCGAGAAGAGCTACAGCAGCATACGGAAGGGTGAGACCTGCGCTGATCGAGGCTTCATCCATCCCGTTGGGATAGGTAGGGAAGTACTCCGTGCTCTGTAGTGCGAGCGCGGCAAGGCCCATAGTGGTCGCGCAGAGCCACTGGCATCAAGGTTAGAACGAATTTTCGATGCGGACGGGCGGACGACTTGCCGGAATAGCGAACCAGGAAAGACCTCCAATGATGTATCCAGGAAGAGCATGAACTGGTGATGCAGCAATGGCCTTGTTGTAGTCTGACTATTGTCAGTTTCTGATACCATTTGATGTAGAGGAACACTCACATCCATTGTCCATGAAGACAGTTCCGAAGTTTCCAATGATGTTGATGACGAAGAAGATGGCGCCATCTTTGCTCCTCATCGTAAGATAGCTTCCGCCAGCGTTGCCGGGAACGGGGGTGGTTGCCGAAAGCTCCTGCAGACGATCGTACACTGCTTTGGGCGAGCCGAGCCGGTCACCAGTGGCATAAGTCGTGAATGCGAAAGTAAGAAGGATGATGAGGAGGATAACGGTGTGGACGTAATCTGTGAGGAACGTAGCCTTGATACCACCAAACATGGTGTAGACTACGACACCCAGGGGAAGTAAGAAACAGGCTGCGGCTGTAGGTACACCGGTTAAAGAGCTGATGACGGCAGATCCGCCAGTCAACAACATGGCTGTAACGAGAATGTTGGTGAAGAGGCCGAAGGTGATGTAGACAAAATGCGTAGCCTTTCCATAGCGAGCACGCACAGCTTCGAGGAACGTCTACGGGGTGGTCAGTTCTAGCTTCGCCGTTAGCGAGAAGCTGTTTCACTCACATGAGCGTTAGGAGCTCGCCTCTTGAGTTCGATCGCAACAGTAGCAAAAAGCAGGATCTGTACGGTAGCACCAGCGGCATACCAGAGAGGTCCAGAAACACCTGATGACGTTAAGATTTGTTAATTTCATATATGCGGTGTCGAAACGTACCGTAGCGGAACGCGACCGAAGAACTCTGCAACAGGGTAGCTGCCCAAGTCCATGAAGACACCACTGCCGAAGCTACCAGACCAGACTTGACCGTACGGCCGGCAGTCGAGAACATCTCCGAAGTCTGCACCTCATTGTTGTAGCGCTTGAGGACCCAAGTGGTGAAGACCTTGAGGGTGTTAGACTGTGCCGCTTGTAACCATCAGCTAGAGGTACACATACCATGCCAAGGGCGAAGAGAAAGCCAACACCAAGCACGATGCCATAGCCCCAACCCTGGCCAAGGGGAGAAGCAGAAGGGCCAACAGGAGTACCGCCGCCAGCCATGTCGAGAGATGTAGCTTGTTTCAACCTCAAGCTTCAAAGCGTAGGCTGTCGAACCAACCCAGCGGGGCAGACGAGGTATCTATACCCCAATGCATCCCCACGATTACCGTTTCCCGGCTTCAGCTCGGTCCCAAGACTGCTATCTCGAGCCTTTCAACCGCACACAACCATCTCGTCGATTGGCAATCGGGCCGGCATATGATTGGTTGAAGATAGGCGCATGTCAAGACTAGGTAACGTGTAACGAAGGCCAAGACTGGAAACCTCTCGTCTTCTACGCAATTTTGAAGCTTATATTAGCAATGAGGTCTTGTTGTAGGGCACTTTCAGCTCTTAGCCGACTGGGCGTTGCATGATCGCTCGCCTATGCTGATAACGAACGGCCTTGCAACGGAGGTGCATCGCGCTTGCCTCGTAGTGGCGGGCAGGACCGAATGGCTCAGCGGAAATTTTCTTGCTCAGCTGTGAGTGGCTGAGATCTGTGACTTTTTGCTTGGGCAGCCAGAGCTGTGTCTGGGCGTGGAGATGGTGTGCATGTTGGAGGCAGGTTGGGGTTGGTGGTTTCGATGAGGTAAACAGGAGAGTGAAGATAAGCGATGGTGTGGTAGCCAATGAGGACGCGCTGGCGGTGGAGTCCGAAGTCGGCTTGCATCAGAGGACCCCTGTGGCCCGGCTTTCTCCACGGTAATGATCGACCTGCATCTTCGCAATGTTGTCGTTACTCGATACCTTCGACACATACGTGCTTATTTCTCTCGAGAGTGTCCTGCAACTGCATTCTGGTCGTCCGCGCACGTTCGCGCGATTAAAGCTATGAGTCCGGCTTCCACAGGCCCTCTTTCCGCCATCCTCTGCCGCCATATTCTACCGCTCAACACCAACAATTTCGTGAGGACAGTATGGATCTATTCTAGCTCTCACTGGGAGATTAGATGGTACCTGTGAGCGAGTAGAAGTGGAAAGCTCATCTTTAGATGTATAGTATAGGAGTGGTTAGAATTGTTGATCCAAAGCAGCGGAACAGAATGAAACGGAGGATATTCTATCGGAACATTGCGCCCTGCGACTGCGACGAACGTTTTGAGAAACCTACGAGACAGTTCGTTGTTCAATGTACAAGGACTTTATGTTGGCGTCGCGCTATGGAGAAGCAGCTCGTTATTGATGCTTCATTGGGCTTACTCACGGTTGCACCAGGCTGTCGTACCTGGAAAGGCCTTTTACCCGGGAGTGAGCGTTGAATATTTAGGCAAGGCTTCTCTTCGCATTAGAGCTGGTAGCTGCCGACACATCTTTGCAACAGAATTATCAAGGAAGACGTTTCAGCGCACATTAGGAGTCTTCGAATGCAGAGCAAGTAATAGCTCGTACTTGTTGTGCGTGGTGAGGAGCGAGTGACCAGACTCACGGCTCGGTTGGCGTGTCCATTCGGCTCCGTACGACGACCACGAGGAACTACCCCGGCCTCTTTCCTAATCAGGTAGACAGTCAGCGGGAGCTTCGGATGTCAAATGCATATATTCTGGAGACTTAAGCACGTTCTCTTGGTTTACACACTTCCAAAAGCATCATGCTTTCCATCTTGATACTCCTCGTGCTTGCACTCGGTGCCATCGCGCACACCACCCCAGACGGATGTCCGCGCAAGGTGGGTGCAGAAGGCGTGCAGGTTCGCATACCTCCAACGTTCAATACCACCACCAATGCCCATCACGGCAGATCATGGCGACCACCACCTGTCGGTTTTTACTTCAAACCATGGTCAATGATACTTGCGTCAAACCCTCAGTATGCTGCGATGCGGAACGTCCAGTACGACCCGACACCGATCGATCCCTCTGAGCCCACTGGACTTGTGAACGATCTCTTCTCATTCCAATTCCCAGGCAATGACACAATCATTACAACATATGGCGTCGATACACCGCGTCCCTATTTGCCAGCAGTGCTGGACTTTGCAGCGACTGGAATTTTGGTCGGGGCTACGTGCCAATACAGCATCTTGGTTTGGGGCTGCGACGCGAACAGAGTCCCATACTACGCGAGCTATTCGACGGCAGTGGAGTTCACCCAAACGCCCCCGGGTATCGACCTGATGAGTACGAGTGATCAAGGACCTGATCAGGAAACGATCGATGCTGTTTTGAAGGCGTTGAAGAAGCTGGGAAACGAGGAGATCACCAAGTATGTTGCAGCGTTGGAGAAGATGGTGCAGGATGGGGGCAGAAGAGGCATGCCTAGGGTACGTATTCGTGTTGGCTTGCTCACGGGCACCTGTTAACGTGAAACTGCAGGCTACATGCGACGACTATTGCAAGACGAATCAGGGCCTGATCGGGATCGGAGGCTAAATGCTGTAGAATTGGGCTGACGAGGTCGTGCTCGAATGCCCTTGTTGCAACGGATGACTGCTTATGCTGTGTCTGGGCTTCGAACGGGCGCATTCCTATAGTCGAGGATCTACGAGAAGACGTATGTAGTGCTGTATAATGACGATGTAGAGGTTCTGGACATTTGATCCTGCAGTATGCTGCTTGGTGTTACCGATGTCATGTGCCTGCCGCTCAGTCCCAGTCGCGTGTGTGGAAGTCGCGACCGACGCAGGGCATCAGCGTTCAGCAGTCGCTCCTCCACTGTGGGTCGTGCCAAGGCCGCCCGGCAGTAGCGCCAAAAAAGTTCAGAACTGGTAGATGCAGGCAGCGCAAACCTCGACGAACAACGACGCGACCACATCCCGTAGATTCGAACCGAATTCCGACACGATGGCGAAGCGCAAACTCAACGAACACGACGTGCCAGAAGTGACATCGAGCGATGAGTCGCAATCTGAGCCCCGCAGCTCGCCCGAGCCCGCGACATCCACCACAACTGCGCCTTCGACTGCAACCGCTGCCACACCGAAGAAGAAGAAGAGCTCTAAGTCAAAACCTGCCGCTGAGCCAGTCCCTATAGTCGCCTCGTTCGCCGAACTTCAACTCGAGCCCCGTCTGCTAAGAGCGATCCGCGACCTAAAATGGGCATCACCAACGGCAGTACAGTCCCAAGGCATACCGTTGATACTGGAGGGACGCGACGTCCTTGCGCGCTCGGGGACAGGTACTGGAAAGACGGGAGCCTACCTTCTCCCCATCCTCCATAAGACGTTACAACAGAAAGGCCAATCGCTCATCCTAGCGCCCACTAAGGAACTCTGCTCACAAATCGCGACAGTCGCGAAATCGCTCTCACAACACTGTGGACAATCGATTCGGGTCCGCAACATCGCTGGCAAGGAATCGGATGTCGTCATCAAGGCAGCACTCGCGGACAAACCAGAGATCGTCGTTGCAACACCAGCGAGGGCATGGGCAAACATCAACAGCTCTGCCATGGCAGTCAGCGACATCAAGACGCTTGTCGTAGACGAGGGTGATCTGATCAACGGTTACGGGTTCGCAGACGACATGGAGAACATCGCCCGGGAGATTCCTGTTGGAGTCCAGAAGATCGTCCTTTCAGCCACCCTCTCAACTGATGTTGAGTCACTCGGCAGCCTGCTCTGTACGGACCCAGTTGTGCTGAAGCTTCAGGACCTCGACAAGGACTCACAGAAGGTCAAGCAATACGTTCTGAAGGTGGCGGAGGACGATAAGTTTCTGCTGCTTTTCGCCATGATGAAACTCAATCTGGTCCATGGAAAGAGGTAAGAAGCGCCGGCGTGAACTACACTTGAGACAACGCTGACTTTGTATCTCCAGTATCGTCTTCGTTGGCGACGTCGACCGATCATACCGCGTCAAACTCTTCCTCGAGCAATTCGGCATCAAGGCGATCGTACTCAACTCCGAACTGCCGCTGGCGTCCCGAACACACATTGTGGAGGAGTTCAACAAAGATCTCTATAAGATCCTCATTGCTTCTGACGAAACCGACGTCGTTGGCGTGCAAGACGAGTCGCGACCAAAGAAGAAAGCGAAGAAGGACAAGGAGACCGACTCCGGCGTCTCTCGCGGCATCGACTTCCTGAACGTCAGCTGTATAATCAACTTTGACTTCCCCGGGAACTACAAATCATACTTCCATCGAATTGGACGAACAGCACGAGCCGGCAAATCTGGCACCGCCATTTCGTTCATTATCCCGAAGGACAAATACCGCAAGCATAAGCCCACTACATTTGCGGGATGTGAACACGACGAAGAGGTTCTCAAGAAGGTAGAGCAGCACCAAGAAGAGGGTCAAAAGCTGGAGGATTACCAGTTCGACATGAAACGATTAGAGCCGTTCCGATACCGGTTCGCAGATGCCCTGAAGTCGGTGACCAGGATCGCCATCCGTGAGGCACGTATCAAGGAAATTCACATGGAGCTGGCAAAGTCGCAGAAGCTGTCTCGATACGTAAGTTCATCCGTATCATTCGCTGCTGGCTCATCCTAACATTGTAACAGTTCGAAGAGAACCCTGAAGCGCTCGCGCATCTCCGCCACGACCAAACTCTCAACCATCCCGCGAGAATACAACCCCACTTGCGACACATCCCCGATTACCTCCTACCAGGAGGGAAGAAGCCGCAAGATGTTGGCTTTGTCGGCCTGAACATACCAAGGGCGAAGAAACAATATACCAAGGGCAAGGGCAGGAAAGTGGTAAGGAGGAATGGCAAGGTCGACCCTTTGAAGACGTTCAATGCGAGGGGTAAAGGAAGGAAATAAGGCATTACGTCCTCGGCCAGCTCCCTTTCAATGTCATTCGTAGACTTGCATCAGATCTATGACAAAATACATCAGCGAGCTTTCCTTCCAATGATCGTGCCATCTACAAGTCAGCCATTCGTGTCCATGTGGCCACCGCTCAGTACTTCTCATCTCATCTGCGCATACATAATGGGAACACCAACGAAGTCGAGCATCATGCTAAGGTGAAAGAATTGGGTATGGCCATTACGGCGCCGATGGACATGTTCTTGAGCATGGGCCTTCATGTAATGGATGTATCCGCGCTTTCTCTTCGCATTGGCCTTGCAGATTGCATGTCGGTGCGTGGCACGTTGTAATATTTGGTGTCGATGCCGTACTATATCTGGATGATGGGCGCGGCGGTGCGGACCCACTAGATCGCGCGTGACCGATGCCGCCTTCCGCTCCTGCCAATCGTCCACCCCTCCACACTCGAACACTCTTGCGCACCCACGATCTATTGACGAGCGCCCTGCTAATATCGTCAGCGCGCATGCGACTTATCTCACACGCCGAACTCCTTTCCAACACAGCCGAGATATCGCGCCGGCGACCCTGGCAGCTACGCGCCGCGCCTCGATGCCGCTGGACCTATGGCTTCAAAGTCGCGCTCGATGGACCATCGCATCTCCAGTAATCGCGCTTACTCGTCTGTGAAGTAGCGGTGCCCATGCGACCGTGTAGCGAGAGAGGATGCAGAATGTGTGTATTGACATCCAGATACCGCAGCCTCGAACCCACCCGAATCGCGAAACTCCCGCATACGCTTCGATCGAACACTGCCACTCGGCATCCGACGTTCGCCATCTATTGTCTCACGATAGGAGAAATCCGGTACCTACCAGACCTATCACGACATTCCAGATCATCAGACTATAAATGGCACCTGGTCACGTAGGAGAAGTCATTCAATTTGGTCATATATAACGTATTTGATAATGGGAAAGCCAAAGAAACGGTACGCTCACGTGCCGAACCTCGTCAGAGCAAATATGGAATACTTCGGCCGTTAGTTTCGTGATCTCATACGGGCAGCCAGAATTCTCGCCGATCGAATAGGGTCAGGCTATTCATCCGCATACCACCAGGAGGCAATTACACACGCTGAGAAGAAAACCCGCCCGATGACCAGTTGTTCGAAGAGAAGGCGGTCGAAGATGAAGGAGTATACGCCAGGATTGGCGCATGGTTTTCCTGCGCCCAGCAGCTGATCAGTGCACTGATCTGGTCTTCGCGAACTCGGCCAATGTCTTTGACTTTGACGTTCATCTCAATTGGATACACCTTGCCAAATCGGATGCGAGACTCTCTCCTGATCCTCTCGTTTGGCTCAGCAGGCACAACCTCGATTGGCTCTTTGATCATGCCGCTTTCATATTCGCCGGGAATGTAGCATGATGCAGGATCAGTCCCGGAAAAGTACACGATTGTATGTTCGGCTGGGTTGCATCCGTCCTTAAGAGTTCCACGACCAGAATAGGTACCAATACCGCTAAAATGGATCAGCGCTCTATCGCGACTTCCGATAGTTACACTGAATCTTACCAAGCGTTTACGAAACCCCGCCTCACTTCCACAACAACAAACCGGCGGATATTAGTGTGTGCGGTCTGTCCGAACCGTATCACTGTGTATGCTTCGTCGTTGGGGTACTGTACGGAGGTGTCGCTTGCTGTCTCGGTGTATAGCATGGCAAAAACCTTTCCCACCTTGAAAAACTCTCGCGCTTCCTGACCAGTTCGCATTCGATAAGCTGACTTGGTGTTAGAGGAAATTTGCGAACGTCTCGATGTACTGACCAATGTCTAGACGATCGTACCACCCAGTCTGTGGCGTGCCTGATATGAACCCTTGTAGCGTACGAACGTCTTGGGGAGCTGAATAGACCAAGTCAGTGTCTGCTTTGCTGCCAGATGACTATTCCACCATACCTGGCTCGGGCATCTGCGGATCTGTCGCTGAGTCTTGTCTGAGACGCGTGTCGGGCGCGTGAGACTCAGCTTGTTGGACGTAGGCTTGAGGCTGTTGGCCCCAATGGTAAACAGGGCGTTCTAGAGGGGTCAGCGACTGGATGTCAGCGTGAGACGTTTCATAACTGACGGTACTGATCGTATGTAACATAGTAGTAATTCTGGTGTTCGGGGCTCCACGTCCACCCTTGGCCGTTGTTCGCCATGTCGGGCGTTTTCACTGCGACACTGAGGCTCAAACTGGGCGAATTCCTAACCTTGTCTGGGTACACAATCGAATTGGAGTCGCTTTCGAGGCTGGCTCGATATACCTGTGCGGATGGTTAGATATCCCTGCAAAGTGTCACTTACTCTCGCGGAGACTGAAGGTATGTCTTATATGCGCAAAAGCTGGGAAAGCGGGAGCATTGCGGCTCTGCTATCTCATAAGGATCAGCAGAAGAGGGTGTGATGCGCGCCATGAATCTGGAATGGCACGACTCCACCTCCGCAACAACCTGCATATGCGCTGTATCTGCTTTCCTTGGGGATGTCGAGCAGGCGCGTACTGTACAGAGACGCTTTCGACGCGCAACAAGGCGACTTCTGGGCTAGACCGGTTTTGCGTTTTCAAAACCGGCACGGCCCACGCATGTCCTGTGGAATGGGCTTGTACCTCCACGCACCAATCACCCGCACACAAGTATTGTCACCAGATAAGCCGGGATGCTGCATGCATATGCTGATTTGCTTTGTTGTGTTACTACATCCGAGCACAAATCAATTTCCGGCTGCACGGCTTCAGCTCCTCTCATGTTTGACAACCGGAACGGACACACGCGCTTGCCGGTCCGTGGACCTCACGGCCATTGATCTGCCACCCACGGTCTTATAGGGGACCGACAGGCCTCGGAACTTGACAGGTGTTCATCTTTGCCAATGCTCAAGGGGAAGGCTGAGCACGTTGCAAGGGTCGTCCTTGAGAGCCATATCACGCTGTCATTTCGGTCATGAAAGACCACTTGATCCCCCGTAAAACCAATACTGATCAGGTTTTCTCCCATCTACACCTTGTTAGAAACGTCGAAGCGAGATGGAAGAGCACTTTCCGACCGAGGTCGAAGGAGCATCTACGACACAAACCCAGCAAATTCGAGCTAGTGTCGAGGCCCGTTTGGAGAGCTTGTCAGAGTTGCAAGATCAGCTAGCTTCAGCTAGAAGGCAGCTACTCATTACGCGTGAGCAGGTGCGGACTGCAAGCCGCAATGTTCGATTAAAGCGGGTGGATGCTGGCGACGCTGAAGTCATTTTCATGAACCGACTACGTCAATTCATTAACGAATCTGGGGATGGGATACCGGAGACTATACTCGACGCCTACAACGCTGTTGCGCAAGCCCGTGACATTCTAGGAGAAATCGAGGAGGATTACCTGCAAGCTGAACGCGACCTTACCGGGGCTGAATGGAGATTCATGGATCAAGAGAATGGGTTCTATCAATTCGATATCTGGAGCATTGTCAATCAGGAGGATTCCGAAGGTGTGGCTGCTTCTCAAGATCAAACGTATGATCTTTCTTCGCATCCACCACCGTCGCAGTCGTCCCCGCCGACCCCCGGTCCCATCGCATATGCAGCAGGGTGGTTCGATACAAGCCATGTGCCCGGCACACCGTATTCTGCTCATTCGCCGTCCTTGCGCTCTGTGGTCCCTACTCTGGACGTCACAGCTACGCCTATCCCCACGAGTGAAGTATACTTCGCTAAACTTGCCGAGGTAGAAAGATTACGGAAGGGTTTCGACCAAATTCGGCACAACAAGGCATCTGATATCGTATGGCAAGAGGGAGGGGGAGTGCTATTTGCTGATGGAGTCGAAACTGCTGATATTGATCCCGCAGCCCCCAATAGCGATTACTTCAAGATTCTAAAAGAACTCTCGGCTTGTGAAGCTAGCGCTCAGCAGCTGAAAGTAGCAGCTATGTCTGGAATCCGAGAAGTACCGGCTTGGGCTTTGGCAAGACGGAATTCCGATCCAATGTATGACCTCACAGCTACACCACCATGTTCAGCGTCGATGCGACGAACACAGACCGAGAGTGCTATCCATTCGATCAAGGATGATCCTACAACGAAAGAGAAGATTCGGGACTGGTCTCTCACATATCTTAAAGTCAGCGCTGTACAGAAGTGCATCTACCTGAACGCACTAGAGGATCGTGAAGTCGCCAGTTCAACCGATGAAGATTGGAGGGCGCGGGCAACACGATTCTGGAGCAACGATAGCGTCGATGAGGTCGGGAGTAGGAACGAGCGTTGTGATACCTCTACCATTGGAACGAGTCACGAACCTGTGTCTTGTCGCGATGGAGACGTTGTGGAGAGCGCACCCCCTTCTCCTGAGTTGCAATCACCACATCCAGAAGAGATGCGCACATGCGATCGAACAAATGGCGGTACACAAGGCTCTGAGCTACGCGAGATGCCAAAAGAAGATGATCGGGATGCTTTGTCGATATCATCTCCGTCACTATCGCTGTCACAGCATCATCGGTTGGATGATACGGGAAGAAAGACGGGCTGCCCGATAGTATCTTCCAATGGGCGATCTCCGGGTATGCGGCAGCGAACAACTGAAGGTGGCATTCCGGTGGATGATGTTGCCGAACATACCCGATGTACTTGTCCTCCTGAGTACAGCGATGCGGCTAAACGGAAAGACAGCGTCCAAGGCACAGATATGGATCATCATCCTAGCTGCGCGATAGCGGTCAGGCATAGTCTCGATGTTCACACGCATCTTCCAGCGCAAATATCACGGGGTCTTGAGGAGACGGTTACAAAGACTTCAACAAACTATGAGCATTGCGATCTAACACAGCCAAGGCTTCCTGCTGATGTTCATCCGCCAACTCCCGCCGACTCGGATGTTGCGAAACCCACACACGTTCAGCCAACTTTGGATAGTGAGACCCGGATCACCTTACCGAGTCCTTGTATGCACATACCTCTATCACCTACTCCCGATATTGAGGCGACGCCGTACTTCGTCGAGACCGCGATTACGTCTGATGCTCAACCAACATCAGGGAGACGAAAGAGTTCGAACAGCTGGCTTGGCTGGCTTCGTGGATCTAAGAAAAAGAGGAGTAAAAGCACTCCATCAATCGCAATGCACCGTCCAGGAGTTCATGCACGCAAGCAGTCAGTGGCGTAACTCGCCCATCTACCCCTGTTCCGACAGATGTCAGCAGAATTGCTCGGTTAGTCTTACCTTTCATCTTCTTGTAATTACATGTTACCAGGAATTGTTCTAATACTGTATACTTTAACAACTTGCGATTACGAGAGCACATTTCGAGCATGCAGATATCGATTTCGGGAGGATTACTGGCTTCGCTGGGGGTTCGCGATTGGTTATTCCTTCATCTATCCGGTATCTCAATACATCTACTGGTTCATCTGCATGTCATGTTAGTCAACCCGAGACCTCATGAAACGCCAGTTTGCCCACGTCGATGAGCTGAAAGAGGAAAGTGGTGGGTCAATCCACTAGTTGCAGGCGTCATGCGAGCTGGTACTCATACCGACCACACTGTCGGGCTCAGCTGTTTGTCTCCGACGGTGGAGATGATCAGCAGGACGCATACTTACGTGGGAGTGGATGCCTTGCTGACCCGGTGTCAGCACATCGGAGCCCGAAAGTAAGGCTACCGTAGTTCTTTCGGCCCGATAGAAAGACAACTGCCGGTGTTACGGACCCGGCGGGGTGCCACGGATGCACAGCATCTGTTACCGATAATCGCCAACCGCGCGGTACGCTCAATTTGGAAGGAGTTGCAAAAGCTCGCCAATGGCGTATTGATAGGTATCGTATGTGAGCATGAGCTTCGGGATTGACATGCGAATACTATTGGCCGTGATATGTAATCAGATGGCACGGCAGTTGGGTAGTCAACATCGATTTGTCACTTTGCCAGCAACTCAACCGCGGAGCAAGATCAAGAGAACGACACGGCATCGCTTGATGCTGCCTCATGTACCGCCCCATCGACCGGAGTTCCAACGGGCCGCCGGACCCCACTTGACCCACCGCGGCATGCAAGAAGGCGCCTAGCTCCCGTCTTACACGCCGCCCTAGCGACTGCCTGAAGGTTAAGGCCAAATGAGTGCATGCAGCTTGTAGGGCTGGGAATACCGTCCGACCCACTCATTCCGGAAAGATAGACTGTTCACAGCGCAAAGCTGAACGGCATGTACGCAGCATCGTACGCGTGACTATAGCCTGCAGCATGCGCCAGCTGTTTGGCTACCCGCGCGCTGCCGTATAACCGGTTTTGCCCTATAACCCCGCGCGACGTGGGCACAATGTCGCTTATTGCCTTATCATCAGATTGGCCCTACGTTGCGTCTTGGTAACTGGGCATAGGCAGGTCTTACCACCACGTATCTGCCTATTTGGCTGCGATAGGCCACCGAAGTCTGATGGCGTCAGTAAACGAGATACTCCACGACAGATGAGTGAGGCAGCCATCTCACTACGGAGATGACAGTGATACTTGCGTCTCCCCGCACGATCAATTGGTTGCTGTTTTCGTGGCAATAAGCCCGTCCAGACTGACCAATCATCGCCGCGCTAAGACATCTATATCGGTGAGCGACGCAACACGGCTGAAGATACGGCTGAACGGGCTACGAAGCCTGCTGACCGATAGTACAGTGGCCAGAAGTCTGAGATCGGTTGGCTAGCAGCTAGGTGTTGTTCGCGAAAGGGATGAAGACTGGAATGTGACATGGGTGAAAGAGTCAATTCCAGATTGACGTACTGGTACGAGCGCGGCCGAAAGGCTTGCGGCTCTGCTATGTATCGACTGTTGATTGGTGGATGAGATATATCATGAGATATGCCTTGGAAGAACGTGTGACTCATGACCAGATGCACTTGCAGGAAGGCTTGCAGGACATGTGCGTATTACCAGGGTATGCGTATGTACCCCCAAGCGGTGGCTCAATACATCCATGTCGTGGCTGAAGCATCGTCAACCTTGAAGACAAAGTTATACCGCGGCTCAGTCCGCGACAAGACATGTGGCAGCGAAGCTATTGGTCAAGAACAACAAGCGTGTCCAGTGCATCAATGGTAGCAAAAGGTAGAGATCTGTCGCTTCACATTGCATCTCGAGATACCCCTCGTCGTGTTGCTAGTATGCTCGCGTCTTAGTAGCATCTCGGATCAAACCCATCTATTAGATCTTTGTAGTATATCCAGACCGCTGGAATCAGAGTTGGGTTAGTCATCATCGTTGTGCTCCGATGGAAACTCGTGCACTGTTGGCAAATTGTGTTCTGGTTCGAGCTGTGCTGGTCGAATTAGGGCAGTTTCAGCAGTGGAGAAATTGGACGACCTCGGTTCTAGCCATGCATCCTCATCCGGCCAGGGGTGAGTAGCACGGCATTCGGGATCACATGCTCCATGATAGCCGAGGATCTGAGGGTTCAACACGCTCTCCTCAATCTCGGCCGACCCTTTGTCAAAAGGATCGCTGTGTCCAAAACTATCGTGTGGCCATTGCTTGAGCACTGACGTCGCCCAGAGTATTGGCTCTGATGTGAGCTTGGTGATATGCCTGTGAAGCGTGTAAATCTCGCGAGGGGAGACGCGGAGGTGATGTAACATCCAGCGATTTACCCGGTCGGGTGTGCTCTCAAAATTGACAAGATAATCGCTGAGGATGGCTCTTGTCTCGTTGCTCTCGTCGAGTAAGAGTAGAGGATTTCCTTCGTCGAGACCTGGATTGACCGGGAAGTCGTTTGTCAAGTCCGGTAGCGCATCAGAGATTTCGATATAGTTACTACCAAAGGACGCTTTCTCATGCTTATACTGGTTCTGTGGTGTTGCACCAGTTCCAGTCAAATCCATTTTATCTGTTATCCACATTCCGATAGATCCAAGCGTACCGGGCATATCGCCGAAAGAAGCGCCCTCATCTGCGAGAGTGGTGTTGCTCGGTTTGGGCAAATCAGTTGATCCCAACGATGCGCTTCTTCTATGAGACTCTCCACGCGCCCAGCGTTCCTGAACTCTTGGTCTGAACTCCCTGACATGGCTCGGATGTTGGCCAATACCAACGTTCTCTCCAATGAGAGCTCCGTGAAGATGCTCGACACCTCCAGAAGTGGCGTTTTCCTCGATAAAAGAGCTGGCCGATGAAGCCTCATATTCGATGTTAGACGGCTCTTTCGACTTACTGGTCGGGGTTATGTTGAGTCTGAAAAAATGCTCGAAGGTTTCTTCCATCCTGGAATACATATCTACCAGCTGATGTTCCTTCGACCCGAGCATTATCTCAAGAGGTTCGTATTCCGATTCGACCGGGCCAATCTCGTCTCTTGCCGCCTGTGATGCTTCAAAGTACTTGAGCATGACGCGTTCGTTTACAGAAAGACCACCATTCATTTGCTCGCGCATACAATTGATGAGTAGCATATCACACCTGGAGACGTGTTCCCTCAGTGTATGCATCTGCTTCCTTCTTTCTTGAACAGCAAGGCGCATTGCGACTACTTCTCCTTGCTGGATGACAAAGTCGGAGAGTTCGTTCATGAAGCTGGTATACAATCGGAAGGCCGCCGCGTTCAAATGTTTGTTTGCTTCAAGAGCCTTATTGAACAGGGACGGGGGTCGAGGGGCTTCCAACGGTGGTGGCGGAGGCGGAGGCGGAGGCGGTGGTGGTGCGGGCAATGGGAGGGAGAAAGATTTCGAGGAACCATTGTCGTCTACAACTAGCTTCTCGCCATGGAAGCTCACTGCCGCAGATGGGATGGGCGATCTTGGATGCACAAGCACATTCTGGTCCGGGATGCTATCCTCCTTATGAGGCCCGCAAGCCTCATCAAAGCGCACCTTTTTGAGAATGCCTTTCCGAGATTTGCAGACTGAACATGGTGAAAGAAGCTCCGGTATGAGCCCTCTTGATATTCCGTTGCTGGAAGATGTGATCTCTTGGTCATCAGGTGGCTCATAATTTGCTCGATCAGCACATTCCTCATCGAAGACTTCCGCGATAAGCTCGGAGCTTTCTGATGCCATCGGCTCAGCCTGTGGGTGTTAATGTGTACCCTGCCCCTTCCACGATGCATTGGTGTACCGTTGATTGATCGACAACACTGGAAGGAGCCTGCATGACGACCGTGCGCTCAGCGCAAAGTAGAATCTCTAACGAGGTGTGACATGCGTGAATCGACGCGCTCAATAACAGATCTCGGGATGTGTAGTATCTTTCAATGATGCCTGATTAGGGAAGCAGCGCAACGGAGTTGTGATGGTTGACTAGAGGCTGCGGTGGACCTGCTACCCAGTTGTCAACGGCGATTACGCGAAGACGCGTCCCCCGCCGTAGCTTGCCCCACCCAGCCCACCCTTTGCACGATACGGCGCGCTAGTGGTGCATCGACCACGTCGAGCGTTCATATAGAGTCGGTCACAAGCTTGCATCTGCAAAGACGCCACAGAAAGATGAGCCATCTCTTTTCGGCGAAGAGGCTCTTCCTGGGGTCCGGAGTGCCCCGCTCTGACATGCACAAGCTATTAAGGCCTGTTGCTACCCTTATCTAATGCCTTCTAGTCGTCACGTCGCGAACATGTAGCTATGCCGAGATACGGGCCTTGGACCTGGTCACAGCCACATGGCCGTCACTACTCATATCTGATGGCGGATGATGGCGTCACAACGTTGGATATCTTATGGGCTGGTCCCGCAGAGGCCGCTGTTCCTCCAGCACCAACCGCGACTACGTATGACAATAGACCCAGTGCGAGGTTAGTTCAGTGTCGCGCATACACCATTGATCTGAGCATTGCCTAACCAAGACATAGTATACCCCGTACTGTTGTAAACCAAGCCTTCACGTCGCTGGCGACCCAGCCGCAAACTGTTCCTTCCACGATCCGATGGTCTATTCCCGTGCCCGGAACAGATAATGCAGGTGGAAACAACACTCAGCAATCTTCATCCTACTATGTGCAAGGAAAGAGTCGGGTGGACAATATCGGCGACTCGGGGTTGAATTACACAACACAGCAGTACGGATCGCCAAGTCCGTCTCACGTTTCCGCTCATGCTTCGGCGACAACGATATCAGGAGGCTCACCATGGCCACAGAAAGACCCCCAAGCTCATGAAGGCTACCCCTTTAACTCTTTGCAGCAAAGTCAATTTCAGCACACAACACCAGATGGAGCGACCGGTCAACCATCACAGTATCCAGGGCCACGCCGGCACGTAACGTCTCTGCCACCTGACGTGCAATCTACTATTCATAGTCTCGATCGAAGATACATTCAAACGAATCTCAATGAGAGCTTTGCTCAGGAACAACTAGATGCGAGTAAGTTGATAAACCGCACAATCTGATCAATGAATGCTTACGCTTGTAAGGATATCGACGGGTGGCGCAACCATCGCGTGCGACGTTCTTTGTACTTGGTCGAGTAAGCTCAACTCCCTGAGCAGTACCGATGCAATACTAACCGTATGCTCTCAGGTCTTCAAGATGCTTTGGACAGAACCTGCCGGCCAAATGAACCCTGGAAAGACCCGCAACTCAACCCACTTCAGTACTGTGCAATATGGTGAGACGGCTTTCAGTGAAATACGCCGCTTCGTCGTTGTCCGTAATAAGGGCGAATTCAGTCAGTGCATGTACGTAGATCTCATCGACAGTTCCTGCCTTGGGATATACTGATGTACCCCGTAGCCCTATACAAACGTATAGAGGTCGCGGCGCCGCGAAACCCGGTGTGAGGATGGGTGATCACGGTATTATCCATACCACAGTAGCCGCACCTAACCAACTTCCAGGGGAGGCTTTAACAAAATACTCCATCCAAGTCCAATCCACGGAAGGAGAATACCTCGAGCTAGAGAGTCGTGTCAATTACGGCAAGGCATACGCTGTTGAGCACAACGTCAAGGTGCTTGACGTAGGGATGGTGATACAAGATCACCGCTATCTCATTAAAGAATACTTTGATGCTGCGATGCAGGCAGAATGACGGGAACGTGAACATGTGTCATACGCAGATTGACGAACTTTTCCTTTTGTAGCTCAGGCTCTTTGTTCGCATTTCCTGTTTGGAAGCGCTGCACCATACGCAGTCCTCCAATGTCGTTTTCCTCGTTTCATTCGACTGATCTCATTTCCTACTTCTCTCCTTCAGTATAGGCGCATCGCGCGCATCTTTATTCTTGACTTGTCTCTAGGTAGAAGCGGGGTCGAGCTGATGGGCTGAGTGTTAGACCAGTGTCGCTTCACCTTGGGGAAAGTTTGCAGGGTTCCATATGCTGTCATAGTATGATAATGCCGTGCTTCACTTCGCATCAAGATGTTTTCACCTGGACCCTCGTATCACCCCAACGCGCTCTATGGAATCTTCTAGCGCGGCAAAGCTGGGTGACCGACGATTCTCAACCGGGCAGGAGCCGTGAGCTGGCGCACAGACTCGCACACAGATCGCCAACCATTTCTGTCCTGCTCCTTCCTCTCGTCCTCACAACACCTCCATACCATCCCTATTGATCATACGCAATGGACTCGATTGAGGTATACGTACATGCGCAGTTCGCCGCTCTCAAGGGTATTTATCATTTCCTTTCCAACCATGATCACGGCTAATGTCGAGCAGCGAGAAGAGAGGCCATACATCAACGGGACGCAGCCGCTTCCAAAGAGCCTTCAAAGGAATCCAGCGAGTCCAATGATCATCAGTACATTCTATTCATTGATTTCAGGCGCCACTAACAAAAGACAGGCCTCTCCGTACACGGTAACAGCGCTCTCGGTGAAACCTTGACGGGCGTGAAGGGCAAGGTCGACCCGGCTAGTAAGACTTTCCATTCAACAACGATCGGGTGATCTATACTAACGCGTCGCAGTTCGTGAGTTGGAAGATGAACAGCCTCTCATTGAAGCCAATTTCGCTGCTCTCGAGCATAACGCCGACCCTCCTGCGCCCACTCGAAGGTACACAGCCGGCTCTTCTCCCACCGTATCTGCTACCACGGTTTCTGCTCAACCTCCCCAACGTAAGCAACATCTTATCTTCAGGCAAATCCTAATTAACGGTGTCTAGCTGGTATGCAAGTTGGCGGCCGCCCTCCGGTCGCGGGTTTCCATGAGCACGTTGAGCCTGCCGTATATCAGGCATTCCTTAAGCATTTGGGAGTCGTCCATGGCAAGGCCTCCATTGCCTTTCGGACCTGGCAGGCATATTTGAACTCACGTTTCGATAGCATCCCCGAGAGCATCAAGGATCTTACGTTGTGGAAGCCGGTCGACTTCCCGTTCTCTTATTTGGCCGTGCAGATTGAGCCGGCTAGATATTACTCGTCGTCGTCGTTCAGTCTCGGGCTGTGCGCGGTCACATTCGATTCTATCGAGACTTGTCCTCTTGGTGCTGGCTGCCCTTGGCGTCATGCAAAGTTGACTAGTAATGAGATGGCCTGGCTAGGAGAGCTGGGAGCTAGAAGCGAGGGTACCAGATTCAATCGCCTCCGCAAGGAAGGAGATGGTACTCCTTGTGTTGTCGATGTCACTTTATGGGACATCTAGCACACAGCCACACACATATGTCACCCTCGGGGTCGTCGAGTCTTGTATCCTGGTTCGTAAGGTTTATTATGAATCCAATGATAGTTCTCATCCACGAGTCTACTTGACTCACTCTTTCTTTGACCATGCCCACGCCCACACCTATGCTGATGTTGATTGAAGAACTGTACAAACTCTGTCACCTTTGCTCCCAGGAGGCCATTGCGGGCCCCTCGATTTCCTCTCGTATCTACTGACAAGAACCTCCCCAGTCGCTACTCCTGTCGCTCTCACCGATGACGTCCAATTCGACAGTGTCGATTTGCTACAAGTACTTCTAAAATATGGCTCTTTCGCACTAATTTGATTTTGGGGCATGCACTTAGAGAGAGAAGCACTGCGTAGGTCGTGTGATGCCATCCAGCTATGTTGACGCCGCGGCTTGCCGCCCCACACAGCCTCGTAATGGTTATCGATAAGCAATTGGACCGCGTCATGGGCCCGTGCTGGACGCGTCAACCAGGCAGATGACCCCAACCTCTCGCTCACATCACCAAGTACCATCATCGTTTTCATCGCAATGGGGCACCAAGCCAGACATCCTGTCACGAGTACCAGTTACTCTTTATCATAGGCACACAGCCACCTTATACGCATACTGCCCTAGAGTGAAATCGACGCGTCTTGGAGCAGAATTCGTACACTGCGAAAGCACGGCATGGATAGATACCAGCACGAAGCCATAACACACTGAACAGGCGCAATGGTATGATGACACGTCAACTCAGATCTTTGAAGCGATATCTGACACTTTGAAAGGATTCGTGTTGTGTGCCATGGCACTTTCCACATCCGCAACGCAGTGGGCCCATCTCCGATGGCACCTCCTACTTCTGATTAGGCGGCAGCACACAACGAAAACTCTTCGCCTCAGCCCATTTCCTTCCCAAATCACCTCACTTCATCTCCAACTCATCTCATCCCATCCCACTCTCGCCCCCACGCCATGTCGTTGCTCCGGTTACAAGCACAGTTGACTGACTTCGGTGGTGAGTGCTTGTCGACCCTGATGCGAGTGCATTTTACTGACCATCACAGCCACCGTAGAGCAGCTCAAGTCAGAACAGCTCGAGTCAGAGCAGCTCAAGTCGGAGAACGAGAAGCTCAAAGCAAAGCTCGAGCACACGAGCATGAGCTTGCACGAAGCCGACACCGACGCCAGTCACCTCCGCGATGAAGTTAGGGCATTGAAGATCGAGCTTCGCCAGGCCAAGAACAAGCTCTTCGATAAAGAGAAGGACGAGCACAAAGCCATCATCGAATCTGCTCCTAAGCGACGTAGAGTTACTGCATACGGTGGCGACGAAGCTCGTCAAACACCTGCAACGCCATACTAGGTAGTCTCTAGGCAGGTCTCAAAGTCCCCCGCCGCGTCCGCGGGTGCTGATGTCGCCGCCCCGCCTCAGCTGTCCGCTCGAGACTTGACTCCTCTTGTCGCACAAAGCCATCATCAAGATCAACCCCAAGTAAACGAAGCACGTCATTCGCCAATACACATCGGAAGCTCCTCGCCCCTGAGTATGCCTGAAGAAGACCTTGTTATCTCGACTCCTGCCCCAACTTCGGCGGCATTTGAGGGGTCGGCACGCCGTAAACCAGGGCGCCCTCGCAAGGTTCAGGGTGATGATGACAACCCTGAGATCATCCTCTTCGTCGGCAAAGCTGGACACACATACTTACCCTTGAGCTACCTCGAACAAAGCCAACAAATCCTCATCACAAACACGTTGCAACTGTACCACGAAGCGACCGGCTGGTGGGTATACATGAGAACCAGTCAGAGAAAAATCTCAATGGAGATGGACAAGTGCCTCAATAAATGGACGATGAACAACCGATCGATACGTACAGACTTGACTCTTTATGCAGACACCGCGTGCGAGTACTGTCGTGCGACAGGTCGCACATGTGCGAGGATCATTCTCCACGACGGGCAGTACAAGCTCGCTGTCTTCCCGCACCACTCACAAGATACTACCATAGACGAAGCAAGCTTTTGGCTTGCCTGAAATGAACATGATACCCCTGATGAATCCTCTTTTCGCGACGTGACTGAAGCATTTGACAGATCGGACCAAATTGATAAGTAATGTGTGGGCCCGCGGAGACAGATAGACATCCTGTTGGCGCAGCGCGGCGCCCAGCGGTAGCGAATGCACCAACATGTACGCTTGAATCAACGTCGTCACAACAGCATCAAACCCATCCTCAACATTGCTCAACTGCTTGTATAGGTTACAACATTATGTCTTGTTTATATACCATAACGGTCGTGGCGCATTTCGACACTGTCGATTTTGACGAGCGAGCCGATCAGGGAGCCGTCGTCTGGAAGAGAATCGCGACCGGCGCAGCCTTTGTGCTGACTATCCAGTACTACAAGACGACCGGCATCCAGCTCTTCTAGGCCTTACTGCAGTGGGTGACGCTGTTGGCGAGCTGTCTGGCGGCGGTGGTGGTTTCGACGTGCGAGTTGAAGTTGCGGGAAGTCGCCATGTGTTCTCGCAAGGTAGTAACCTGGTGCGTCTCGGGTCGCCCTCGACGGCGGTAGCAGGCTGGCAACACGGGTCAGCTACTTATCGAAGAGGGAAGAAAATTGACTTACAGCGCACCAAGCTACCTGTGGTGGTTCATGGGGAGGGCTGCCATTGACCCCAATCACACGGAAGAGCCTCTCCTGCTTGTTCGACTTGGGCGGTCCGGTTTCCCAGTCGATGACACGCATCTGGACGAAGTTGCTGGCCGAAGCCAACTGGCGGTCAATCGACCTGTCGACCTCCGTCATGCAAGGCGTCTACAACGACCTCAACCACGAGCTCGCCCTTCTGCAGTACAAGGTCGGACGATATGACATGTCCATTACGTTTGGCGCATTCTTCCTCAAGACCATCCACAATGAGTCCGCAACGCTCGCTGATGTCGGGACGAGATGCGACGCCCTGAACGGGCAGCAAAGGATGATCACCTCATCTCCGACAGTGCCGGATACCGTGGGGCTTACGTCAATGCTAGACCCTCTACTTTGCGGCTTTTCATCTTCATGTAGGCTGCAGATCAACGTTTTATTGTGAGTTTTGGCATAATTCGTATTATTTTCGAGGTACCCTGGAGCCCACGTCAATACCAGATCTTATACGTTGCAACGTTTGGTTGTGATGTAGACTACAGACCAGGGATTTCCTTGGACAAAAATAACTACTTTGATGCTTACATCAACTCAGCATCTTCATAACTGGGTATCGCTGTTCCAATGTCGGCTCCAGGCCTGTTCGGATTCTCCATGTATCATGTGCCTTTGTCCGATTTCGAGCTCTACCCTTGGTAGTCCCTTGTTACTGACTTTGACTCCAGAGAACAAAGCCACACGGGCCGATGTTGCTAGCCTCCAGAGTGACAAGGACAAAGCCATCACCGACCTCAAGTCAGCCGCCAACGACAACCTCTGGCTTGCCCACCTGCTCCAAGGAAAGGGCTACAAAATCGATGTGACGCTTTTTTTTCTTATGAGAAAGCAGACCAGGCCCGCGAGTTGGCGAGGTTGCAACACGCGGCCGCCGTCCACCTGGTTCAAACGCACAAGGACGACGTTGCTGATACACACCTGAGCTTTGACCGGAGGGATGACGCGGCTCGAGCGCATGAACGCGGCGCGATTGAGCGGATATGCAACGAGACACTTGAGAATATGCAGGGCTTCGCCGAGCAGAAGTTTTCGTACAACGAGTTCATGCACGAGCGGGCAGAGATCGAGATTGAGCGCCGAGTGAGTGCTGAAGTCGATAAGCGCCTCCAACCGCACAAATCCCACGAGTCGGAACTCCGTGAGCAGATCTATAAGCTCGTCGACGCGAAGTACGACGATATCGATTCCACGATGGTTACCTTATGCAACACTGCCTTCGCAGACGGCGAGCGGATCGGTCGCGACATCGGCTTCAAAGCCGGCTTCCGTATGAAGAGGACCCTGGAGAAGCTTGAGCTCTCAGGCGGAAACGTCCCCATCAGTGTCTGCGAGCCTTGGGTCCAGGATGCTGTCGACGAGGCCGCCGCTATGAGCCTCAAGGCGACCCGCACGAAGCCCAATCCTATGCCGACAACATACGACCAAGCATGTGCCATCCTCAAGAAGGATATCGTGAAGCAATGATTGTGCATCAACGCTTTGGTAAAGTCGTTGTTGACATCCAACCTGGCCATGCGCCTCTTAACAATCTCCCTGTCGATAGCCGAGTTGACGACGAAAGGCCTAATGACCATGACGATCTTCTTTTGACCCTGCCTGAAGGCCCTGCACATGGCCTGCCTCTCGTTCGAGACATTCCACCATTCCCCGCACAAAACGGCGATGTTGCCGGCTGTGAGATTGAGACCGACGCTACCGCACCCTGCGGTGATGAGCAGAATCTGCCACTGGGGGTCTTCCAAGAACTTCTTCTCGATGGCTGTCCGGTACTTCGGCAACACGGTGCCATCGAAGCGGAGACTTTCAACCTTGCACCGCATGCGTAATCCCTTGTTGATGATATCCAGGTATCTGAGATACTGGGAGAAGACGATGATCTTGTCTCCAAGTCGCTTCTTGATGAGGTTGTAGAGCATGTCCACCATAGCCGCGACATGTAGAGATTCAAACACTTGCTCCTTTGACCAATCTCCAAGTTTCGCCAACCATTTGACTCTCAGTTCCGCCGACGGCTCGTGTTCCTCGTGGATGAATGGGTTGAGAACTCTGACGCTGATCGCTTCTGTCGCGGCTTTGTTCTCTTCGTACCCTTCGTCGACATCGTTCTCGGCATCCCAATCAGGTCCCTCTGGGTCGTACTCGTCGTCCGCAGTCGGGGTTTTTGCTTTGCCCTTACCCTTTGCCACCTTCTTCAACGCTTTTTCCTGCCGCCGGATGGCGTTGTCCTCCTTCTTCTCGTAATCCGGCACTAGGAGCGGATGGAGGGAATATACTCGGGTCTCAATGGCGAGTCCAAGCGTGCATTCATCGGCATCACCATTGTCCGCAGTGTGATCTAGGTGTCGACCGCGTTAAGGTTTACAACGATACGGTAGCCGTCAGGCAGCACTTACGACACAATGCGGCGTCCACATGTATCATGTCGCCGCCATCTTCCATTGATAGAATCCCCAAGGACTCACTTCGCTGCATCGTGGAGGCTTCAGCAATCGTAACGGCTCCTCTATCGAAATCAACTGCCACGGGCGGTTGTACTTCGGTCTTTTTGGCTGTCGTGCGGGAGTGGTCCCGGAGTATCCTTGATTGCGACGCGTCGGTATAAATCACCAGAGCAGCATGAAGTAGGAAGACTTGCTCTTGACGGCTCGCGTATGGGCTGGCCGACATTGCCCTTCACATCCGTCGGGAAATCGCCACCGACGCCATTGCGGTGTTTCACCGCAAGAACATGAACAACACTGTCGAATCGCTACACTCGTCACAATCATCACAATCATGGAAAGACACAAGACAAGATCGAGGATTTGCATTGTTTGTGGCGGCTTTGTTCGCCCTGTCACCAGATTCCTTCATCACTTCCTAGCAGAAACGGCTTCGTGCGGGGTCAAGTCTAAGTTGACGGGTGTGCTGGAGGGCTTTGTGCAGGGACGACCCGAGCAGCGGCGACGGCCTGGGCAGCGGCGACTTGACGGGCGTCATAATGCAAAGCCATCTGGGTGACTAGATTCTTCAGTCCATTGAAGACTTTCGCAAGTGAGCTGGAGTGACTTACGGTCTCCTGTCGCGATGGCTTGAAGTTCGGCAGCGGAGGGGTTGTCGGACAAGAGGTACCCGCAGCATTCGCAACGTGGCTTGTGGGTCACTATCTGGTCGGACGAGTCAGATATCGCCCCGTCATTGCATACCGGTCGTCACATCAGGCCCACAAGGCTGCATTTCAGAGGGCCCACCCATTCAAAGGAACACCCTAGAGCCTACATCAAGATAGAAGCTTGCGAAGTTGGTGGTCCAACGGCGACGTAGGCTCCTAGGTGTTCAGTTTTTCCTTTGTATGGGGTGGGCGGGCAGTCGATGAACGGCAAGCTGTAGGCAATTCTCAGCATCGTTGTCTTGTCGCTTTAGTTGAGAGTTACACTGTCCAGGCATCTCAAGTGACACCTCCTGGCCACAGCTGTGATAACCTTGGAAGTTGCTCAAAGTCCTCGCCTGGAGGGATCGTAACAGCGCCCGGTTGCCTAATAAGAGGCAAAACGCCATTAACGAAGCCACCTGATACAGAGCTGCCGGAAGGGTAGCTTGATTGGTTGTGTGGGGCCACATCACAACAGTTGGATGCGCTGCATGCGCTGCTTCGGAATAACCCACTTTCCTCCCATGCCACGTACACGGCTGTTCGTGTTTGCTACTTCCTCACCCCCACCGATCGCAAACGACATGTGGTCATGATTTAGCTCTTAGGCAGCGGTGCAACGGGGCTGCATCGGCCGGGTGCGAGCGCGGGACGCTCCTTCCGCGCGCGCTGGGTCTCGGCTGTTGCCCCTACCGGAATGCGTCCCACCAGAACAACTTCACCGGAATTCTCAAGCACTGAAGGACCTTTATGAGACAGAAAGCGCTAAATAAGATCGCCTCTCGTCCCTATTTTCGGTATAACTTTATTTCAACGTCGTTTCCAGGACGAGAGGAAGCATTCGAGGTTTTTGCGGCATGCCGGAGCTGGAGTGCAGATGGCGCATGTGAAAGCTTGAGGGTGTCCGGCTCGGCTGCAAGCAGCCCCCGTGCAGCTAATTGGATTTATTTATTCACGGCTCAGAGTCTCATCGCCCTGTCAAGCCTGCCGGTCCTTGCTTTATTGCCTGCTGCCGTGAGATAAGTGACGTTTGCGGAACCTGGCTAATGTCCCTCGTCCATCGTTCGTCCAAATGAGCTCATCGAGCCTGCCTATGTATCGCCTTCGCTGTTCTCCATGTCGACGAAATGCAAGGTTGCTGCAGCGATTTGCTGGATATGAGGGTTGCGGGTGCGGGGTATGACTGTAGCCTTTGCGCGGACGATAAGACGTTTTGTGCTGCAGACTGCAAATCACTCTCATGCGCATGATCCTGTCAAAGCGGCGCTGTTTACTCAGAATGGTGACGCGTGGCGGTCGTCCATGCGTCGCGTCTGTACGTCAGAGCTGCGGTATGCCTAGGTGGCCCGGCTGGGTGCTGCCTGTCAGAGACATACCTACAACCTATTGGCTATGATTGAGATTGCGCAGTTTTAGTGAGGGCTGCGCGGTACTGACTTCCTCGACTGAGCCCCTAGGCACCCATTGCGCGGGATGTAGATGATCTAAAGGGTTCGCTCAATGGCGTGGTCTTTCATCGACGGGAGCTGTTGGCTCCAAATGGTCAACGTGTCAGCATGAAATAGATATCCTTTCTAAGAAGACATTGGTTTGGAAACGACTTTTTATATGTAAACAAATGAGAGTAGGCTTACTGGCACTGTATGAGAATTCCTGCGGATAGACATACCCCGAAAAGCCCGTCGAACAGACTCCTGATTTGACCCCGGTTTCTGAAGAGAGGTGTGCTATATATGTACATCGAAACAAAGGAGAAGGCTGACAAAATGCTGTGTTGCTATGCGATACAAAGCTCTTATACATAGTTTTACAGGGCATCATAGGAAATACGAGCTGAAACGGAGTGATTTGAGTGAACGGAAAGTGAACACATTCTTCATGCCCACTGCATACTACATGACAAGACAGCGTTCTTTTGTTGATATTTGAGCGGTGTTTGGCGGCTCAGGGTGCGGAGTGGTTGCTTCGGAAGGTCGTATTGATGCCGAATACTTGCGATGCCGGCTGTCAGCCTGGCTAGAATGTCTTCGGTGAAGCTTTTCACTGTTTGAGTGGACAGCAGCTGATGGGAAGTTGTGTGGCGAAAATGAAGGGATCTTGGAACTCCTGCTTTGAACCGGAGCTTCCACAGGCTCGGCTCTCTCGATGTCGGGTACGGTGCGGCGTCTTGGAACCGTGTCACCCCGTCGTAAGGAGGTTGATCCTGTATTCCAGCTCTTTGGTTCCGTTTGATGAAAGGCGCCCTCTATGATTGATAGCGAGACATCACAGTGATTGTTATGGTTCCGATGCCCATCGTAGTCGGTCATAATGCTTGTTTGGGATGTGCGACATCGAGTCGAATGAGGATTACATGACGAACTCGTAACTTCCTCTCTTGTATCAGCCGATCGCTCGCTGAGTGTTCGCTCTTTTTCGTCTGTCTCATTGCCGCCTTTTGACTCGAGAGCACTTGGCAAATTCGCAGTATCAAATACATCTGATGGGTGAATACCAAGGAGTATTTGACTTGAGCTGCGAGGTTCGGGGACAGTGGACCTTGAGCTCACCGCGTCTTTGGTAGAACTTATGACACGGTCGCCAGTAGTATAGTCGGAAACCGTAGAGTCCCCAGTGTGGAAGTATGTCGAGTAGTCTTGAATCAAAAGCCATTTTGTGTGATCCCACCAGAGTTCGGTATCTGTAAATCCAAAGTCGTGCGTCGCTTTCAAAGACAACTTCTGGAGACGCGAAGTGTCAACGATCTCGAACAGCCACTCATCGATCGTGTTCATCTTCTCCACCCAACGTAAATGGCTGTGTGTCTCATGGGAATCGTTCAAGTTACTCCGTTGAAAACGGGATTGATGGGATTTTGCACTTGCTCTGTGTGTAGATACTATAGCCTGTTCTGATAGAGACCTGGATAGCTGCGTATCATGGCTGACAGCGCTGTGATCACCAGAGTCTGCAGGATCCGCTATCGTTGGATGTGCGCTACTACTACCTGTCGTGGAATGAGTCAACTGCAAGATTTCCAGATTCTCTGCACTCCTGCTCCGATCCAGTGCTTCGCTTGGTACAAGCTTGTTATCCAAAACTTCTTCAACGAACCTTGTCTCCCTGCGAGAGTACTTCCACTCTAAGGTATTGTAACCGGCTTCAGCTTCATCGTACTCGGCTTCTAGGAGACCCAATCGGTCTCTTAGTGAAGAGGCGTCAACGAACGCCTCTTCAATGTCCAATGGCACCTCGACACCTATCTTATTGAGATACTGTCGTAATAGGTTGAAGACAAAGCCATCCTTCGCACTTGTCTCTATTTGAAGATCGCGGAGTTCCTGGCGCTTCGCAGCTATAGTGAAACGTGCACCTACAAGTGTGTCACGGAGATCCCGCAACGATTGCTGCTCGTCGTCAAGCTTGTCCGATGTCGCACTCCGTGGTTCACTGGGAATGAGACTCGAATGCGGACTACTCAGTGTGGGCATTGGAGGAGGTGGAGGGACGTTCATCTCGGCGATTGAGATCGGTGGCGGTGGAGGAGGAGGATAGACTACGACGGGTGGTATCCACGAACGAGCCTGAGTGATGTCGCTCCGACCATCATTGTGATTGCTATGCCGTTCGATGGCCTGAGGACTGCAAGAGCGACGAAGCTCATGACGAAGCTCAATCCCTTCTGGTGCTTCCGCTGCGCGCGTTGAACTAACAAGATCTGGAGGATCCGGTGACCCGGTCCATTCCTCAGACGTTGCATTCTCAATGATAGATACTACGCTCGTCAGAACGATCACGCGCCATTTGAACACCGGAGAACAATATCAGACGGGCGCAATGAGATCGTACTCACCAGTGGGTCGTGTTTCGCACTGCATCCCCGAAGAGACATGAGATGTTCGTGAGTATGCTCGGGAGCGAAACTAGGCTGGAGTGAAGCATGCCGGGCAGTAAGATGCAGCGGCAGTGGCAAACGTATTATCCGTTTGCAATCTAGCCGACGACCGTGCACACATGTTGATCCGCATGGACAGTCCCTGGTCGTCCCGGGGTGACGGTATTGGAATGTGGCACGAAGGTCTCATGCACTGGCGATAATCATGTAAAAGCAGCGCTCCGCGGCGGATGCAGAAGCGTGCTAGTCGCCGCGCAGCTGGTGCTAATTTCCTTGGCACGGGCACATGGGCCATCTCCAGCCTGTGACAGCCCGGCTCACGCGCCAACGCATCTGCACCTTTCACTCTATCGCCATCTGTAGGAGGGTCGCGTCGGCATCATGTCTATTACTATATACGACTCTGCGTGGTCGCATTTGTTAGTATGCGGCTCTGCGCGATCCAGTCATCTGGCCATACCTACATAAAGACGCACAACGCAGTTGTACCCGTTGTCCCCTTCAGCTGCCGCGCAGATCATGTGGCACCACTCACGGCATGGAACCAGCACAACCACAACCACAGTCTGAATGGAGCGCCCACTTTCAGAGATACCTAATCACTCTATGGAATGCACAGCATGGACGCTATTACTGGCAGCACTACGTTGAAGGCCCGTGGCCGTATCCTGGCATGCCGCACGTGTATAGGCTAACCGGAAATAGGCCAAGGCTGGGTGTTTTTTGACTGGCTGCCCGTGACGCAAGAGGTTCCACAGGCCCAACCTCAAGCTCAGCACCAGCCGCATATGCGCAATGACTCTGTACAGACAGTCACAGCATCTGGAGGTGGGCCTGCTGATTATGGACGAGGCTCAATGGTATACGCAACATACAATCCAACGAACCCGCATCCCACCAGCCACTATGAAACACTTGATCCATGTTAGACTCCAACCATCGCTACATGTGCAAGAAACTGACTTGTTGTAGCTTTCAACGTCAAAGGCAGTGCTTTCTTCGAGGAAGGGAAAGTTAGTAGTAGGCATACAGGGCGAGACAAAGATTGCTGACAATGAACCAGGTCTTCTCGATTCTTTTCACTGAGCCAGCGGGTGCCAATGCCCTAAACGGACTGAATCCCATGGCCGACTACAATACCAACTTGTCAAGGGTCAGATTCGGTGAACATGTACATACCCAAGTACGCAGGTTCATCGTCGTTAAACGTAAACGAGAGTTCTGCTTCGCTGTGTACGCGATCCTCTACACGTTCTAGACTGTGACATGGCTAATACTCGGCAGTCCAATATTCACCTATTACGGCCAAGCCACCACGAAGCATGGAGTACGCCCTAACGAGCATGCCATTGCCTATTCGCTAGGACAGCAACCACAGCTTGTACAGGGTGAATCGCCGCTCCGGAAGGCTCCCATCCCAATTGTAATGGAAGAAAACAACAGGGCGCTGGTTCCGGCCTCCAGAATCTACTTCGCCATCCACCACCCGATTCAGTACAACGTCAAGGTGAAAAATCTCGGCCACGTGCATCCAGATTATCTTCCCACTTTCCTTGGCTACTGGAACCAGGAGAACAATGATTCGAAAGAAGAATCTGATGTGGCACAGAACCCAAACAATACGGACAATTTCTGATCCGCGACTTCTCGAGATATCGATAGCTTCTTTCTCGGGTTTGATCATGATACGTTTTGCTTTTGTAGCTCTTATTGTAACGATTTCATTGCTATCGTTTCGCGCTTTTTATTGTTGTTTAATCGCACCACATTTCGGTTAGTCGAGGTTGTTTCCGCTCAAATACGCTGCTTTCGAATAACGTTTTCTTCAATAATAGCTATCGAAAATAAGATTTATAGTATTTGTAGTTGTTCCTCCAAACTACTTCACTGGTAGCTGACGGCAAAACGTTCAATATGACCCAGATAACGACCGGCTATATTCTGCTTGGGTGCTATACACCCGGTACAAAACAGCGAGACAAGACGAAACGAGGGTCTTTCCGTCTACGTCGATTCATCGATTTCTCGTCCATTATTCTTTTTGCCTTTGTGTGCATCTTAAGTTTATTCCATATAGCGAGGCGGGTTTATCATCGGACCCTGTCCATGACACTGAGTATGTTTCATTTAGTTGTGAAGTGTTTGTATGATCCAGGACTATAAAGAGTCACTTCCATGAGGTTGCCATTTTGAGTTGATACATCTCGCTCGTTACTCCAATTTACATCTTTCCATTGGCCGACCTGTCCCAGTGGGGCTGAAGACCGTGGCATAGCCACCGTTTAGAAAGCACCAATGAAGTTGCTCCAGGACGACGCCACTGTGTGCACGGTAAGCTCATCGGTATTGCCCCCGCCTCAAGCTCAGCCTACCTGCACCAACCCTTTCTCTCTCCCATCAACAACCACGCGGGCCCCTTCACACCAAAATCCAGAGCATGCAGCATCGGTGATGCGTGCGACGAGCTGCGAGCCGTCACGACTACGAATCTGCGCTGACAACCACCCCGCGAACACCGTTCATATCGATGAACGGATGCGAGGCTTGTTTACCCATCATGACGCGGCCTCACATCGATACTGATTTGACACAGAAGCTCTGAATTCCATCATAAGAACACACCCGCGATGGGGGAAATCACTGACGCCATCGAAGAAGTCGATGTACTCACCAGATCACTCGAAGACTCGTCAGTAAGCAGAGAAATCGATGTTGAAAAGGGTTGTAACTACGTCATCGACGACGAAGAGCGCCTTCCGTTCGATTGTAAAAAGGTGTTGGGTAGAGGTTTGAGTGCGGTCGTCGAAAGGGTGGAACACAAAAGAACAAAGGAAGCATTTGCCAAGAAGGTGATCCCGTTCCCCCGCGGAAAGTCCAAGAGCAGAGAGCAGGCGGAAGAGCGATACTACAATGAGGCTGCAATCATTCGGACTCTGAACCCTCATCACCACGTAATTGAACTGTTTGCCACATACACCACACCCCGCTCAGGTGGCTTAATTCTGCGTCCAGCTGCAAACCAAGGCGACTTGCAGCAATACCTCGATGACTACGATGATGCGCTCGATAATGTCTCCACAGCACCTTTTGTTGTAGCCAGGATGACCAAAGTCCTGGAGCAGGCCTTTGGGTGTCTTTCGAGTGCACTCAAGTACATGCACGAAACTGGTATCCGCCACAAAGATATCAAGCCGGGAAATATCCTGGTTCATGAAGGTGTTGTTGTCTATACTGATTTCGGGGCGTCAAAAGACACCAAGAAAGATGGACAATGTACAACAGAAGGAAGACCTGATTCCATGACTCGAAGATATTGCGCGCCCGAGGTGCTCGAATACGACAAGAGAAACTTTGCTGCAGACGTCTTCTCCTTGGGTTGCGTCTTCTTCGAGATGCTTTTACGCTTGAGTCGCCTGACAGAGCATAAGGACAAGGAGGACGAGGGCTACCCAGGCATCATGGATGCCATCCATACTCTACTTCCCACTGCAGAGGTTCCGCCCAATCTCTTGTGTCTTTCAGATATCATCATTCTGATGACAGCAAAGGACCCTTTGAGACGTCCCCTCTCTGAAGAAATTGCGGCAAATGTCTGCTCTCGAGAAGGCTTGTCATGTCTAAAATGCCACATCGACAAACCTCGAATACTACCACGGCCGATGAAATTGGAGCGGCTTGATTATGCCAGGCGCCAGCCTGAGTGGAATCATCATTTTCAGAGGTATCTTTATCTACACTTTGACTACCAGCATCAGCATTGGTATTGGAATCACCATGACGGTAAGGAGCCGGCTGAGAGATTATGCATCATGACTAACAGAAATCAGGAAAAGACTGGGTATTCTTCGACTGGGTCCCACTGGATATTGTACCCACTGTCTCCCAACCCCTACTCGATGACGAGCCGCCTTTCTCGGCTCGGTCACATCAGCGCATCGACTGTGGAGCCGCGCCAGCCGGTATTCGCGAGGGTACAGCGATTTTTGGCTCCTACGATGGGAAAAATGCATTACCAGCGAGTCATTACGAACCTCTCGATCCTTGTATGTAACCATCAAACTTCATCTTGCATCGAGAGCTAACTTGTGCAAGCGTTTCACGTTAGGCTTCCGGACTTCTTCATTGAAGGGAGGGTATGTATCTCCTCCGCAACCAAAGCGATATCTGACAATGCTAGGTGTTCTCGATACTCTTCGGCGAAGCAGCGGGTACGAATGCAGTCAGTGCACTGCGAAACATCAACAACGTGACCGATTATAACAGCTCCATTTCAATGGTAAAATACCAGGAACTGGTACACACGCAGGTGCGGAGGTTTGTTGTGGTCAAGCGCAAAAGAGAGTTCTGTTTCGCTGTGTAGGCAATCCATTATTCGTTTTCGAGCGCTGCTGACAATGATAGACCCATCTTCACCTATCAAGGTCAAGGCACGAAGAAGCTCGGAGTGTCTCCGAGCGAGCACGCCATCGCTTTCTCGCATGGATGCGCTGCTCAACTACTGCCAGACGAGGCCCCCCTTACTAAACGTGCTATTTGCATCGTTATGAGCAACGGTGAGAGGCCACTTGCGATCGCGTCGAGAATCTACTTCGGGATCCACCATCCGATTCAATATAATGTTAAAGTCAAGGACCTTGGTGTTGTACACCAAGATTGGTTGCCAACCTTTATTGGCTATTGGAACATGGAGAACATGTCGAATCTTCAATAGTCTGACAATCCCCCCGACTACTCCGGTCGAGATGGCGAACAAATCTTTGGCCTGTATCTTTACTTCAATGACACGCTCACCAACTTCAAAAAATTGCGCGTTGATTCATCCCTGTATCATTACCAGCTTTTACCCTTTGATGGCCGTTCCTCTACACTAAAAATTTAAGACTAGGACTCATGTCGGGCGTCAAAGTGTTTCTTGTACGAAGCACGCCATCCACTCCGCACCCTCAACAATATACCCCTCATTCGCATGCCAAATCAAATCCATCGCATAAACAAACAGCCTATCCTCGAAGAGCGTACAAGATGCATACAGCCCATCAATCTCAAGTTGAACCGCCAGCGCACGTCGCGCTTCCGGTAAGTTATAGACCCAGTCGGCGAACAACACATACTCGCGATGATGGCTCCGCACAGTTCTTTTACCATTGATCAGATCCAACACCGGGTCATACCAAGCACAACGCTCGCCCCGTTCGTTGAACTGGAAATGCTGCCTACTGAACACATCCAGCTCATGCACATCTTGTTCGATGCTACGCAGATTATTCGAGAACGTCTCATAGTCCGAGACCAGAACGTTCATCGCAGGAACCAACGTGAACTCCAGCGTAAACTTGAGCTGATGAGCCTCGGTCGATGATGGTATATACTGCGCTTTCGTGCGGAGCGCGATGAGATTCTTAACCAAAGCCTTGAGAGGAGCGAAGATCTCTTCGTAGCTTTGAACAATGAAGGCGTTGTTGAGGGCTGTGTAACGGTCTACATCCAGATCCTCATTGAGTTCCAAGGCGATGCGGGCAGCGCGCTCGGTTTTGTGGAAGGTGACGCCGGCATCCCTATAGCGATCTTCCAATGAGTTGCAAAGATTGAGAAGACTATCGGCGCGTTCAACGATCTCTTGGATACCGGTGCGGGCTTTCCTGGCCTCCTCGTCGGCTTGCTCTGGAGGTACGGGTTCGCAGTTCGGGCACATGTTGGCGACACGACTGATACGGTTGAGTGGTACTCCCTGATTAGCTCTGGTTGTAGTGGCTGGGTGAAATGATAGGATGAGATTACATCCTGTGATATAGAGACCTACAGCAGTGAGCGCTGTGAAACTTCCCCCTAGAGTATACATGTAGTCTGCACAGCGTGTTAAACTTCGTTCACCCACCGTCTCACTAACCCTCGACGTCAGTAACCGCCAACATAGTCCAGTACGGGTCCTTCGCAATTCCCTCGTCTTCCACCACGCCATCCACGAAAGCTTCCGTATACGCAGACTTTGACTTCACAACCCCATGCTCAATTTCCAGAAAGGTCTGTACCCACATCCGAAAAATGTTGCCCTCGCGGCTGTGCTTAGCGGCCAGCGCCTCAGTTCCATCAAGATCGGAGCGCTCGGCGAGCTTCGCTACTTGCTCCTCCACCCATACCAGTCCAGCCTCCAGATTCCGGAGAGGTTTCGCCAGTTGCGACAGCGTGAGTTCACATTCAGCTTCCAGCTCGCGAAGGAGATCGACGTTCTCCGGAGCAGTGCCTCTTGATAATACCCATTTTTGCAGTACTGCATAGGCAGCGTCGAAGATCTCGTCCCATGGGTGAAAGAACGGCTCTTCAGAGCGCGGGCGGCCGATTTCGAACATTTGGCTGAGGCGTGAACACACAGTCTGCTCGACTGCTTTCGAGCTACAAGTAGCGATTGAGCGCCGGAGCGCATACGGAACCTTGTGGTACGCGACTCCAGCGACTCGAAACCGCCTTTCGTATTTGTCCAGTCTGGCGAGCCATGAGAGGGCCCGAGGCTTTGCCCAATCAAGCCAATCTTCGTATACCGCCGCAGGAGCTAGGAGCGCTGTGTTTGCGCTGTCTAATTGCCAGTCGTACGGTAGTTTGTTGATCCATGTGTCGATTCGCTTCTTCTGGGATCTTGACAAAAGCTGGCCATACGGTTGTTTTGATGAGATAGCCATGGGTGTTTGATCGTGTTTCGGGCAGGGCGGTCCCGCTTAGTCCTGTAGTACGGCTCTGGGTATTTTTTTCCTTCTGGATGCCGGTTGCGTAGTCGGCTGATCCGTGTTGATATTGATTGATCGCGCAAATAAAAGGGACTGGTTGAAGAGCGCGGTCGGGCGATGGGGTGAGGGGCTGCAGCCAGTGCTCGTCAGTCGCCTGTTGTTGTGATGGAAACGCACATGGCCGTTTGCACGTTGTGGTGTGTGCGCTAGTCACACTCATAGTGAATGCAGCTTTGGTCATCGCAGCGTTTGTGGAAGCGCGGTTTACCGCGTAAGCCTAAAAGGTCTGCCGACGACAAGCTCGCGCTGCTGAATCAATTCCAACATCAAGGCCAGCCTTGATGTATACACTATGTCTTACTTCATCCATCGTTCATATGGAGTAGCAATGTCTGCTTCAGGTGTGGTGTAACAGAGCGCGCGATTTAAAACACACTTCTTCGTAGAGTCAGCGCTCTTGGGACATTGCAAATACTTTGCATACTAAGCGTTCGGCAATGGAAACCCCGTTCTCTTCAAAGCAGCTCCATGATATGAGAACGTCAAACCCCAAGCTCTGCGCCAGCGTTGCGCAACTTCGATAGGATGGAGAATGAGCGCTCCATGATTCTGATGACGTCACGCGTCCGCGGGAGCCGCATCCTCACGAAGCAATTCACCTAGCTGAGATGAGCTTTGTTTTGGTCGCTAGTCGGTCTTGTATTCGGCGAAGATGAAGTGACATTCCAAGGTTGTCGCGTCGCGTGTGGGTGAAAGAGGCTGGTAGGTAATGTTTTCCCCTGAGATGGTTGGACTAATGACGTCATCGATGCGACTCATGCACGCATGTGACAGGCAGGGCAGACCTAGAGCCCTCACACTTGACATGCGCACTACCACCCTGCTGCACTCACGATGTTGTTAAGATATCGAATAAAGCAACGATGCAAACTTCATTAATCATCAAATATACACCAATAACCGACTACCTAGGTATGTACCCGATCCACCCGTCAAAGATCTTTGCGAAACATATACAATAAGTTCAAAGGTATGTACTCATCACATCGTAAACAACCGTTCCCCTCCCTATTTCGCACCAGCAGTAGCTGCTTACTGCCCGCCAACAGCGATAGTGAACAACGTTGGGCTACCAGCGAAGATCGTACCTGCCACATCCTGACCACCATCCGGAACAACATCGTCGTATGGGAAAGCATACCCACGTCCATCTTTCTGCATTTGATGAACGATGCGCGAATAATGGTTGGTGGTCGGGTCCTTGTAGTACTGGCTCGGGTTGCTGCCATTAGGGAACTGATTGCCAGGCGTGTTTAGCAAGATGCTTCGGTTGAAGGCCGCGGCAAGACGGGGGATGACTGCGTTGCGCGCTTGGTTCGATCCCGTAGCGAACGGTCCGGTGCTACAGGTGAAGATATCCCTAGCTGATGGAGCAGCGAACTTTCCTGCCTCGCCTAGTTCGAGCTCGTTACCTTGGACACGTCCCTTGAGGTTGCCGGCTGCGGCCTGGGTGTTGATGGTCATGTCTTCGTTGCGGTACTTGTTCCATACAGCCTGGATGTAGCCGTTCCAGTAGTCGCCCCACGCATTCTCATTGCCGACAAGCAGGTTGTTCGGGCTCAGCACTCGCAATGGCTGTCCGTTGGCCTCGTAGATCAGCTTATCCCAGGGTCGACCGTCGCGCTGGGCTTGCGCACGCAACTCTTCCATGATTCTCCGGAAGCCATCGGCGCCCATACCAGGTACTGTTTGGGTCTTGCCATCGTTGCTGGTCAAGCTGAGCGCAACGGGGATGCTGACGAAGTCGACATAGCTAATGTTGGCGAACAACTGCGCGTCGTTGTAGGTGAACTCGCAGAAGGTCCAGTTGATGTTGAAGTTGGGGTCGCTCGGGTTGGTCACACTGGGCTCAACGACCGCAGGGCCTGGGTTGAGGAGGAAGGTGAGCTTTGCGCCGATGCTGAACCAGATACGGCCACCAGCGATCTTGGGGATCCTGACATTGACCGTGTTACCAGGACGGCCAAGTGGAATGGCGACATCGGCTTGAAGTGGCTGTTGGATATCCTTAGGGGCTACTGGATAGTAGATGGACTGGCCGTCTGCTTGCACAAAGAGAGGGGTGTTGTTTCGCTCGAGGGCAAGGCCGGTGATGTAGCAGTATACATTGTCGGAGTTGGACTTGTTCTGCAAGGCCAACTGAAGAGTGCCAGGTGCGGCCTCAGCTAGAACTTGTTGCTGTTCGTTGTTGGCTTGTGGAGCTGCTGCGCGCTTCTCGTTGCCGGCGTCGGCGGGAGTGGGAGCGGGTGGTGCCGGTGCCGGATTATCCTCTTGTTTGCCCCGATTTTGCCAGCTCTGGCGGCGCTTGTTGACGAAGCTCTTGAACGACTTCATGATAACGTGGAAGGTAGATTTCGGGTATAATGATAAAGAAACGCGATGGTAGAGGTAGGTATAATGCGAGTTACAGGAAAAAGGTAAGGAAAGCAGCGAATATCAACAATGTTGTAATTGCGCAAACCGCGAGTACGTCACACAAGATATATCCTCGTCCAGTTATAGTCAATGCACTGAACGCGCCAATGTGCTAGATTTCAAGGCGTGAATGCAGGGTCCAGCTGATGTCACACATGCGACGAGATTCCAGGGCGATCAAGGCACGTGCAAACCTGTTGCGATCGCCGACTCGCGCGCGGGCCTAACGTCAACAATTTCGCGTTAGCAACCAATCACATTTTCACAAGCGACACCACCTTGTCGCGGCCCGATGGAGGAGAATCCCATCTTCAAACCACGCGTGGCGCGCTCGTGGCATCTGAATCTGACACTTAAAACGCGGGGTGCAGTGTGCGTGGTATCTTGGGACTGGTATTGGACGGCGCCCGGTGGGCGGGTTAGTGTCGTAAAGGAAGGTATTAATGAGCGGTAAGCGGAAGTACGCGATGCTTTGCGACAATGTACATTGGAAGAGGCCCGTTTTGCCTACTTTGTGTCTGGTCCAACGCCTATCAAACACCGGAATTGTCTGGGATAATCACCGCATGCCACGCCAATATGCTGGAAACGCGTAAAAACTGTAAGCCCCCAAAGTAAACGGCTATCGTACAGTCCGATGTAAGATGCTTTGTACAAGAGTGAGATCGGCAGTCTGATTCACAAGCTAGGGCGAAAGGTCTCGAGGCATGCCCACGAGCTCGCAGACGAGTGATCTGTAATGCGAACAGCGCAACGGCGCGATGCAACATGTTGCAGTGCGTCAAGTTGTCGTGAACAAAGTCGCGCATGACTGCCCGTGGCGATTATTCGACGTCCTGATACGGGGATCAGAACGGTGCTCCATTTCCAAAAGACATGCCAGTATAGTTGTTATAGCTGTCCTCCCCCCAGATACCTCCCGCCATGTCGAAGAATTGGCTCATGTCGAAGTCGGCACCCCTCATGAGCGCGAAGGGGTCGTTGCTAACCTCGGTCACGGGGACGTGGTTCATGTCTATGCCGAAGTCTTCCATATAGTTGGTGCCTGCTAGCGTGTTGTATTGATCTTCCGCGTGTCGTGTGGGACACGTTGTTGGTGCACTGGTGATGGGACATGAGCTTCCGCTCATACTCCGCTCAACCGAGTCGCTGGGCGTAGCTTCTGATGGCGTCTGGCTAGGCCTCTCCGGTCGGATTTTGCGAATGTACCAGTTCTTTGTCAGTTCATTAATCATCCGCATAGCGTGCCAGAAGTCGGGGTGGGGTCGCTTTGTTTTATCGAACGTCGATAGAGTCTGCATCCGATAGCAAAGTGATTCAAGACAGAGATCTAGACGCACTCTTTCTTGAGCTGCTTGTGTATCCCACCCGATGGCGGCATGGTCTTCACTGGGTATGCATAACTTGGCGACCGTCATGATCACTGGTGGTAATCGCATCCATTCCGAGAACGATATGAGGTGATATTCGTGGGCTGGAAATGAAAGTAGAGTATCGAGAAAGCGCTTGCTGGCTTCAAGAGCGGAGAGTAGGCTGTTGATCTGTGACGAACGTACCGATGCCGGTAACTCCGAAGGAGACGGCCGAAGGGCTACGCTGTGTAGTTGCATCTTGGCGTACGAGAAGGAGAGTTCGAGTAGTCGTTGAGAAGGGACACCGTTGCACTCCCGTTTCCATGTATCGAGTTGTACATCTATGAATCGAACATGCATCAACGCTCGCCCATCAGACATTGGCAATTGCGAAGTATCAGCCGTGAACAACTCATCTTGTACTTGGTCATCAATCTGTCGCAGAGATATCAAAAGGCTGACGGTCTCATCGGTTTCGTACTCGCGATCTTGCTTCAAGCTTTGCGCCCACTCGGTCATGGTCGAAGTATGCTTGAGCAGATTCGGCTTCTGTAAACCCGCCGCAACCCTGCTAGAGTCAGCATGCAAAGTCAGAATCTGGTGACGAGAGCACATACATGGACGAAAGGTAATAACAGCCTAGGAATGCACGGCGTCTTTCGCGCAGTTCCTCAGCTGGTGGTGGTGGAGCTGGAGGTCGCTTTGGCAACATTGGAGAGATCAAAGGCTGAAAGTCTTGGTGTAGGCCGATGTCTAGAGCCAAGCCTGTGACGAGATTATGCAAAAAGAAGATTTGCTGTGTTTTGTGGCTGAAAACAAAATGGTACCTGCGCAGATTAGTAGATTTTCGGCAATGGTGGGTACCATCCTACCATGAGAGATAGACCAGTACGCTTTGAACTAGGCCCAATGTCCTCCGGGGTTGCAAGATTGTTCTATTAGCGAGCTCTTGGCGAAATATCCCATCAAGTGCCATCTGGCGGGTGTGATGTTGCCATGATGCCACCAAGAATATCGCGAGTGAAAGCATGGGCCTGTGCTCATGGAGCTGTCTTGCAGTGACTTGGGACGGTAGCATAACAAAAGGGAACGTGGCCGACATGTTTCGATACTCTTTCAGTAGTGTGTCTGCTTCGCCGGATGTGAGCAATTGCTGGACAACCTCGTGCTCGATAGGAGCTTCGGGTCGTTTCGAAGCCCTAAAGATGCCCTCACGAGAGTTAGGAACATCTTCACGGTCGTCAAATCTGTGTATGGTGCGGATCTCCTCAAGATACTGTCGATCGACTTCAGCACTCTCTGATGCATCGTCGGTACTTTGGTCAGGCGGCACGGCGTTCGGTTCGTAGGATGGTGTCGGCATCCAGCTACCCGGCGCCGTGTTGACTATTCCCCGATTCCGCCAACGCTCCGCTGCGATTTCTCTAGGGATTGGCTGCGATGCATTTGCTGAGTCTGTTGTGACTTCACTGTCAGCCGCATGGACGAGCTTGGCTACGAGGCCATCGATCTTTTGCTCGACCTGCGCGATTCGGCTACGAGTATCATAAGTTGAGATCGAAGTAGACGGGCAGCGACTTACGAAGGTGCACGCAGCTTCCTCGCTCTACGCGGCGCTTCTGCCCAGACACATTCCTTGCCGGCTGAGAAACATCTGGCGGATGGTCAGCGTCTTTGTAAAGACATGAGGATGTGGAGCCACGGCTAAAGTATCACACTCTCATTGGCTGGCGTACCTCTGACATAGTCCAGATTGGGCGCTCGGCAAACATCGCGTCTTCAGGTTCCGGCAGCGTTGGCACGCCTGTGTTGTTCGCGGTACACCCGCTCTCGCGGACGGTTGCTCAGTTTCCTCCATCCGATGCGATGGCGCAGGATCGCTGCAGGTGCGAGAAGAGGGCAAGAGCCAGACCCAGCACGGGACGGAGGGACGATCAACATCCGTCCCGGGTCGCCTGAATTACTCATCGACGCTAAACTCCTGGGGTCAACTAGGTACCGCATGAAATGAACACTGCAAACATTCTCTGATCTAAAGCACGTTTCTATCGATTGAATGCTCAACAAAACATTGAGCCTTTACGCTTCAGTTTTATACAATTCCCTTCTGCTCTAACACTTCTTAGGCTTCGTCATTTGGAGCCTTGAGAACCATCAAACCACGAGGGACTTCGGCCATTGCGTACAACTTGCAATTGCCCTCAGTTAATCTAGAACTGCAGCTTTGACGCCAGCCTCCAACCGTACCAAAGCGTTGCACCAATCGTAATGAGGTTCAGATGTATGCTCATAGCATGAGCTCTAGAAAATGCCCGATTGAGAACCTTCATGTCATCGCTGATATCTCCATTGAGCTGCGCTTTGCCATCGCGAGTCGCTTGTCTTTCCATCAGCTATCAACGAATTCGCCAAGATCTGTGGATACTCACCTTGATGAACCCTTTCCACCATCAAGTCCTTTGTTCTCGGACCAAATACAACCAAATTGAACCCAGCAGTAACACCAGCGACTGCGAAAGCGATCCAGTCGCTCTTCTCTGCAAGCAGCGAAAGTGGCCCACAAGGCGGAAATGTCGCAGCGACGATGAGCAAAAGAATTGACTGGCTTTGGAAGTATATTGGAAACACACGCTTCTGCAAAGTCGTAAACGCAGATCTGGGAAGAGCTTGGTAGGAGACTTTCGTCATTACGAAAGTCTGGTATAGCTCGGTTCCGAGTAATGTGGAGTAGGCCAGGAGGTGGACAGGCGGAAGAACAGCTGCGACATAGTCAGAAAACGTAGACATGGCAACGCCAATTCGATTCAAAGAACAAATTGCGGTATGGATCAAGAGCCGCTCTGCGATATCGATACCCATGCGGCATCAGCAAATCTTTGACTTTCGCTGCCGCCTAGCATGGCGGATCTGATCGGAAGTCGCATAGACGCTCGCATCCGTCCCGGCGAGGCTCTAATGCATATGTTTTCCGCGTCCCAAAGACCTGCCGCATCACCAGCTACAGCATACGAATCGAGTAGATAGAGTCGCGAACTGCTTTGTGGGCGTGTTCTGCTCATGACGGCATGATGCAGTTCGGGCTGCATTATCGCGAGGTACCTGACGATTAGCGCCGCACCCCGCAACTCCTTTACCACCCATCCCAACTCCCCGAAGATCTGCCACCACCACTCGCTTTCTGGCCATGCTTCCGCGCATCACGAGCGCATGTAGAGCTGCTTCAGGCAAAGTGAAGATGCAATATGGCACCCCAAATCTGGAAGATCTATGCCCTCCATTCCGCCGGCTCAATGGCTGAGCGCGGTATAGCTGTCGCTGTCACTGCTAACGACGTACATATGTACTGGATGAAGCTCACACTCTAGGATTCATAGTAGAATCTCATTCGACAATCGAACACCTCCAATATGCGCGCAACACTCCTCTCCCTCCTCCCTCTCGCTCTCGCAGCACCAGCCGTACTCCACCGACAAGCCACGAAACCCATATACTGGCTCCTGGCCGGCGACTCAACCACAGCCACCAACGGCGGCTGGGGCGACGCCTTTCTCTCCACCACCGTCGCGAGTGGCTCCTCAGGTCACAACTACGGGCACAGCGGCGCGACAACGCGATCCTTCCGTGCCGGCGGCGACTGGGCAAACGTGACCAGGGACATCGGGACGTACAAGGAAGACTACAGGGTCTACGTGACGATTCAGGTACTATACCACATGATCAGGGAGTGGGATGACATGACTAACACCCCACCAGTTCGGCCACAACGACCAAAAGCCCACCTCGGGTGTCTCCCTAGCAGATTACCGCAACAACCTCGCGACCTTCGCATCCGAAGTCGAACAAGCAGGCGCAACGCCCATTCTCCTCTCCCCCCTCACGCGTCGCACATTCAACACAACCACGAATCGCGTTATTGAGAACCTGTCGAACGAGACGGCCATCACACTCGATGTAGCCGAGGCCAACGACTTGCACGTCATAGATTTGAACAAAGCGTCAACAGCGTATGTGAATGCGATTGGACAAAAGGGCGCGGACACGTATAACTGGGGTGAGAATGGTACAACGGGGAATGATCGCACACATTTGAATCCGTGGGGTGAGGTGGTGTTTGCGCGCATGGTAAGTGATTTGTTGGTGGAGAAGTATGAAGAGGAGTTTGGGGACTGGACGGTGGGCAATGAGACGTTGAGTGCGTTGATCAAGGATGGAAAGGTGGCTTAGGTGAGTGTTGGTCAGATACTGGCTACCAAGGAAGAATTCGATCACGTTCAGGCTTCGTCAAGAGAATGACATCAAACGCATGATTTCAAAACTATGCATCGCTACAAAGCCTCACGGTGCTCGTGCCATGGTCACCACTTATCCATATCCCTGCCCTTCATACCCACCACTAGCCCACCTCCTCCCCTGCGCCTCGCCCTGGCCCTGCACGTTATTGACCGTGGTTGTACTCGAGTTCGGCGTATCCCAAGGTGCATACTGGCTACTTGTATTCGTATACTGACTGCTCGGCCTCGAAGCCGGAGATGAAGCTGCACTTGTACGCGAATAAGGCATGTATGGTTGCTGCGTTGGAGGCAGCTGTGGCGATGTATACGGCAAGTACTGTTGGTGAGGGGGCTGCGGTGCTTGCGATGGACCTGGATACAACCACGGTTGTGCCTGGCTGAACTGCTGTGATTGCCGGTGTGGCAGTGGTGGAGGGTATGACTGGTTCACAGCACCAGGGTTATTGCCCTGTGGTGCAATGGGAGGCGATCCATAATGTGGTGGAGACGCGACCTGCTGAACTTGAGCAGCGTAGTCGTGTTCGGATATTGATCGGTCTAGCGGTGGTGTGGGCTTTGAGTAGCTTGACTGCCGCTGCTGGTGGTATCGATTGACCGCTTCCAGATTTGCGACGGACTTGCGATTGACAGCCTTGCTGTTCCTCTTGAGTCCGTGGTCTGCACTCCCCTTCCTCAACGTCGTGCTGTCAGGCTGTGGCACGCTAGCTATCGATCCAATCGAGCTGTTCCTCTGTGATGGCAAGGAAGAGGCTGAGTCTTGTCGTTGCCGGTCATCGATTGACGATCGCATTCTTTCAGAAGATAATGACGGAGATTGGACTTTGCCCTGAGCGGGTATAGGGGGTGAATGGCCAGCGTGCAATGATACTGTAACCTCTGGAGCCGGTTGAGCATGTGGAACCGTTACAGCCTCTGTCCTTCCCGGTCTGAGGTGAAAAGGCAGACTCCAGGGCTCCTGAGAGCGCTGGCCATGTGGTGGTGCGACTTCCTTCTCATCGCTATGTATGTTGGATTCGCGAACCATTTGCGAGGGCAATGGTGGTACCGGGCGACGGCGATTTATCCCAACGCTGAGGCTTGGAGGAATCTCCTGATGCTTCACGGTCCTAAACCGCTTCACTGTTGGGTTGCGTTTGCAGCGATCCTGTGCCTCTCTCAACAGTTTTCGTATCTTGGCCTCTTCCGGCAACTCTTCTTCCAGTTCCACGTCGGTGACACTGCCTGCATCGGTCTGTCCGGCCACGGAGATGTCGTCACCTTCCCATTCGTCATCATCAGTCTCTTCCTCCTCTTCATCATCGGAATCTTCTTCCTCGTCCTCATCATCGTCATCATCCAGATCGGAATTTTCATCCTCTTCTTCTGATATATCAAGTGCTTCGGTTGCAGACCCTCGATTCGGATGTCGTGCGTAGACATTGGCGCCAGCCTTCAGTAAAACGTCGACACAAGCTGATTGACGATAAGCGCAAGCTTCGACGAACGCTTCATCCAAGAGGTGATCCGGAGGTTTCATCGCGAGAAACTTGTCCAGAATAGTCTTGTTACCTCGGATGGCAGCCGCGGAGATAGCACTTCGGTACATTCCGCCCTGAACCCGAAAGTCTGCTCCAGCATCAAGTAGCTTGACAACCACCTCCATGCGGTTGAAGTATGAGGCGGCTACGAGAGCGGTATGATATTTGCCATCGTGATGATTAATTAGTTCGATGGCTTGGTCGAGAAGTTCCTCAATGATGGCCATATCGGCTTTCATCGCTGCTGTTTGTAGGGCGTCACCATACTTCCCCCCCTTTGCATGTACATCGGCCCCATGTTCTATCAGCAACCGCATGATTTCCAAGTCGTTCCCGTAAGCTGCAGCAGCTACAGTGGAGCCAAGTATGCCTCCTAGCGCTGAAGCATTGGCACCGTTGTCGAGTAAGCGCTGCACGACAGGTACGACGCCAGACTGAGCGGCAGCCAGGATAGGGAAGCCATGTAGGCCACCACTAGCGTTCACATCGGCGTGATGTTTGATGAGAAGCTTTACAAGCTTGTCGAACCCGCCGGCAGCGGCTGCAGAGAGTGCACCGCCAAACTTTCCATTCGCTGGCCGGATGTTGACAGCCGCACCATGCTGTAACAGCTCTTTGACGATATCGAATGAGCCAGCAGCACAAGCGGCCTGTAGAGCCGAACCATACTCGCCGGATATGGGCTCCGTGATGCTAATGTCGGCACCGGCTTTCAGTAAGACTTGGACACTTTCCATATCCTCAGCCCATGCAGCAGCTTGTAGCGGCGTTCCATATGGCCCGCCAACAGCGTTAACATCCGCGCCAGCTTGGAGCAATACCTCGCAACAGTCCTCGTCGCCTTCGGCACTGTGTAGACATTAGTTTTTTCCAAGAAGAGTAAGGGGGGCGTGGACTTACGCTGCTGCGTGGAGTGCTGTACCGTACTTGTCGCTTGAAATGTGCACGTCGGCGTTATGAGAGATGAGAAACTTCAATCCATCTGCATCGCATGCGTCGGCGCAATTGATCAAAGCTGTTGTGCCTCTAGCGCAGGCCGCATTGATGTCGTTGACGTTCTGCAAGAGAAGCTCCAGGTCTTCAGTAAGCAATGTCGATGCTGCCAATGATATCACTGGCCAGTTATCCTCCCCTCCGCGTACGTTGACATTAGCACCATGTTCAAACAGAATCTTGGTCGCAGTGCTGTCGCCTTGCTCTACCGCAGCAACAATGGCATACGAGAAGTGGCCTCCAAATGCGTTCACATCAGCTCCTTTTTCGATGAGAAGGCGAATGGTGTCTTCATCTCCAGTATAAACAGCAGCTTGCAGCTCGGTGCCGTAATAACCAATTGGTTCAGTATTGAGCTTGGCTCCGCGCTCAAGTAGCAGTCGAACGTTGTCGGCATCACCATGCCATGCAGCTGCCTGGATGCATGTGCCGTAATCTCCACCGCGTTTGTTCACGTTTGCGCCTTTATCGAGAAGAGCTCTCATGATGTCCGCTGTACCGTCGTATGCACTGGCGGCCAACGCAAATCCATACGTAGGCCCTTCTGTATCCGGGTCGGCGCCAAAGTCGAGAAGCAGCTTCACGGTCTCCAGGTGCTCGTTGTCGGTAGCCTGATACAGGGCCTCGTCTAATTGCGCTTGATCGATTCCCTTTGGATAAAGTAGCTTGAGCACTTCTGTTCTACCGTAGAAGGCCGCCAAAGAGAACGCTCTTTGATACCTGATGATGCACGACGGCACTTTCGGTTCTTTTTCCAGAACGGCCTTGACGATGGTATCGTAGCCCCGTTGTGCAGCAGCTTGCAATGCCTGTTCAAGCACGAGAACGCGCTCCTCTTTCTCGAGCAAGATCTCGAAGACTTCCAGATGGTTGTAGGTAGCAGCTGCGTTCAAGAAGCTTCCATAGGTCTTCATCGGTCGGCTCAGGTTCCACGACTGTGACA
>Ga0265797_10001041_pt1 | contig 49834 bp, 50 predicted proteins | sample P2T30metagenome_FD_192433 | JGI IMG/M metagenome (GOLD analysis project Ga0265797, IMG submission 192433) | Plant litter microbial communities from East Loma Ridge, Irvine, California - P2 T30 | ecosystem: Environmental > Terrestrial > Plant litter > Unclassified | place: USA: California...
CAGGCTAGTTTGTTAGTGGCGTGTCCATCCGCAGCTGACAGGCGAATGTAAAGATTGGACTAAGCATGTAGTGCCGACGGTGTAGTAATTTCGGACGCGGGTTCAAATCCCGCCAGCTCCACCAAATTCTTGATCGATGGCTACCAGAACCATCCGATGAAGTCCTGAAAGCCCGCAAGGCGTAAGCCCTGCGGGCTTTTTTGTGTCTGTGAGCGTCCGAAGAGATCCAACCAAATCCGGTGATTATTGGTATATGTATTGGTATACGGTAAGATGTATCCTAAAAACGTATGCCAATTCACGCAGGAACGCCCCGTATGGCAAGGACAACACGCCCTTTAACCAATACCGAAGTACTTCGCTCTAAAGCCACTGAAAAGGATTTAACGCTACATGATGGCGATGGCCTTTTTATGTTGGTAAAGACTACCGGCAAGAAGCTTTGGCGTTTTCGCTATCAACGACCATCGACCAAACAGCGTACTATGATGGGCTTGGGTGCCTTCCCTGCCCTTTCGCTTGCGGATGCCAGACGTCTACGTGCTGATTACCTATCTTTACTCGCTAAAGGCATTGACCCTCAGACGCAGGCCGAAAAGGCCACTGAACAGCAACAGATCGCGTTAGAGAGCATTTTCTCGACCGTTGCCGCTAACTGGTTTACTTTGAAGCGGGCGAGCGTTACACCGGATTACGCTAAGGATATTTGGCGTTCTCTTGAGAGGGATGTTTTTCCTGCCATTGGCGCTCTACCGGTGCAGGAGATTAAAGCCCGTAAGCTGGTTGAAGCTTTGGAACCAATTAAGGCTCGTGGTGCTCTGGAAACCGTTCGTCGTCTGGTACAACGTATTAACGAAATCATGATTTATGCAGTTAATACCGGGCTAATTGATGCTAACCCTGCGTCAGGGATTGGGATGGCTTTTGAAAAGCCAAAGAAACAGAATATGCCGACAATACGGCCAGAGGAATTGCCTAAGCTTATGCGCTCTTTGGTTATGTCCAATCTTTCTGTTCCAACTCGTTGTCTGATTGAATGGCAGCTTCTAACGCTTGTGCGCCCTTCTGAGGCTTCTGGTACTCGATGGGTGGAGATCGATCTTGATGCTAAGCTCTGGACAATACCAGCCGAACGGATGAAGGCGAAGCGTGAGCACATCGTGCCTCTATCTCCTCAGGCACTTGAGGTTCTGGAAATAATGAAGCCAATCAGTGCTCATCGTGAATATGTTTTTCCGAGCAGAAATGATCCAAAAAAATCGATGAACAGTCAGAGTGCTAATGCAGCTTTAAAACGAATTGGCTTTGGTAGCAAATTAGTGGCGCATGGATTACGTTCAATAGCAAGCACAGCAATGAATGAAGGTAGTTTTAATTCAGATGTTATTGAAGCGGCTTTGGCTCATAGTGACAAAAATGAAGTTCGGAGAGCTTACAATCGCTCCACCTATATATTAAAACGTATCGAACTTATGAACTGGTGGGGAAAATATGTCGCAGTCAATAGCAACTCATGGAGAAAGGATAGCTAAATGTCTGTATCTAAAGAAAAAATAAAATCTTTAATTGCACAAAAAAGATGGAAAAATGAAATTTCCCGCAAAACAATCGAATACAATCCATACCGGCCTCGTAAAAAAGGCCCTAAGAAAAAGGATTTTGAATATATTCGATTCCCTACTAGTTTCAGTATTTACTCTGCTGATAATGAAAAGGATTCGTCTTATTTAGAAACAATGAATATCGTATCAGCAATAACCCGCTGCAATCCCAACATTACTCAAAAAGTAAATTTGGATTTTTCACAAACCAAAAATATCAAAATTGCATCAATATTAGTTCTTTATGCTGCAATTGAAATAGCCATTACTCGTGGCGTTAGATTTAAAATAATATCTTTTCCACATGAGTATAAAGCAACAAAAGTAATAAAGCGCTCTGGGCTTGATAAATTATGCAGAGATGGCATACTGACCCCTGATTTTAACAGCGAATTCATACCCGTAATAAGCGGAGTAGGAGGGGATTACAGAGATGAAATTGTAGACTTCATTCAAAACAAAATATATAAAAACAAAATGTCAGCACACACTGAAAGTATATACGGAGGCGCTATTCAAGAGGCTATAAATAATGTCTCCTACCACGCATACCCTACCATACAAGAAAATAATGATAAAAAATGGTGGGCAAAATGCGATTTAGCAGGAGACCAATTATTTCTAGCAATTTATGATCTTGGAGTTGGCATTCCAGAAACAGTCATGAAGCGAACATGGTACGGGAACATTTTGCAACAAACTTACCCACAAATTTATGATAAAATTCAATCAGAACTGGAAAAAGAGGGTGTATCTATTAGTGAATTTCGTTATAAATACGGCAAAGTTACTGACGCAATGAAAATAGCAATTTCAATGGTCGGCGATGTAACCGGTACAGACTCTAGCAAGCACGGGCAAGGTAGTAAAAGCATTAAGGGTCTTGTGACAGATAACGATATAGGAACACTCTGGATTTATAGCAATGACGGATTGTATAAGCTAAAATCTGGTAGCGTTGAAACTATAGATTTACCCAAACGAATACCTGGCACATTGATACAGTGGAACATTAAGGTTGATCAAGATGAACACTAAAAACATCAACGTTATCAATGATTTTAACAAGAAGCCATACGGCCGATATCCATCTGATGGCTCCGGTAATGGTGAGAAATTTCGTAAGCAGTACCTCGTACCTGCTTTACAACGTTTTGACAAAGTCGTAGTGGACCTAACAGGTTATAACCGCTATGGGCGCTCATTCATTGATGAAGCGTTTGGTGGGTTGATAAGAGCAGAAAACTTCACAAAAAAAGAGCTCGATAATAAATTGGAGTATCATCACAACGAGCTAAAAAGTTTCGAACTTTTAATTCAAGAACGCATTGAGAAAGCTGATTATGATACAACCCATAACAGATAACACATTAGACCCGAAATATATGGCGGTGATAATCTCATCAATCATAGCCGTCCTCGGATGGCTATTTTCCTCTTACATAAACACCCGTGCATTTAGAAGAGCAGAAACATCTAAACTTAAAGATAAGATAGCATCGTTAACTGAGGCATTTTTTGACACCCTTGAAGAAAAGATGAAATCACGAACTTTGAAAGAAAGTGAACTTGATGATTTCATTAGTGGTAAGATTTCTATTATTGAATTACACCTAAATCATTTAGAAAGAAAAATAAGGATTAACCTTATAAATCCATCACAACTATCAAAAATACGTAGCGAGCCATACGATTATTTAACAGCATCTAATGGTGATTACAAAAACAGCCTAACTGAGTTAAAGTTTTCTACGCTTGAAATGATTGAAGAGAGCTACACCTCTTGGTATTTTAGAAATGAAAACCTAATCACGAACCTTTTAAATAAAACGAAAAAGCCAGCTAATTAAAGGCAGGGCATCCGCCCCGCCTTTATCATGTAACAAAACCTTTGCTTCACACACTATTATGATGCATATTATCAGCAAGCGCCTATATTTTAATAAATCACCATCCAATTGACACCATTAAATCATCTGAATTTTAACGAGAACGCATTTCATACCCATGCGTTATATACCCCCTACTAATTTCAGCAATCAACTCTACCGTTAATAATCACGATGACTTTAAGGTTGTGACTTATACTATATACAATAAAATTTAAAAAATCCGCATGCATACCCAAGCATTAAATTATTACATTTAGAACAATTCAAAAAATTTATTTACGCCATTCTCAACGCTAACCCTCCGCCCCTACCCTAAACTTCTAATATTAACCCCACTGATTATGATTGCCATGTCTTAGAAAATCCTAATATTAGCATCTTGCTCAGATCCTTTTTCTTTACTCCCTTGCGCGCGCTCGTACCCCCGCCACGCCTGCCCGCTTTATCGAGTTGTTTTCATGCGCCTGCATGAACAGCCTCAGCGCAGGCAGCTACTGGCCTCAGCGAGGGAAAATCTGATGCGCAGAGTCATGCGTTTTCATGCAGCATAGTCATGCACTGCTACTGAACGGCAGGCCAGCCAGAGAAAGTGTAAAAAAATCCCGGCTCGATGGCCGGGGGAGAATGAGTTGGGAATCTTTAAACGGGGATCTGCTGACGCTTTGACAGATTGCTGTTTGAACCATAGCGATTGAGTATATGCGTCTTTTTTACAGGGGGTTCAGGCAGCTGTTTTGCGTCATCTGCCCGGGCAGGCTTCATAATAATTTTCTCCACGCTCTCCAGTGCAGTGAAGGTGCATGAACAGTCAATATTCCGGCACTGATACCAGGTACGTTTGACCGTGGCGGATTCATAGGCGCTAGTACGCGTGTAGGCTACCTCGCAGCACTCCGGGCATTTGAGCGCCATATCAGGCCCCTCCCTGCGTGGCATCGAGCTTTGCCAGGCGTTGCCGGAAATGGAAGTGCTGTGCTGCTGTGTAACTCTGCTGGCAGTCTTCAGCCATATTTCTGTCGGGGACAAGTCCTGACCCGGCAATAATTTTCCGGTAAGCCTCTGCCGGTTCTGGCCTGTTGGCTTCTGCCTGCCGGGCGATGGCCGTACGTAATACCCGGGCCGCCACGTCAAGCCCGTCCCATCCGTTAAGTAAAGGAGCCAGGGCGGTTGTCAGGGCGGTGCCATTCGCTGCCATGAATGCATTCAGTCCTTCTTCCACACACGCATCCAGCACCATACCCTGGGCATACACGCCTTCACGCGCCGCACAGTTAATCTGCCACTCCAGTACCTCCAGACGTTCCCGTACCGTGCCAAGCTGACCGGCGAAGTCCACGGGCCTTTCATCAGACGACAGCAATGCTGTCAGCTGCTGTCGTGCATCCTCGCGTTTCTTGCACAGAGTCTGCCAGCCCTGCGCAACGCTCAGGTACTGATTCAATGCTTCCTGTGGTTCAGTCATTGTGCCTTCTCCTCTTTAGTCCGTTGACGCTGAACGTGAAGTTTGTGAAGCGCTGCCGGGCTGGGCGCGTTTTGAGCGCTGACAGAAGCTGCGTGTGCAGGATATGCGCCGGTCTGCTTCAGCAGCGGGTCATCCTCAGGCGACGAATCAAGTTTTATCGCTGGCCCAGTGATTTTTTCGGCGATGAACCCTTTAAGAACGGACTCCGGATCGTTGACTGAATCCACCACGCCGGTCAGCTCGCTTGCCCGGCGACCAAGAGTGGTTTTAAGCAGGCTTAGTAATTGCAGTAGCCCTTTGCCGTGAGCATTCATAAACTGTTCCCACAGATGGAGTGAATACGCCTCAATGAACGTGTTATGAGCCGTTATATACTCTCCCGCCCTGGTTGCCGTATCAGCCATGAGCGTTTTATTTTTATATTCCTGCTCAGCCATCAGGTCATCGAATTCGTCAAGCGTTTCACGGCCAAGGGCAATCTCAGGGCGTAGCTTCTTCATGCGGGGCGTCATGGCTCCGTTATTTTCCCGGAACAGCCTCCGCCATTCATCATTGAGCGCCTTTGCCTCTTCCTCTGTCTCCTGCCTGCGCTGCCGGATGGTAGTCAGCATAGCTTCGCCCTCGCTTTGCTTGCGGCGCTTATCAAGCCAGGCGGCTTTCGTGAGGTTCAGCCTGCTGAGCGCCTGCTGAGTGGGTACAGGCAGTGAGGCGGTGATGTCAGAATCAGTAAGTGTTGTGGTGTCTGTCATGGTGGTTCCTGTCAGGTTCGTTTCGGTAGGTCAATTGTGCCGACGCTCACACAGCTGAACCATCAAACACCGTTGTCTTAGACACCAGACAAAAAGACCTCCTTCTGGCCAGCCAGGAAAGGGCGTCACAAACCTTTAATGACGATTTTACTTACTTATATATCCTTCATCTTTCTTCACCCTTAATAAAAAGGTATAAATAACAGCTAATTAAGTGGTGAAGAGTTTAAAAATAATCCTTCATCCTCTGTTCACCACTCTTCACCCGGATTAATTAGGGCTGCCATTATTATGACTGTTTATATCTTTTTATTTGCTGAATTGCATAGTCGATATCTATCGGTTTTTTATTGCTGAAACCGAATAAAGAGTAATAAGCACGAATATGCCTGGCAGGTCATAAAATGAGCGGTTCGCGTCAATCTCAGTACATTTTGGCCTTGTTGCGCTGCCGGGAAATATGCTGAGAATAAAGAGCTACCCGACGCCGTACGTACCCATGCGGCGCTTAATGGACACAGAAAGAGGTAGCTCATGCATACTGCTTTATCCGCACAGTCATCCGCCCCGGCGGCTCCCGCAATGCCCTTATCTTCCCCGGTGCAGGAACGTTTTATGCGCCTGCCGGAAGTGATCCACGTCTGCGGCCTGTCACGCTCAACGATTTACGACCTCATCAGCCGCAGCGCTTTTCCGGCGCAGGTCTCGCTTGGCAGTAAGAACGTGGCATGGCTTGCCAGCGAAATCAGCGCATGGATGAATGAACGCATTGCCGCACGTCATCAGGGTCGTGCAGCATGATCCGGCTGAACATCGGCGGTACGCCGCACGACCTGTCAGCAGAGGAGGCAAAGCAACAGGCACTGCCGATTGCCAGAGAAATTGACAGTCCAGGACAGCCACAGCGATTCAGTGGCACCCGTACCCGCTTCAGCGTGAACAGCCCCCGTCCGGCCCCCGGCAAAAACGAAAACAGATCTTTTTCCCGCGCGGACATCCTCCTTACCGACTGCTGAGGCAAAAATGCTTTTTATCACTTTCCCCGGCTTGCACGGCGTGGCCATTCCCTGGTACAGTGTTTTTGCTGTCGCAAAATCGGCAGCCGGGCGTAGGAACCCGAGCGAAACAAAGGCGACACCAGACGCGCCATGCGTCTTTTTTTGTGTCTGTGCCCATGTGCACCCATTTTTCGGGCAGCGGTTCTGTTTCTGCTGTGCCGTCTGCGTAATGGTGGCCCGGGCGGGGCAGCCTTCGGGCTGGCCGGTTTCCTTTGTTGCCGGTATTCCTACCCCCGTCCGGGCTGCCACCCTTGAGCGTAGGAACTCTGGTGGTAGCTGTAAAAAGCTAACAAAGGAGTTTGCCCCTATGACTGCGGTTCTGAATTCCCCATACCCTCAGTTTGTTTTCGTCTTTGCCGCCGTGCGCCGTACCGAGCGCCTGCAGCGTATCCACATGCTCCGTACCGTTGCCTCTGATGAACGCGCCGCCCGCCTAACGCTGGCCCGCGATTACGTACTGTCCCTTGCTGCCCGCCTGCCAGTCCGGGAGGCGCGCGCATGACTCACGCCACCATTTCCCACGCCGACCTGTTATGCCTTGAGCACCTGCGTAACGCCGGGCGCTTTATCAGCGACATGACCCTGCTTCAGGAGTGCCACGAACAGCCACCGTCTTCACAGCTGGCGCAGCTGGCTTCGCTTGTGTTTCTTATCACTGAGCAGCTGGACGGGGTGGTAAACCGCTGTCAGGACGGCTGGATGAACGAAGAGGTTGAGCCATGAGCACACGCATCCTTTCAACTGAGTTGCGGTCCGCGCTGTCACGCCGCGCGGTAGCCTGCGCCTGGCTGACTGTCTGTCGCGAACAGAAGCGCTATCCCGGCCTGACGCTGGCGCGCCTTGAGAACGCCATTGAAACCGAGCTTGAGGGCTTCTACCTGCACCAGCACGGACGCTTGCGCGGCCAGGAAATTGCCTGCGCGCTGCTCGACGACCTGCTGGCCGCCGGACCGCTGAAGTCGGCCCCGTGCCTGAGCTTTCTGGGACAGGTGGTGATGGATGAACTCTGCGGCCGTCTCAAAGACGCGCCGGTGCTGCACTAGGGGAGAAAAAGAATAATGAAAATGACCGTATCTGACGCGGCAAAAGCCGCGCGGGGCCAGTGGCCCCGCATCCTGCCCGCACTGGGCGTTAAGGTGGTGAAAAACCGCCATACCTCCTGCCCGGTATGCGGTGGAACCGACCGCTTCCGCTTTGACGATCAGGAGGGACGCGGCACGTGGATTTGTAATCAGTGCGGTGCCGGTGACGGCATGGACTTGGTGAAAAAGGCACTCTCACTAAGCCTGACCGAAGCCGCTGCGCGGGTAAACTGCCTGACCGGCAGTCTGCCATCGGTGGACAACACGCCTGCCGCCAGCGCGGGCGAAGATAATGAAGCCGCACGTGCCGCAGCCGTGAAGCAGGCACAGCAGCTGGTCAGCAGCGCGCAACAGGCAACCGGCAATGCTTACCTGTCCCGCAAGGGCTGGCCGGAGCAGTCCTGCCTCACGCTGTCAAAGCCGCAGAAAGTCGCGCTCACTGCCTATCATGCCGGTGATGTTGTCGTTCCCCTGCATGATATCGGCGGCCAGCTGGTGAACGTGCAGCTTATTAACGCTGCCGGCGAAAAGCGCACACTGAAGGGCGGTCAGGTAAAAGGCGCGTGCTACATTCTCAGCAACGGTAAACCGGCAGCGCGCATCTGGCTGACGGAGGGCTATGCCACCGGTCTGACGGTGCATAATCTGACCGGGGATGAGGTGTGGATTGCCCTGTCGTCCGTCAACCTCTTTTCTCTGGCTGACCTTGCCCGTGAAAAGCACGCCACGCTGCCGCTGCTGATTGCCGCCGACCGTGACCTGAACGGCGACGGTCAGGCGAAAGCAAAGCAGGCCGCCGAAGCCAGCCGTGCAGCAGTGGCCCTGCCGCCGGTATTTGGCGACTGGAATGACGCCTTTATGCAGCACGGTGAAGATAGCATCCGACGGGCGCTGGCCGAAGCCGCCACGCCGCCCGCCGCCAGTCCGTTCGACGTGATGAGTGAGGCGGAATTTTCGGCCATGAGTGCCAGCGAAAAGGCGGAGCGTGTGGCGGAGCACTATCGCAGCGCGCTGGCCGTAGACGCCAGCGGGGAAATTCTATCCCGCTACCGTTCCGGCGCATGGAAGGTGATTTCCGGGAAGCAGTTTGAACGGGACGTGGCGAAGCTGTTCCAGCGCCTGCGCGCGCCGTTTTCGGCGGGCAAGATTTCGGGTGTGGTGGACACGCTGAAGCTGATGTTGCCGCAGCAGGCCGACCCGGCGCGCCGCCTGATTGGCTTCCGTAACGGCGTGCTGGACACCCGCACCGGCAGCTTCAGCCCGCACAGCAAAGAGTTTTGGCTGCGCACGGTCAGCGAGGTGGACTATACAAAGCCTGTTCAGGGTGAAACGCTGGCGAACCACGCGCCGCACTTCTGGCAGTGGCTCGACCGAGCCGCCGGACGGGACCCGGCTAAACGCGACATTATTCTGGCCGCACTGTTTATGGTGCTGGCGAACCGCTACGACTGGCAGCTGTTTCTGGAAGTCACCGGACCCGGCGGCAGCGGCAAAAGCATTATGGCGGAAATCGCCACCATGCTGGCCGGAACGGACAACACCACTTCAGCAACCATCGAAACGCTGGAGTCGTCGCGCGAACGTGCGGCGGTGATTGGCTACTCGCTGATTATCCTGCCCGACCAGGAAAAGTGGAGCGGCGACGGCGCGGGCATCAAGGCCATCACCGGCGGCGATGCGGTCTCAGTGGACCCAAAGTACCGTGACGCCTATTCAACCCATATTCCGGCGGTGATTCTGGCGGTGAACAATAACCCAATGCGCTTTACCGACCGCAGCGGGGGCGTGTCGCGCCGCCGGGTGATCCTGCACTTCCCAGAGATTATCCCGGCAGATGAGCGCGACCCGCAGCTGAAGGAAAAAATCAGCGGTGAGCTGGCCGTCATTGTGCGCCAGCTGATGCAGCAGTTCAGCCAGCCGCAGCAGGCCCGGTCATTGCTTCAGTCGCAGCAGAACTCCGACGAGGCGATGCGCATCAAGCGTGACGCTGACCCGATGGTGGACTTCTGCGGCTACCTGTTCACCACGCCGGAGCCAAACGCGCTTTACATGGGGAACGCAAGCATTAGGCCGCTTCAGCCTAGGCGTTACCTCTATCACGCCTACCTGGCCTATATGGAGGCTAACGGCTACAAGAATCCGCTCAGCATGAAGATGTTTGGCCTGTCGCTGGAAAGCATCATGCGGGAGTACGGACAGCACTACATGAAGCGGCGGACAAAGCTGGGGATACAAACTAACTTGGATCTGACTGAAGAGAGCAGCACCGACTGGCTGCCGAAGTGCGAAAATCCGACAGCAGCATAATTATCAGAACCGGCGAAAGCCGGTTTTATTAATAGTAACGATAAGGAACAATTGACACTTAAGAATAATCTTATAAATTTAATATTAAAATTCATAAAATTAAGGATTTTAAGTGAATACTTGGGTCATTTATGTAGCTGGCATTTCTAAAAAAAATTACGACATTGGCAAGCAATACGAAACATGGGGGATAAAAAAGCTAGTTAAAAATTCTTTATTTTTGAATATAAAGATTGGTGATGATATTATTTTCATACATAATATTACTCGCCCAAAAAATATTTTTCCAGACAAAATCCTTGGATTCCCAAGAGTAAACCTTAATAATTTTAAAAAATTTGAAGGATTAGTTAATGAAATTACATTGGCTAAAGTCACCAATAATTATAGCTACAGTAATGAAAATATATGGCCAGATGATACATACCCACATAGATTTAATTTCCAAATAAAAGAAACACAAAATAATGTGCTATTCACTATTGAGGAAGTAGGTGAACCTTTAATAAAATCAGCTTTATTATCATTCCATTTAAAAGGTGACATTGCTCTAACCCAGGTAGAAGCATCCTCAGTCAGTGCAAAAATTCATATAGTGAATGATTCACACTACGCTATTGAAGGTGGGGCATCATATAAAATTCATAAAAAAATAGAACGCAATAGAAAAATAGTTGAGAGTAAGAAAGAAGAATTTATCAAAGAGCATGGCAAGTTATTTTGTGAAATCTGTAGCTTCTCATTTGAAGATATTTATGGAGCAGCCCTTAAAAGATCATCTATTGAGTGCCATCATGTTAACCCATTGGCTGAGAATGGAAAAAAAGAAACACGGCTTTCTGATTTAGTTCTACTTTGTCCTAATTGTCATAGAGTTTTGCATCAGCACAATCCATGCCTGGATGTTAAAAAATTAATTGAAAGCATGAAAATGATAACTCATGTTAAATGATTAAATTTGTTACCATTAGCAAAGTTCCAAATTATTGCTTCAGTAACATTTTCTATACAGCAGCCTGAGATGTATTAAAAGGTGAAGATGGGAGCAAGCCAATTTCAAACTTACAATTGGTTGCCAAAGTGCGATGATCCCACAGTAATCTGATTATCTGAACCGGCGAAAGCCGGTTTTTTTATTCCCCTACTTCACCGATAGTGAATGGTATCCTTCATCCTGCATTTAACCATCATCTCTTAAGTCTTTGTTTATCATTAATAAAAATCAAAGATGAACAGTGTGAAGGATAAATTCAAAAAAAAGTTTTTTTCTGTAATATGGGGCATCAATTTCACATTAGGATTATCAGTGGATGCCACCAAAAATTTCATTCTGGACGGACTTGCAAAATTTGGCCTGAGCGACTTACCAGGTAGACCTTACGATAGTGCGTTTGAACTATTGGCCTCACCACCTGCCCGAAAGCGCCTCATCATGATGGGGTTCAATGGTTCATCAGTAGACGCCCATATGACTAACCACCTGTCCGTCATCAATGATTATGAGTTACCTCATATTTCAAATGTCCAGAGTGGAACCGAAGGCGCATGGGGAATAACTCATCTGGCTAAACGATTGCAACAGATTCCAGCTGAGCTTGGTTATAACTGGCAAGATGTCGTTTATACCAATGCCTTAATGATGTGCTCTGTAAACGCTGCATCATTGAAAAATGAAGCGTTCAAACTCAATCAAACACTCGAAGGTCTGGTAAAAAATTCGATGGGCTTCTTTGAGAACGTAACACTCCCTCTGTGCAATCCAGACATGATCATTGCTCACAGTAATGGGCTATCTTCACTTTCCGCAGCAAGCCTTTTGCTTAAACATTTCGGGGATAAAAACACGCTGAAATATTCGCATCCAAAAGGTTATTACACCACGTTCGCTTTTCTCGCTAAGTTCAAAGATCGGAGCATCCCGGTAGTCTGCATTCGGCATATGTCGAGGTTTAAACCCCAACAGGATTACATCAAAACAGCGATTTCTTTGATGGAGCATTGAGACAAAATTCTTAAGTCGTTTTGCTATCGTTTTCTAAGATTGGTATACGCTTAGGTATACATGAAAAAACTGAACTTGGTAAAAAACATAAAATACAATAATTTATATAACTAAATCAGACTCCGCCAGCCTTGGTTGATGGCCACCAGAACCATTCAACGAAGTCCTGAAAGCCCGCAAGGCGTAAGCCCTGCGGGCTTTTTTGTTTTCTGCCCTGACCATTCTTTCTGCTCCTTCATCCTCACGTTTCAAGGTCAGAGACAATTACACATCGCAAACGTCGCACTGTCCGAGTGTCGTACGCTCAATCACCTACCGCAGCCAATACCATCCGAAGTGATCAACGTACCTTTGCAATGTCAGCGATAGTGCACGCGCCATCTACACCAACGCGACACGGCATAGATCTCACTCCCCCGCATCAATAAACCGGCCTTTATCAAAATAGTGACCGTTATTTATCTCTCCAGCCAAATATTCCCCTTATCTGAATCCGTCACGCATCGCCTGTAAAACTGGGACGGCTCTAACGCACCGCGCAGCTATTCACCACAGCATTCCCGGGAAAGTGGCAGGCAAAACACCCCTTACTATGCAGGAAGTCCAACCTGAACGCTTTTCTCCCTCAATAAGGAAAATAACAATGACGCCTCTCCGCCTTGCTTACGCCGCATTATCACCAGATGCCTATAAAGGGCTGCTTGCCACCAAAAAGGCGCTCGAAACCAGTTCGCTGGGCAAGAACCTGATTGAGCTTGTTTACCTGCGCATATCACAGATTAACGGCTGCTCATTCTGTCTGGAGATGCATAGCCAATCCCTGCGTGCCGGAGGTGAAAATGTGGCTAAACTTGATGCGCTGGCGGGCTGGCATGTCAGTGCGCATTTCAGTGAACGCGAGCGCGCAGCCCTTCAGTGGAGCGAATCCCTGGTTCACGTCGCTGACACCCATGCGCCAGATTGTGATTACGATAATCTCAGGCCGCATTTTACCGCTCGTGAAATCGCCGATCTCACCTTTGCCGTGGCCTTAATGAGCGCCTTTAACCGGCTGGCAATTGGCATGCGCCAGTAAGCGCAGAACACGCAGGCAACGCCGCCAGTGAACCACCGCAACACGCGTTATTGCGCGGTACAGGTAACAGGCGGAGAAGCGCTCCCCCGCAAGCCTCTCTCACGCGTTACAACCTTCCTGCCTGGCGTGATCGCTGTGGTCGCGCCAGGTTTTGTACTCCGGTTTGCCATAGCCGCTCTTTCAACCGGCTTATGCCAGTGCGCAACTGGCTGTCGACAGCGGTTGGCAAATTCATTCACAGCCAGGAAATCGTCAATGAACAGCGCCGGAATCCAGCCAAAGCGCGCTTTTTCCTTTAGAATGACTCTCTCAACTGAGAATGTGCCCATTTTTTTCCAGTATCGCCATCTGGTTATTGATACGAAAAGTGGCTGAAATGAGGTATAAAGCCGCATGAAAATCCCAAACAGAATCCAACCGCTGGTCGATGATGGCCTAATCGACGACGTCATCCAACGCCTGAAAAGCGGCAAAGAAGCAGACGTTTACACCGTGTTATGCGGTGACAAAATTCAGTGCGCCAAAGTCTATAAAGAAGCCACCCAGCGTAGCTTTAAGCAGGCCGTGCAGTATCAGGAAGGCCGTAAGGTGCGTAACTCGCGCAACAGTCGCGCCATGCAGAAAGGCTCTAAATTCGGCCGCAAGCAGCAGGAAGAGTCCTGGCAGATGGCGGAAGTGGAGGCCCTGTTTCGTCTGGCCGATGCGGGCGTGCGCGTGCCGCAGCCCTACATGTGTATTGATGGCGTTTTGCTAATGGAGTTAGTCACCGATGCGGAAGGCGGCGTTGCACCTCGTCTGAGCGACGTGACCCTGAGCGAAGAGACCGCCCTTGCCGACTTCGACACCATGATCCGTAACATCGTGCGCATGCTGTGTGCCGGCCTGGTGCACGGCGATTTGTCGGAGTTCAACGTGTTACTCGATGCGCAGGGGCCGGTTATTATCGACCTGCCGCAGGCCGTGGATGCCGCGGCCAACAATCACGCTCAGTCGATGTTTGAACGCGATGTTAATAATATCACCGCCTACTACGGTCAGTTCGCACCGCAGCTGCTGACAACGCGCTATGCCAAAGAGATTTGGCTGCTGTACGAAGATGGCAAGTTGACTCCGGAAACCGTGCTCACCGGCACGTTTACTGAGCAGGAGCACAAGGTGGATATGGATTCCCTGATGGATGAAATTATCACCGCGGAAGATGAGTATTATGAACGCCAGCGGGCAAACCGAGAGCGCGACGAGCAGTAATCCATCGTTGTGCCTTGCCCAACAAATAAAGCCCGCCCGGCATCAGCTGGGCGGGCTTTATTATTGCTGTCGACCACGTTGCACACACAGCACTTATTGCCAGTTCACTTTCTCCGCGGCCTGCTCTGCCAGCGGAAGCAGGATACCCTGGTTATGCACGGCAAAGGTCACCAGCTGAGCCATCTCTTCGCCCTGCTGCTGCGCCAGCGCGTTGGAAAATGCCTGATAGTGTGGGCTGGAGGTCAGAACGCTCTCTTTGTCGGCAATGCTGTGATACAGAATGAAACCCGCAATCAGCGTCACGCCCAGTGACGCGAGGCGAATGGTGCGCTCCTGACGCGGCAGCAATGCCGCCAGCATGCGGCCCACAATCAGGATCACGGCCAGCGCGTTAAGCAAAATTAAAATACCGCCCACCACAATCGTCAGACCGGCGCTGTAAATCACCGTCATCAACAGCGTTTTCATTTCCCGATCGGCTTTTAGCGGCCTGGCTTTCAGTGGCGTCAGCACACCGCTCGCCAGTTGCACATTTTTTAACGCCATTAGCTCGCCGGGTTCGACAGCCTCAGGCTGCACGCCAAACAGCTTCGCCAGCTGCGGCGCTTTTTTATCCACCAGCAGTTTGTTCAGTCCCAGCACGCTATTTTTTTGCGCCACCGGCATCGCCGCCACGGCATCAGCCAGCGTAGTGAGCATCCAACTTTTCGAGGCCCAGGCGCCGCCCGCTGCCAGCGTGAGCATCAGCAAAACCACCGCGAGGCTGTTTGCCCGGATACGCTTTAGCAGCGGCTCAAGCACCAGCACCGCCAACAGCAGCGCGATGCCAAGGCTGGCCATCAGCCAGAAGAGAAACGGCGTCGCGCGAAAAATATCAATGTCCCTTGCGGCCCAGAGCACGCAGAGGGAAAACAGCAGATAAAGCCCGACCGCCAGTAACAGCGCCAGGTTAAGCGACAGCGCGGTATAAGAGCGTGTGACGGGCGGCGAGGCAATTTGCTCGCCAAGCGGTGAAAGCGTGGTCATGTGAATTCCATTTACGACGTATAAAAAAAGCCTGAGCGATCAGATCGGCGGCGTGCCCAGCGAGCCAAGCAGCTGCTCGGCATCACTGATGCTGTATTGCGCATTGTGTATCGACATCGTGGCGCGTTCGGCAAAATCGGTAGCACGCTGCTGAAGCAGCAGTGATTCACCGGTAACTTCCTCCAGTGAATGCATACGCATGCGCGCCTGCGTCAAATGCTCATCACCGATTCTGATCGCCTGTTGCACGGTGTGCAGATGGAGCCGCGCCCGTTTGAGAATATCGGTGGCCTGATAAGAGACCTCGTTCAGGCCGGACTGATGCGTTTTTTGAAACTCCACCGATCGGGCGTCGTCCCAGCGGCGCAGCATCGCCTGGGTTTCATCGTGATAATGATTGATCTGATGAGCAAACAGCAGCGTCTGCTCTTCAACCAGGTTATAAATCGCCTGTATTTGCAGGGGTGCGTCCATTACAGGCCCTCTTTGCTGTTGATCTGGCGCAGGGCTTCAAAAGCGTCACCCAGCTCTTCACGCGCCTGCCACTGGCGACGTTGATACTCTTCCAGTGCCCTGGCAAATGCCGCGTGATCCTGCAACGCATCCGCGACATCTTCCTCGGCCAGCGCAGTCTGCTGGCTGGCGATGTTATGCTGGCTCTGCATGTCCTGCGCCAGTCGAACGCCGCTTTCAGCCTGCTGCCACGCTTCGTCGGCCCACTGTCTGGCTTCGCTGGCGCTGTTGCTCGCCTGGCTGGCACGATCGCGCGCCTGCTGCGCATACACCAACGCCTCTTCGGTTTTCGCGACGCCATTTTCACAACTTTGCTGTTTAATGAACGCGGCGTTGAGCTGATCGATCGCCTGCTGCAGTTCAAATTCACACTGATTGAGGTGACGGCGTGCAGAGTCGAGATGATGCCGCGCGTTGGTGACGCGCGACGCATCAGAACTGCAGTTGGGTCGCTGGCGCTCGCCCTTGGAATTGGTGGTCCACGAGTTCATACAGCTGTTATAGGCGTTTTGCGCATGGGCCAAATCGTTAGCGGCCTGCTGAGCGCGGGTTTGCGCCGAAGAGACCTCGCTGGCGGCCTGCAGTTTCGCCGCCTGACAACGATTAACCAGCTGCACGGCACGTTGCAGTGCATCGCGCCACTCTGCGGCGGCATTCAGGCTGCGTTGATAAACCTTCGCCGCGTGCTGATGGGCGCGGTTAGCCTGATCCTGCGTGTCGGCGGCCAGTTCGCACATGGCCTGGCTTTTCTCACGTACCCGGTTCAGATGATCGGTGGCATCGTCGATCTGGCTGCTGACCAGCGCCACCACCTCTCTGAAATCGGCGACCACGTTATCCGCGCGTTGAAACTGCGCGTTGTTTTCCTGATGCACCACATTGAAATTGCGGCTCCAGTCCATTAACTCCTGTTCAATCTGGTCGATCAGGAACTGGGCTTCACGTGGGGTTTGTGTCATTCAGTTAGCCCTCTGAGTTGAAGTGAGCACGCAGATTTTCCAGCGCGACGTCAAGCTGCGGCAACATCCGCTGTAGCCGCTCAGCCTGGCTGTCAAACCGGCTCAGGGCACGATGAAACGCCTGATGAAAAGCGTCGGCGCCCTCGCCTTGCCAGTTCTCACGCAGCCGATACCATGAAGCGGTCAGGCTTGCGCGCCGGCTTTCAACCTCCTGTAGCTGGCGCGCAATATCGTCACGATAGCGCTGTAAATGTTCAGCAAGCGGCAATGACATCAGCCGTTACCTCGCAGATAGCGCGCCAGTTGCTGCAGCTTGCGGGCAATGTGATCTTCAAATACCGGCGCATCGGTTTTCAGGTAGGCATCGTTCTCCGCCATCACCGTTTCCAGCATCACCGCGATGGCCTGATGATCGGCATCGCGCCACAGCGCATCCAGCAGCACGTAGCCCTCTTTCAGGCTGCGCTGCTGAATCGACAGCGCCTGATGAAACCCTTCCAGCTCACGCTGGAAGTGGCGCATCAAGGGGTAGCTCTCATTCAGTGACAACGGTAGCTTCTCCAAACGCGGCGGCCAGCAGCACTTGCAGCTGCTCGCGAGTCTGTTCACGGCTGATGTCGTGATCGAAGGCGTAGCTGCTGAACAGGTTGCGCGCGCGCTCGCCTTTCACCAGGTCAACGTACATCGCCGCCAGTGGGTGCTCAGTCATCTCTTCAATTTGCGTGGCCGCTAATGATGAGAACAGCGTCATAGAATCATCGGCGCTAAGCTGCTGCACCACGCGATGAATAAAGTCACGACCGTCGCGCGAAGGATTCATAAAGCTTTGCAGCGCAGTCACCGATTCCGCTGAGACGATCACGTGCCGCGACCGATCGCTGCCGCGACGAACCAGATCGCGCCAGGTGGCCCACAGGCCGCTTTCCGGCGCACCATAAGGATCATAGCCGTCAACCAGCGCATCGATGCGATCGGGCTCACAGAGAATTAACAGCCCCTGGCGGCTGTGCGCGGTGTCAGCAAACGCGGTCAGCGCCGCTTCGGCCTGCGAGGCATCGGCCAGCGTCACCTGCGCGCCGAGGCTTCGCAGATATTCTGCCGCCGTGTTGACGATACCGCCGCCCGGCAGGTAGGGATCCAGCGCATCGATCACCGTCAGATCCAGCTCCTGCGGCGCAACGGTAGCGGGCAAGCCCACCAGCATATTTGCCAGCATGGTCGCGCGCAGCTCGGTGCGCGAGCCCACCATCAGCATGTTTTGTCCGCGCCCGCGGCGCAGCGTGCACAGCGCATGTGAACGCACGTCGAAGTTACGTCCCAGCCAGAGCCCGATCGGCTTGCCGGATGGCGTCCACATCCGCTCCTCAAAACCGCCATCACGCAGCGGCAGCGCGGCGATGCGCTGCAACTCCTCGGCTGGCGGTGGCGCAACGCGGTGCTGCATCACAAAAGCGTTATCGGCCAGCGTACTGGCCATGGTGCCATCCAGCATGATCGGACGTGACGCCTGCGGACCCACGTGGCTGACAATGCTCTCAATCACGCTCTCCAGCGTCGGCTGATCGCCGTTTGCGCCCGCATAATCATCGCGACGCGCCAGCCGCGCCACGGCACCACGGTGGTTATCACCATCGCGGCCTGACTGCGCGTTGATCACCAATTCGCCCGAGGCGGCCAAATCGCGAATCAGGCGCTTGCCTTCGGTACCAAAGGCGGAAATCGTCTGGATATAATCCTGCGCCAGCGACAGCGAGGCGCGCAGGTGTATTTCATTGAAGTTGCTGCTGCGCATGCCTTCAACATCAAAGCGTTGCGCGCAAAGCAGCAGGTGCGTGCCCGCCGCTCGGCCCATGCGCAAAATCGGTCCCAGTTCATCCATACCGGCGGCGGCATCGCCTTCAAAGATCAGCTGATACTCATCAATAATCAGCAGCATGCGCGGCAAAACCTTACCGGTTTTACTGCGCCAGGCGGCCAAATTGTTGACGTTCTCATCTTTGAACAGTTCATAGCGCCGTTTCATCTCGGCATGGAAATCAGCAAGGATCTTACGGGCAATCGCCGGACGCGTGCGCAACGACACCACTTCAGCGTGCGGCAGATCTTTATAAACTTTAAACTCCACGCCGTGCTTGGCATCGAGCAGATAGAGCTTTAACTCCTCAGGCGAATAACGGCTGGTAAGGCCGGAGATAATCACGTGCAGCAGATGCGATTTGCCCGAGCCGACCTGCCCGGCAATCACGCCGTGCGCCACTTCGCCTGATGAATGGTGTTTACCAAACAGAATATTCAGCCGCTCGCCAACCGGCGTTTCAATACGCTCGGCTGAGCTGGCGCTCATCATTTTTTCAAGCGGCGCCAGCGCGTTAAAGCTGTTGCTGCTCTGCAGACGCTGGTGGGTTTCAGCCTGATCCAGCAGCCGCTCAATCACCTCATGCGTAGCAAAATCTGTAATCTGCAGGCCCTTTTCGGCACGGCAATCGATCACCACGGCGTTCTCAAACGCTTTCATGTCGAAATCGCGCGGCAACGGCGACGACGTGTTGTATTCGAGGATCAAATGACGGCCGGCTCGCGGGCCCGATACGCCAATGCGCGTCAGCAATTCCAGCGCACGCGGTTCGCGCTCGTAAGCGGAAGGGAAATCCACCACCGCGATGATTTCAAACGATTCACCGGAACGCGCCTCTTTAGTGAGATCCAGAAAACGCCCCGCGCCGCCAACAACGCGCTGATTAATGCGCTGAATATCCTGCGTAATGGTGGTCAGCGTTTCGCCGATGCTGCTGCCCGCTTTGCGCGTGCGCGGCAGGTTGGCTTCGAACGGAAAAGTGGCGCCCAAACCTTTGGGATCGAACAGCGTAAAGGTGCTGCTGCCGGGCAGCAGCGTAGCGGTACGCAGCACAATGTCACGCTGCAATGCACGCGATCGATCCAGACTGCTGTCGTCGGTCAGCAGAATAATGGCACCCTCGGCGCGCAATAAAGGCTGATAAACGGGACGACATGCCATGCGCCGATCCGGCATGGGAATCGGCAACTGACCAAACAGATAATATTCCAGCGGCGTCGGATCGCCATCGGCCTCAAAGCTCTGCCAGAAATCACTCTGCCATGGCGCGCGCAGCGGCGCCGGAATGAGAGCATAAAGTTCGTTAACGCGCGCTTCTTCAGCGGTAAAGCGCTGCTGCAACTCAGCGGGCAACAGCGGCACCGCGCCCTGTAAATAGCCAAGCTGCTGGCGAATAGTCTCTTCAAGGGTATGAACGGTCTGCGTGGTTTTAGTGAGTTCCGCGCGAAGCGTGGCGGAAGCGGGCGTTGAGTTCATCAGTTTTTCCCAATCAGAAGAGGACGTATAAAATCCACAAAGCGATCACGGCGAGCACGATCATTTTAGTTTTCTTATGACGCTCAGCTTTTTCAGCTTTTGCCACGTTAACAACCAGCTGATGATAACGATCCTGTTCGACACGCAGCTGTTTCCCCAGCTGGTCCAGCGTATCGATTGAGCGGGAAATGGCCGTGAAATCGAGCTGTTCAACCGGTTGTGCTGGCGCACCCGCCCGGAATTTATCGAACTCTTTGGTCAGTCGCTCGGTAGCGTGTGTGGCGTGCTGATACGCTGCTTGTGTCGCCAGCTCATCGTGCCAGGCCTCACTAAATTCTTTAACCAGTTGCGCTTGTTGCATTGCTTAGATCCCTGTTCTGCAAAGAGAAAATATCCACTTTCTGATAACGCGATTGTGCCCGCCGGTGAGGCGTTACGACGCAGAGATACCGATGAAACAGCAGGAACAAAGCCGCAACAGGCTGTATGTCTGAAACGTAAGGAACTGTTAAATTTTGCGAATTACTGTCAGTAGCGTCAAGACATTATTATCACTTATGCGACTGTATCGCGAGGGCATGACAGAATAACGCTCGCGCACAGCCCTGCCAGACATGTCTCAACGTCGCGGCTGCATGCCGTTGTTCTCCCAGGGTTAGCAAGCCATCCTTTTCATCTTATCAGGAGCCATCATGACCGATAACGTCACGCCACGCCCGCCGCTGCCGCCGTTTAGTCGCCAGAGTGCGGCAGAAAAAGTTCGCCTGGCCGAAGATGGCTGGAACTCCCGCGATGCGGGCAAGGTCGCACTGGCCTACAGCCTGGATACCCGCTGGCGCAATCGCGCCGAATTTGTCACCAGCCGCGCGGAAGCTGAAGCCTTCCTGACGCGCAAATGGCATAAAGAGCTCGATTACCGGCTCATCAAAGAGCTATGGGCGTTTGACAGCCACCGTATCGCGGTGCGCTATGCCTATGAATGGCGTGACGATGCGGGGAACTGGTTTCGGTCCTACGGCAATGAGAACTGGGAATTCAACGACGAGGGTCTGATGACGCATCGCTATGCCAGCATCAATGACCTGCCGATCCGCGAACAGGATCGCCTGTTCCACTGGCCGCAGGGCCGTCGCCCGGACGATCATCCGACGCTGAGCGAGCTGGGGCTGTAACCTCGGCGCGGGCTGCCCGCGCATCGCCATTGGGTTTGATAGCGGTATAATGCGCAGACGACTGATAATAAGGAGCGAAACATGTCAGTGAATTTACGACCGCTGGAGCGGGAAGATTTGCATTTTGTCCATCAGCTCGATAACAACGCCAGCGTGATGCGCTACTGGTTTGAAGAGCCTTACGAGGCGTTTGTTGAACTCTCCGACCTCTATAACAAGCATATCCACGATCAGAGCGAACGCCGTTTTGTGGTGGAGCATGATGGCTTTAAGGTCGGGCTGGTCGAGCTGGTGGAAATCAACCACATCCACCGCCGCGCGGAATTTCAGATCATCATCGATCCTACGCATCAGGGCAAAGGGCTGGCGAGCAAGGCGGCGAGGCTGGCGATGGAGTACGGTTTTTCAGTGCTGAATCTGTATAAGCTTTACCTGATTGTCGATCAGGAAAATGAAAAAGCGATCCACATTTATACCAAGCTGGGATTTGAGATCGAAGGCGTGCTGAAGCATGAGTTTTTTATCAACGGCGAATACCGCAATACCATTCGCATGTGCATTTTTCAGCAGCAGTATCTGGAGAAGCATAAAATGCCCGGCGCGATGGTGAAACCCACCGCGCAATAACGGGCTTAGCTACGCGCACCAATCTGGTTCATGTACGGCAGCGGCTGCAACGGCTCGATGTCGTACATGCCGCCATAGAAAGGATCCACCAACAGCCAGCCAATAAAGCCGCCAAGCGGAATATTGCCGAGCAAATACCACAGGTTGGCTTTTTCACGCAGCGGCACGGTGACCGGCACATATCCCACGCCTTCCAGCATCACCTGATACTGTTTTTTGCCAAAGTAACGGCCGGTGGATTTCGCCAGCATGATAGTTTGCGGCGTGAAGCCTTCTGCCACCGCGCGGCCAGTTTCATCCTGCACGGTAAAACGCGCGCCCTGCGGCACCGAATCAATGCGCACGGCCTGGCTTTCAGATCCCACGATGGTGGCACAACCACTGAGCAGCGTTAGCGCCACCAGCGCGATAAAAAGCGATTTCATAACGGCGTTCCGGTAAAAGTGCAGATCACCAGTTTAGCCCGCCTGCCCTTGCTTTTCATCCGCTAAACCGCGTTTCAATCGCGCGATCATCGCAGGAAATCAGGCTGTTATCGAGGTTGACAAGCGTGCGCAATAGCCGCGATGTCTGCGGGCGTGGTACGGCAGCAGCCGCCGATCAGCCGCGCACCCGCCTGCTGCCACTCCGCCAGCTTGTCATGTAGCGTGCAGCCCGATGGCGCCTCGGTCCAGGTTTTGCTGCTGGCATCGTAATGCTCACCAGAATTGGGGTAGACCGCCAACGGCTTATCGGTCAGCGAGTGCAGATGACGCAGCGCCGGCGTCACGCTCTCCAGCGCAATGCAGTTAATGCCCAGCGCCACCACCTGCGGATGTTTAGCCAGCAAGGCGGCGACCTCGCTCAACGGCGTGCCGTCGCTGATCTGTTCCGCATTGCGCAGCGTAAAAGTGAACCAGGCGCGCGCGTCAGGGAATTCTGCCAGCAGTGCCAGCAGCGCCTGCGCTTCGGCAAATGACGGCAGCGTTTCACAGGCCAGCAGATCGACTCCGGCTTCCAGCAGCGCCGTCACACGCGGCCGGTGAAACGCCATCATCTCATCCTGCGGCAGTTGATAATCGCCACGATACTCCGAACCATCAGCCAGATAAGCACCGTAAGGCCCAACCGAACCGGCGACCAGCAGCGGCGAGGCGTGCGGCGCGACCGCCAGATAATCACGGCGTGCCCGCTGCGCCAGCTCAACGCTACGACCAATCAGCGTTAGCGACTGCGCATCGTCCAGCCCGCGAGCGGCAAAGCCCTGCGGCGTCGCCTGATAGCTGGCGGTGATAGCGCACTGCGCACCGGCGCAAAAGTAGTCGTAATGCACCTGATAAATTAATTCCGGGTTTTCCATCAGCACCTTTGCCGACCAGAGGCGATCCGCAAGGTTGCACCCGCGCGCTTCCAGTTCGGTGGCCAATGCGCCATCAAGGATCAGCGTGCTGTTTTGCGCCAGGCGCTGGGTCAGATTGTCAGGCTGCATCTTTTTTTCCTTCTGCTGAATGACTTTTTTTGACGCGTTCCGTCAGATAGTACGCCGCGTAGCAACAGGCGACGAACGGCAGACCACACCATAACGCAATGCGCTGCGCCGGGTCGAATGCCAGACCGATGCAGGCCAGCAGGCAGAGCACAAAGCCGAGTATCGGCGTAAGCGGGAACCAGGGCGCACGAAACACCAGGCTTTCCAGTTTTTTGCCGCTGCGCAGATGGTGACGACGAAAGGCGTAGTGCGACGCACAAATGCTCAGCCAGACCGCCACCACGGCAAAGCCGGAAATGGCAGACAGCGCGACAAACACCGTATCGGGCGCAATCACCGCGCTGGCCAGCGCCAGCAGTCCGCCCAGCATGCTGATGCAGATGGCAAACAGCGGAATGCCGCGCGTCGTCAGGCGGGCAAACCGGCGTGGCAGCGTGCCGCTGTTGCCCAGTGACCAGAGCATACGGCCCGATGCGTACAGCCCGGAGTTTGCCGCCGAGAGAATGGCGGTAAGAATCACGAAGTTGATGATATCAGCGGCGTACGGCAGGCCAATCTTTTCAAATACCAGCACAAATGGGCTTTTCACAATACCAGCCTGATCCATCGGAATCAGCGCCGCCAGCACAAATACCGTGCCGACAAAAAACAGGATCAGTCGAATCACGGTGGTGCGAATCGCCAGCGGCAGCACCTTTTGCGGATCTTCCGTTTCGCCCGCCGCGATGCCGATCAGTTCGGTGCCGGAAAACGCGAAGTTTACCGCGACCATGGTCATCAGAATCGGCAACGTGCCGTGCGGCAGCCAGCCGTGCGCGGTGAGATTATGCAGGCCCGGAGCGGGACTGCCATCCTGCATCGGAATGAAGCCAAACATCGCCGCGCCGCCGAGCACAATAAAGGCCAGAATGGTCAGCACTTTTACCAGCGAAAACCAGAACTCGCCTTCGGCAAAAAAGCGCGAAGAGACAACGTTGAGCAGAAAAATGGTCAGGCAGAAAATCAGGCACCAGACCCACACCGGCGACTGCGGAAACCAGTACTGCATACAGAAACCGGCGGCGGTCAGGCTGGAACCCAGCGCCACGGTCCAGGTCAGCCAGTAGAGCCAGGCTACGGTATAACCGGTAGCCGGACTGAGATAGCGCGCGGCATAAACGTGAAAAGCGCCGGTTTCCGGCATCGCCACCGAAAGTTCGCCGAGGCTCAGCATCACCAGCCAGACCACCAGCGCGCCAATCAGGTACGCCAGCAGCGTGCCCGCCGCGCCAGTAGTAGAAATGATGTAGCCGGTATTGAAAAACAGGCCGGTGCCAATGACGCCGCCCAGCGAGAGCATCACCAGATGTCGCGCTTTCATGGTGCGTTTAAATTCGCCGGGAGCGGAAGAAGAGTCTTGCTGCATGCTATTTACCCATATGGACGTCTAAACATCTGTATGGACATGCGTTATACAGCCGCCGGGGGCAGAATGCAACGCGATAAACAGCAGGGTTACTTCAGAGCAGCGGGAAAGAAGCCGCTTTCCCGATGCGCAGAAAAATCAGTCGAATACTTTTTCGAGATAGCGCTCAAGCGCGGCGCGGGAGCTGAATCCGTGTGGAATACCGTAGTGATCGCGGTTGTCGCCGACCAGGTACATAGGAAAATGGGTATAGTGATCGCAGGTCTTAATATCGGAAGCGGGATAAGCGAAATGCTGGCTTTTCTCTTTCAGCGTGGGATGGATCACCAGCGCCGTGCGTCCCATACGCGCTTCACGGTTAACGTACACGTAGTTTTCGCCACGGCGATAGCCGTAGGCCTTTTGCGTTACTGCATCCACCTCAAAACCGGCTTTCTCCAGTACTTTTGCCACCTCATCAGGTCGTAAATACATGCTTAATCCTCACAGTCTTCTAAAGCCTCGCAACCTTACAACAGCGCGATGGTAAACCGCTTTCGGAATTATCCTCAAAGCCGGAATACGTGACCGGCAAAGCGTAGCCGCTGTTGTCGCCCGATCGTACCGTAAAGTGCATCGCCATCAGATGATGTACTCAACGTTGGCGGACACCCTAAAGTCTATACGTTTTCTGGCACTCTGTGTGGCGTAAAGGCGAAGCGGATTCAGGCGGGAGGAAATAATGGGCGGGAAAAAGCGACGAAGCAGCAGGATGAGCTGCTTCGTCAGTGAGGTTATGCCGACTGACGCAAAGGCTGCGCGTCGAGGTGGAACTGCTCAACCGTCTGCGCCAGCTGTTCCGCCTGGGATTCCATGGCGCTGGCGGAAGCGGTCATCTGCTGCACCAGCACGGCGTTTTGCTGCGTCACGCTGTCCATCTCATTGACCGCAATGGTCACCTGGCTGATGCCGCGCGCCTGTTCATCCGAGGCGTTAGCAATTTCGCGGATAATGCTCTGCACCGAACTCACGGCGTGCGTCATCTCCAGCATGGTTTTACCGGCGTCGTTAACCAGCAGCACACCATTTTCCACCCGCTGGCTGGACTCTTCGATCAATAGCGCGATCTCTTTAACCGCGTTGGCGCTGCGCTGTGCCAGATTGCGCACTTCGGTTGCCACCACCGCAAACCCACGCCCCTGTTCGCCGGCGCGCGCGGCTTCCACCGCGGCGTTGAGCGCCAGAATGTTGGTCTGGAAGGCGATGCCATTGATCAGGCTGGTGATGTCGCCGATTTTCTTCGCGCTGCTGTCGATCTGCGCCATGGTTTGTACCACCTGACCCACCAGCGCTTCGCCGCGGCAGGCGATCTGCGTGGCGTTCTCGGTCAGCGCGGTGGCCTGATGCGCATTGGCGGCGTTGTGCTTCACCGTGGCGGTGATCTGCTCCATGCTGGCGGCGGTCTGCTCCAGCGCGGCGGCCTGCTGCTCGGTACGTGCGGCGAGGTCAATATTGCCTGAAGCGATGTCGCCTGCGCCTTGCCGCACCGCGTGACCAGCGGCTTTGATCTGGCCGACAATGTCGCGCAGCTGGGCCTGCATGGTGTGAAGGGCAAAGAACAGGCTGCTGCGATCGCCCTCTTTGACCGGAATCTGGTTATCGAGGTGACCTTTGGCAACCGCCAGCGCAATGGTGGCCGCATGCAACGGTTCCCCGCCGATCGGCTTCAGCACCTTACGACTGAAGACGATGCCCAACAGCGCACTGACCAGCAGAATACTGATGACCATCATAATCAGGGCGTTGTACAGCTGGCGGTCGGCGGCAGCCATCACCTGACTGACCGGCGCCACGACGCCAAGATACCAGGGCCGATCGCTGTTACCAATCATCACCGGCTGCCAGGCGACCAGCGCATCTTCGCCCAGCTGCGCATCAAACCGTTGCAGAATCGCCGCGCCGTGATTGTCGGCCGGACCCTGCCAGGCTTTGCCCGCCAGCGCTTTATCAGGATAGGCCACCACTTTGTTGCCGTTTGACAGCAGCATCGCATAGCCGCTGCCCTGCCATGGCCGAATCTTCATCACCTTATCCTGCAGTGAGGCGAGCGAGATATCCGAAGTCACCACGCCCCAGAGTTTCCCCTGATTTACCACCGGCGTGGCCACCGACGTCAGCAGCGTAGGCACGCCGTTATAGTCGTAGCTGTAGGGTTCAATCAGCGTATCTTTCTGGCTTTTTTGTGGCAGCAGATAATAATCGCCCTGCCCCGGCGTCAGATAGGAGAGCAGCGGATGCAGCTTATAGTTACCCGCGCCATCATGATCAACAAACCAGGCGTAGCGGCCGTTGGGCGCCTGACCCGGCTTCTGTGCAAACTCGGCGTCACGGCCATCAAAAACGTTCTCTTCAAAAATCACAGAAATCGAGAGGTAATCGGGATTTTCGCGCAGCGCATATTCCAACAGCTTATCCGCCGCGCCGCGATCGGTGATGCCCGCGGCGGGTAAGGCGATCAGGCTTTGACCGAGATTACGCGCCACGTCTCGTGCATAGGCCAGCTGCTGCTGGATGCGCAGCGCTTCGCTCTGGGCAATCTGCTGCAAATAGCTTCTGGCCAGCGATTTCTGTTCATGGCTGGATTGCCAGCTCAGTACGCCAATCGTCACGGCAAATCCCAACGCAATGGTCAGGCCGCCGGTCAGTAACACCTGCATACGGGTGCTCATCGTTTTTTTTACTGCATTGGCCATAATGGCCTCCCCTGGAAGTCGTCGTCAAAGTCACCCACATCCTGCGCAATCGATTCCCTGTGCAAAGGTTATCGGCCTGCGCGACGCCAGCTTGATGGCTAAATAACGATCGATAGCGCAATCTGTTCTTTTTTTGTTACTGATTTGTGGAAACGCGGCACGGCCTGTGGGCAAGGGGTTTGCGCAGTTACTCGCCTGGATAAGCGGCTATTTTCTCCAGGCGGGACCGTCACCGTTTCGATTGATGGTCTACACTGAATAACAAGTGAAACGCTAAAAGGAGAAAATAATGGCTAATCAATCAACGAAAAACGAAGACATTGATATCAATCAGGATGTGAGCTTACTGGCCGACACGCTGGATGATTTACTGAAATCCTACGGCAGCAAAACCCAGGAAGAAATTGACAGCGCGCGCAGCAAAGCTGAGTCACTGTTGAAAGAGACCCGTGCCAAGCTGAACGGCGGCGGCAACCGCGTGACGCGCGTCGCTCGTGACGCATCACTGCAGGTTGATGAGTATGTGCACGACAAACCCTGGCATGGCGTAGGTATTGGCGCCGCAGTGGGTATCGTTATCGGTGCACTGCTGGCTTCACGCCGCTAAAATTCGTTTTCCAGACAAAATCCCTGCCCTTACGGCGGGGATTTTTTTTGCTTTTTTTTCACTCGTGCGCCAAACCAGTGACGGCGCGGCTTGCGGCATATGTTCGCCTGATTCACCACCAATACACTACATATAGTATGGTTGATAAAATTAAGCGCTACATCTAGTATTCAGCTTATCAACTCGTCACTATCTGGCAGCAGACTTCTGCTGAGCAATACGCTGCTGCCCCTGAGAATAAGGTGAATACGAATCATGCGCATTATTATTTACACAAAAGATGCCTGCGTACAGTGTGACGCCACCAAAAACGCCCTGGCGCGCAGCGGCCTCGACTACCAGCTGGTGAATCTGGATCAGAATGTTGAGGCCATTGAGCACCTGCGCGCCCTTGGCTATCGCCAGGTGCCGGTGGTCATCGCCGGTGAGACCCACTGGAGCGGTTTTCGCCCCGATAAGATGGCGGCGCTGCGCTCGCTCGCCGCCGCAGGCGCCTGACGCTATGCCCCCGCTGGTCTATTTTTCCAGCCAGTCGGAAAACACCCACCGTTTTGTGCTGCGCCTGGCGTTGCCCGCAATACGCATTCCGCTACGCGGCACGTTACGGGTCGATGAGCCTTTTATTCTGGTGGTGCCGAGCTACGGTGGCGGCGGATCGCAGGGCGCGGTGCCAATACAGGTCAAAAAATTTCTCAATGATGCCGCTAACCGCCAGTGGATCCGCGGTGTGATTGCCGCAGGCAACCGGAATTTTGGCGAAGGATTCTGCCTCGCGGGCACGATCATTGCGCAGAAATGCCAGGTGCCGTATCTCTATCGGTTTGAGCTAATGGGCACCGCCGACGATATTCAGAATGTGCATGCAGGAGTAACCCAATTTTGGCAACAACAGACACCACGCTAATCTCACCTACGCTCGATTATCATGCGCTGAACGCCATGCTTAATCTTTACGACGCCGAGGGCAAGATTCAGTTTGCGCAGGATCAGCAGGCGACCCGCCAGTTCTTTCTGCAGCATGTCATTCCCAACACGCAGCGCTTTGCCAGCATCGCTGAGCGGCTGCAATATCTGGTGGCCGAAGGTTATTACGAAGCGCAGGTGCTGAATCAGTACGCTTTTAGCTTTGTCACCGCGCTGTTCAAACAGGCGTATCAACGCGATTTTCGCTTTAAAACTTTTCTCGGCGCGTGGAAGTTCTACACCAGCTACACGCTGAAGAGCTTCGATGGCAAACGCTATCTGGAAAGCTTTACCGATCGCGTCTGCATGGTGGCGTTAACCCTGGCGCAGGGCGATGAGGCGCTGGCGCAGCAGCTGCTGGAAGAGATGATCAGCGGACGCTTTCAGCCCGCCACGCCGACCTTTCTCAACTGCGGTAAGCAGCAGCGCGGCGAACTGGTCTCCTGTTTTCTGTTGCGCATCGAAGACAACATGGAATCGATTGGCCGCGCGGTTAATTCGGCGTTGCAGCTCTCCAAACGCGGCGGCGGCGTGGCGTTTCTGCTCTCCAACTTGCGGGAAGCGGGCGCGCCGATCAAGCGCATCGAAAACCAGTCTTCTGGCGTAATTCCGGTGATGAAGATGCTGGAAGACGCCTTCTCCTATGCCAACCAGCTGGGTGCGCGTCAGGGTGCCGGTGCCGTCTGGCTGCAGGCGCACCATCCCGATATTCTGCGCTTCCTTGATACCCGACGGGAAAACGCCGATGAAAAAATCCGCATCAAAACGCTCTCGCTGGGCGTGGTGATCCCTGATGTCACTTTTCGTCTGGCCAAAACCCATCAGCCAATGGCGCTGTTTTCACCCTACGACGTCGAGCGCATTTACGGTCTGCCGTTTGCTGATATCAGCGTGACCGAAAAATATGATGAGATGCTGGCGGACGATCGCATCCGTAAAACCTTTATCGACGCGCGTGAGTTTTTCCAGACGCTGGCAGAGATCCAGTTTGAATCGGGCTATCCCTACATCATGTATGAGGACAGTGTGAACCGTGACAATCCGATTCAGGGGCGCATCAATATGAGCAACCTCTGTTCGGAGATCCTGCAGGTCAACACGCCAAGCCACTATGAGGACGATCTCAGCTATCGTCAGGTGGGCAAAGATATCTCCTGTAATTTGGGCTCGCTGAACATCGCGCATGCCATGGATTCCACTGATTTCCCGCGCACCATTGAGATGGCGATTCGCGGCCTGACCGCCGTATCAGACATGAGTCATATCGGTTCGGTGCCGTCGGTGGCGGCAGGCAATGCGCAGTCACACGCTATCGGTCTCGGCCAGATGAATCTGCATGGCTATCTGGCACGCGAAGGCATTATGTATGGCTCAGAGGAGGCGCTGGATTTCACCAATCTCTACTTTTATTGCGTCACTTTCCACGCGCTGCGCAGTTCCAACGCTATCGCCCGCGAGCGCCAGCAGCGCTTTGCCGGTTTTGAGCAATCGCGCTACGCCAGCGGTGAATACTTCGACAAATATCTCGCCAACGCCTGGCTGCCGCGCACGGAAAAAGTGGCCGCACTGTTTGCCAGTGCCGGTATCACGCTTCCCGATCGCGACGACTGGCTGCAACTGCGTGACGCGGTGATGCGCGACGGCCTCTATAACCAGAATTTACAGGCGATTCCGCCAACCGGATCGATCTCCTATATCAACCACGCCACTTCCAGCATTCATCCGGTGGTGTCACGTATTGAGATCCGCAAAGAGGGTAAAACCGGGCGCGCCTATTATCCCGCGCCCTTCCTGACCAATGACAATCTGCATCTCTATCAGGATGCCTATCAGATTGGCCCGCAGGCGATTATCGATACCTATGCCGAAGCGACGCAGCATGTCGATCAGGGCCTGTCGCTGACGCTGTTTTTCCGTGATGGCGTCAGCACCCGCGATATCAATAAGGCGCAAATTTATGCCTGGAAAAAAGGCATCAAAACGCTCTATTACATCCGCCTGCGCCAGATGGCGTTGCAGGGCACCGAAGTTGAAGGCTGTGTTTCCTGCGCGCTGTAAGCCCCCTACTCTATAAAAAGACGATGATTATGCCGCGATTAGCTCCTGTTAAAGCGATCAACTGGAACCAGATCGACGATGAGAAAGATCTCGAGGTCTGGAACCGTCTGACCACCAACTTCTGGCTGCCGGAAAAGGTGCCGTTATCCAACGACATCAGCGCCTGGAACAGCCTCGACCGTACGCAGCAGCAGCTTACCATCCGGGTGTTTACCGGCTTAACGCTGCTCGATACTATCCAGAATGTGATCGGCGCGCCGGGCCTGATGCCCGATGCGCAAACGCCGCACGAAGAAGCCGTGCTCTCCAATATCAGCTTTATGGAAGCGGTGCATGCGCGATCTTACAGCTCGATTTTCTCAACGCTGTGCCACACCAGCGACGTTGACGCCGCCTATCGCTGGAGCGAAGAGAACGTGGCGCTGCAAAACAAAGCGCGGATTATCCTTGCGCACTATCAGGAAAACGATCCGCTGAAGAAGAAGATCGCCAGCGTGTTTCTGGAGTCGTTTCTGTTTTACTCCGGCTTCTGGCTGCCGATGTACTTTTCCAGCCGCGGCAAGCTCACTAACACCGCCGATTTGATTCGTCTGATCATCCGCGATGAAGCGGTGCACGGCTACTATATTGGCTACAAGTTTCAGCGCGCGCTGCGCCAGGAAACCCCGGAGCGCCGTGAGGCATTACAGCGGTTCGCCTGTGATTTGCTGCTGGAGCTGTATGAAAATGAGCTGGCTTATACCGAGGCCCTTTACGCCGGTACCGGCTGGGCGGAAGAGGTCAAAACCTTCCTGCACTACAATGCCAATAAGGCGTTAATGAATCTGGGCTATGAGGCACTCTTTCCGGCAGAATTAACGGCGGTTAATCCGGCAATATTATCGGCATTGTCGCCGAATGCTGACGAAAATCACGACTTCTTTTCTGGCTCAGGTTCATCCTATGTTATCGGTAAAGCCATTGAGACCGAAGATGATGACTGGGACTTTTAATCACTGAAATAATGGGGCCATGAGTGCCCCGTTATTTACGACCACTAAGTATTTTCCTGCGTGACTATTTTTAACGAAAACAGCTTTTCATCGTATTATTAATTTATCTTATGCTTCCTGCCGTATTCGAATTATTTCCCCTCCTGCCATTCTGACAGCACCATTTATTTCCCCCGAAACAGTCGAAATAACGCTTTTTTCACTTTTAATTATTTCCCGCAGAGCCAGGCTATCCCTGCCCTCAGCGTCTTTTTGTCATGCTACCCGCGATGGAAAGCCGCCGCATCAGGGTTGTCAGCGGGTCTTGTTGTGATAGGGTATAGGCCGAAAATAGAACAGCACATTGCGGGAAGCCGATTATAAATTAACTCTTTCACCAGGAACGTTAACCTTGAATGGCAATTAAACTCGAAGTAAAGAATTTATATAAAGTCTTTGGTGAACATCCGCAGCGCGCATTTAAATATATCGAAAAAGGTATTTCCAAAGATGCGCTTCTGGAAAAAACCGGTCTGTCGCTTGGCGTGAAAAATGCCAGTCTGGCCATTGAAGAAGGCGAGATATTTGTGATCATGGGATTATCCGGCTCCGGTAAATCCACTATGGTTCGCCTTCTCAATCGTCTGATCGAACCGACGCGTGGCCAGGTGATTATTGATGGTGTTGATATCGCCAAAATATCGGACAGTGAATTGCGTCAGGTACGGCGAAATAAGATCAGCATGGTGTTTCAATCTTTCGCCTTAATGCCGCATATGACCGTGCTCGATAATGCCGCCTTTGGCATGGAGCTGGCGGGCGTGGCGGTGCAGGAGCGGCGTGAAAAAGCGCTGGATGCACTGCGTCAGGTGGGCCTTGAAAATTATGCGCATGCCTGGCCCGATGAGCTGTCTGGCGGCATGCGCCAGCGCGTCGGCCTGGCACGGGCGCTGGCGATCAATCCCGATATTCTGCTGATGGACGAAGCCTTCTCCGCGCTCGATCCACTGATCCGCACCGAGATGCAGGATGAACTGGTTAAGCTGCAGGCCCGGCACCAGCGCACCATCGTCTTTATCTCGCACGATCTCGATGAGGCAATGCGCATCGGCGATCGCATCGCCATCATGCAGGGCGGCGAAGTGGTGCAGGTCGGCACGCCCGATGAAATCCTTAACAATCCCGCGAACGACTATGTGCGCACCTTTTTCCGCGGTGTCGATATCAGTCATGTCTTCAGCGCCAAAGATATCGCACGCCGCAGCGCTGGCGCGCTGATCCGTAAATCGCCGGGCTTTGGCCCGCGCTCCGCGATCAAGCTGTTGCAGGATGAAGATCGTGAATTTGGCTACGTGCTGGAGAAGCAGAAATTTCTCGGCGTGGTCTCGATCGATTCGCTCAAGGCAGCGCTGGCCGCCGGGGAAAATCTGGATGGCGCCCTGCTCGCATCTCCCACCGCGGTTGCCGCTGACACCTCGTTAAGCGATTTATTGTCCCATGTGGCGCAGGCGCCCTGCGCCGTGCCGGTGGTCGGTGATGAGCAGCAGTATGTCGGCTTGATATCCAAAGGCACGCTGTTACAGGCATTAGATCGTGAAGGAGCCAGCCATGAGTAAAGAGACCGCCAATCCGTGGCAAACCGCACCGCAAGCCGCCGCCGCGCCCGATGCACCGGCGGCTGACGCATGGGGCACGCCTGATGGCGCCGCCCCCGGTCACGATGCTGCCGCCAGCGGCAGCGACTGGCTCAACAGCGCACCCGTGCCGCAGGAAAACCATTTTTCCCTGCTCGATCCCTTTCATAACACGCTGATTCCGCTCGACAGCTGGGTGACGCACGGCATCGACTGGGTCGTGCTGCACTTTCGTCCACTGTTTCAGGGCATTCGCGTGCCGGTGGATTATATCCTTAGCGGCTTTCAACACCTGTTGATGAGCATGCCGGCACCGGTGGCGATCCTGATTTTCGCCCTGATTGCGTGGCAAATCTCCAGCGCCGGGATGGGCGTGGCAACGCTGATATCGCTGATCCTGATCGGCGCGATCGGCGCCTGGTCACAGGCGATGGTGACGCTGGCTCTGGTGCTCACCGCCCTGCTGTTCTGCATGCTGATTGGCCTGCCGCTCGGCATCTGGCTGGCGCGCAGCGACAGTGCGGCGCGCATTGTCAGACCGCTGCTTGATGCCATGCAAACCACGCCGGCATTTGTTTATCTGGTGCCCATCGTCATGCTGTTTGGCATTGGTAACGTGCCGGGCGTCGTGGTGACCATCATCTTTGCCCTGCCGCCGATTGTGCGCCTGACCATTCTCGGCATTAAGCAGGTGCCCGCCGATCTCATCGAAGCGAGCGAATCCTTTGGTGCCAGCCCGCGACAGCTGCTGTTCAAAGTGCAGCTGCCGCTGGCGATGCCGACGATTATGGCCGGCGTTAACCAGACGCTGATGCTGGCGCTGTCGATGGTGGTTATCGCGTCGATGATCGCCGTGGGCGGGCTCGGCCAGATGGTGCTGCGCGGTATTGGTCGGCTCGATATGGGCCTCGCCAGCATCGGCGGCGTCGGCATCGTGATCCTTGCCATTATTCTTGATCGCCTGACGCAATCTTTTGGCCGCGATAGCCGCAGCCGTGGCAGCCGCCACTGGTATGCCAGCGGCCCGTTGGGTCTGCTGACACGTCCTTTCATAAAAAAATAACGTTATCAGGCGGTTCGCCACCTGTTTCGCTCTCCCCTCATCTACAAGGAATGATTATGCGCAAGAATCTTTTACTGGCGGCGATGTTATCCACGCTGGCCACCAGCCAGAGCTTTGCCGCCGATCTGCCAGGCAAAGGCGTTGACGTGAAACCGTTACAGAGCAGCATCGCTGAAGAGACGTTTCAGACGCTGCTGGTCAGCCGCGCGCTGGAGAAACTGGGCTATCAGGTTGAGAAACCGGACGAGGTCGATTACAACGTCGCTTACACCTCAATTGCCTCTGGCGATGCCACTTTTACCGCCGTGAACTGGCAGCCGCTGCATGATGATATGTATGCCGCCGCGGGTGGTGATAAAAAGTTTTATCGCGAGGGTAATTACGTCACCGGAGCCGCGCAGGGTTATCTGATCGACAAGAAAACCGCTGAGAAATACCACATTACTAATATCGCTCAGCTTAAAGATCCGAAGCTGGCTAAGCTGTTTGACAGCAATGGCGACGGCAAAGCTGACATGACCGGTTGTACGCCGGGCTGGGGTTGCGAAGCGGTAATCAATCATCAGAACAGCGCTTTTGGCCTGAGTGAAACCGTGCAGGCAAACATGGGAAACTATTCGGCGATGGTGGCTGATACGCTGGCGCGCTACAAACAGGGCAAGCCGATTCTTTATTATACCTGGACGCCTTACTGGCTCAGCGATGTGCTGGTGCCGGGCAAAGATGTGGTGTGGTTGCAGGTGCCGTTCTCCTCACTGCCGGGCGCGCAGAAAGGCGTGGAGACGAAATTAGCCAACGGAGCCAATTATGGCTTCCCGGTAAACAGTATGCACATCGTCGCTAATAAAGCCTGGGCGGAGAAAAACCCGGCCGCGGCCCGACTGTTTGCCGAAATGAAACTGCCGATTGCCGATATCAACGCGCAGAATGCCCGCATGCATCAGGGCGAATCATCTGAGGCGGACGTTAATCGCCATGTTGATGGCTGGATCAAGGCGCATCAGGCGCAGTTCGATAAGTGGGTCGCGGATGCCCAGGCCGCCAGCAAGTAATCTGCAGCAGGGCGACATAAGTCGCCCTTTTTTTTCGCCTGCGCCATCTGGTTTGGCCTGTTAATTAAACCAACATCGAAATAGTTTTTTGAGTTATTATTATCTGCATATGAATATGCAGCCGTTATTTTCCTGATGCACACCACACATCCGCCCCTCCGCCCGGCACTGGTTATCCTGATGTCCGTGGCTACCGGTCTGGCGGTGGCCTGTAACTATTATGCACAGCCACTGCTGGCAACCATTGCAACGACTTTTCAGCTCTCAATCAATCAGGCCGGCTTTATTGTCACTACCGCCCAGCTCGGCTACGCCGCCGGATTACTGCTGCTGGTGCCGCTTGGCGATATGCTGGAGCGCCGCAGCCTGATTGTGATCATGACGCTGTTAGCGGCGGGCGGCCTGGTGATTACTGCACTCTCCCCTTCGCTCTCTTTCATGTTGCTTGGCACGGTGCTGACCGGGTTGTTCTCGGTGGTGGCACAAATTCTGGTGCCGCTGGCGGCTACCCTGGCAGCCCCCGAGCAGCGGGGAAAAATCGTTGGCACAGTAATGAGCGGGCTGCTGTTAGGTATTTTACTGGCGCGCACCGTTGCCGGTGCGCTGGCGGAGTTTGGCGGCTGGCGCAGCGTTTACTGGACCGCCAGCGGGCTGATGGTCTTGATGGCGCTGGCCCTGTGGCGCGGATTACCGCGTTACCAACCCAGCGTCTCGCTTAACTATCCGCAGCTGCTGATTTCGATTTTCAGCCTCTATAAACAGAACCGGGTGATCCGCACGCGCGCCATGATTGGCTGTCTCGCCTTCGCGAATTTCAGCGTGCTCTGGACCTCGATGGCTTTTCTGCTCTCTGCTGCGCCCTGGCACTACTCCGAAGGCCAGATCGGTCTGCTCGGGCTGGTTGGCGCAGCGGGTGCGCTGGCTGCGCGTCAGGCGGGCACGCTGGCTGACAAAGGCAAGGCGCGCCTGACCACCAGCATTGGGCTGCTGATTATGCTCGCCTCGTGGGGTGCCACCGCGCTCGGTGCCCATTCGCTGCTGGCACTGATCGTGGGCATCCTGCTGCTGGATTTAGCCGTTCAGGGTGTGCACATCACCAACCAGAGCGTGATCTATCGCCATAAGCCTGATGCACGCAACCGGCTAACTGCTGGCTATATGACCAGCTATTTTATCGGCGGCGCACTCGGCTCGCTGATCTCCGCCAGCGCCTTTCATCTGGCGGGATGGCCCGGTGTTTGCGGCGCGGGCGCGGTTATGACGCTGTTAAACCTGCTGGTCTGGCTGCGCGGCTGGCGGGCTGAGAAGTCCGGCGAATCATAAAGAATTTTCTGATCTATCAGGCCCGGCAGGGTGTAAAGGCTATGCTCAGTCTGGTATGGTGGATTAATACAATATTCAGCCAGGTGATTTTTTCACAGGTGATTAATTAGTGGCTGCAAAGGTTTCTGCCTGTACGGACAGATGCCTTGATACGTTAGCCCACTCGCGCAGCGCTTTCGCTGCTTTTTGACTCCGGATCAGGGATTGATCAGGATACTACGGATGGTGATGTAGTGATTTTCCGACAATCACAGCAGTATGGATTGAGACGGCCAATCAGTTACCTTCGTTATTATACCAGTTGCAACTAGTGAGGTTTTTTTAAATGGACAGTTCTTTTACGCCCATTGAACAGATGTTAAATGTCCGTGCTAATCGCCATAAGGATTTCCCACTGCAGGAGATCATGTTGACGCGCTTGTGCATGCACATGCAGGGGAAGCTGCTGGATAACCGCAACAAGATGCTGAAAGAACAGGGCATCAATGAAACGCTGTTTATGGCGCTGATTACCCTTGATGCACAGGAAGATCAGAGCATCCAGCCTTCTGAACTCAGCTCGGCTCTCGGCTCATCGCGCACCAATGCCACGCGCATTGCTGATGAGCTGGAGAAGCGTGGCTGGATCGAGCGTCGCGAAAGCGAGCACGATCGTCGTTGTCTGCATCTGCATCTGACGGAAAAAGGCAATGAGTTCCTGCGCCAGGTGCTGCCACCGCAGCATCAGAGCCTGCAGTTTCTCTGGTCTTCGCTGGATAAGCAGGAGCAGAATCAGCTGGAAGGCCTGACGCGTAAGCTGTTGAATCGTCTTGATCAAATGGACGAAAACAAACCTACCGCCGCCTGGAATCGATAATAGCAACAACTGCGACACAATCACGCGTCTAAATCGCTATCTTATCTCCCCTTTATCCATGCCAGCGCTCAACACGCTGGCATTTTTGAGCGCGGGATCCTGTCAGCACGGATGGTGGCAACCCGATAACAGTGGAAAACGTGGAGAACCTCATGAGTGCTTCGGCGGATGTATCCAATCCGAAACAGCCTGCTAATAAAAAGAAAAAGCGCAAAGTTGCGCTGCTTTTACTGGCTGCGATCGTATTGGTTGTGGGTATTGCCTGGCTGGTTTACTGGTTTTTAGTGCTGCGTCATTTTCAGGAAACCGATGACGCCTACGTTGCCGGCAATCAGGTGCAGGTAATGGCTCAGGTATCGGGCAGCGTCAATAAAGTCTGGTTTGAAGATACCGACTATGTGAAGAAAGGCGACGTACTGGTGACGCTGGATCAAACCGATGCGCAGCAGGCGTTTGAAAAAGCACAGACGGCCCTCGCTACCAGCGTGCGACAAACGCACCAGATGATGATCAACAGCAAGCAGTATCAGGCAACCATCGAACTGCAAAAAACCGCGTTGGCTCAGGCGCAGGCTGATCTCCAGCGTCGCGTGCCGTTGGGCGCGTCGAACCTGATTGGCCGGGAAGAGCTGCAGCATTCGCGTGATGCCGTTGCCACCGCTAAAGCACAGCTTGATGTTGCCGAGCAGCAGTACAATGCGAATCAGGCGATGATTCTGAATACCTCGCTGGCCGAGCAACCGGCAGTGAAACAGAACGCTGCCGCGCTGCGTGATGCCTGGCTGGCGCTGCAACGTACGCAGATCCGTAGCCCGATGGACGGCTATGTTTCCCGTCGAAGCGTGCAGGTTGGCTCGCAAATCAGCACCACGACGCCGCTGCTGGCGGTGGTTCCCGCGAAGAATCTGTGGGTGGACGCTAACTTCAAAGAGACTCAGCTGGCAGGCGTACGCATTGGCCAGCCAGCCACCGTGGTCAGCGACATCTATGGCGATGACGTGGTCTATCAAGGCAAAGTTGTGGGTCTGGATATGGGCACCGGCAGCGCCTTCTCACTGCTGCCTGCGCAGAACGCCACCGGCAACTGGATCAAAGTGGTCCAGCGTTTACCGGTGCGTATCGAACTGGATGCGCAGCAGCTGGCGCAACATCCGCTGCGCATTGGTCTGTCGACGCTGGTTAAGGTTGATACCACGCAGCAGGATGGCGGCGTGTTAGCCACCAGCGTGCGTAACAATCCCGCTTATGAAAGTAACGCGCTGGCTATCGATCTGGCACCGGCCGATCGGCTGATTGCTGAGATTATCCATGCCAACGCAGGCTAACCTGGCGGGAGTGTATCGTGGCACAAAAACCGCTTGAGGGTACCCAGCTTGTCCTGATGACCATCGCGCTGTCGTTAGCGACGTTTATGCAGGTACTCGACTCAACCATTGCTAACGTAGCGATTCCCACCATCGCCGGTAACCTGGGGGCATCCAACTCCCAGGGAACCTGGGTTATTACCTCGTTTGGGGTGGCAAACGCCATCTCCATTCCGCTAACCGGCTGGCTGGCAAAGCGCGTTGGCGAGGTCAAACTGTTCCTGTGGTCAACCATCGCGTTTGCGGTGGCCTCCTGGCTGTGCGGCATGTCCGAAAGCCTGACCACGCTGATCTTCTTTCGTATTATTCAGGGCGTGGTGGCCGGACCGCTGATTCCGCTGTCGCAAAGCCTGCTGCTGAATAACTATCCGCCAGCGAAACGCAGCGTTGCGCTGTCGCTGTGGGCGATGACGGTGATTGTGGCGCCGATCTGCGGCCCGATTCTTGGCGGCTGGATCAGCGATAACTATCACTGGGGCTGGATCTTCTTCATCAACGTGCCGATTGGCGTGCTGGTGGTGGTGCTGGCGTTGCAAACGCTGCGCGGGCGCGAGACAAAAACGGAGATCAGACGCATCGATATGGTGGGTCTGGTGCTGCTGGTGGCTGGGATCGGCTGTCTGCAGGTGATGCTCGATCGCGGCAAGGAGCTGGACTGGTTTAACTCCACGGAAATCATCGTGCTGACGGTGGTTGCGGTGCTTGCGCTGGTGGCGCTACTGATATGGGAGTTAACTGATGATCATCCGATCGTCGATTTAACTTTGTTCAAGTCCCGCAACTTCACTATTGGCTGCCTGTCGATCAGCCTGGCTTACATGCTCTACTTCGGCTCGATCGTGCTGCTGCCGCAGTTATTGCAGGAGGTTTATGGCTATACCGCAACCTGGGCGGGACTGGCATCGGCGCCGGTGGGCATTATTCCGGTGATTCTGTCACCGATTATTGGTCGCTTTGCCCATCGCCTGGATATGCGCAAGCTGGTGACCTTCAGCTTTATCATGTATGCCGTCTGCTTTTACTGGCGTGCCTATACGTTTGAGCCGGGGATGGATTTTGCCGCATCGGCGCTGCCGCAGTTTATTCAGGGCTTTGCCGTGGCCTGCTTCTTTATGCCGCTGACCACGATTACGCTGTCGGGCCTGCCGCCGGAGCGCATGGCTGCCGCATCGAGCCTGTCTAACTTTGTGCGTACGCTGGCCGGGTCGATTGGCACTTCGATCACCACCACCATGTGGACCAACCGTGAATCGTTGCATCACAGCCAATTGAGCGAGTCGATTACGCCTTATAACGTCAACGCGCAGCAGACCTACGATCAGCTGATGCAGCTTGGCATGACGCAGCAGCAGGCTTCGGCGTGGATTGCCCAGCAGATCACCAATCAGGGGCTGATCATCTCAGCCAATGAGATCTTCTGGGCGTCCGCAGGGGTCTTCCTGTTGTTGTTGGTGATGATCTGGTTCGCCCGTCCGCCGTTTGGTTCTGGCGGCGGCGGCGGCGCGCACTGACGATTTGCCATAAAAAAAGGGCCTGTTTCCAGGCCCTTTTTTACGTCTGTCGCTGATACCGCTTAGCGATTCTGACGCCACCATTCAGCCAACAACACGCCGGTTGCGACCGAGACGTTCAGGCTTTCTACTTTGCCCGTGCCGCCAATGGAGACGCTGAGATCGCCCTGCTGCCAGGCGCTTTCTGACAGGCCATCACGCTCCTGCCCCAACACCAGCACCATTTTCGCGGGCAGCGTCGCTTCTGCCAGCGGCGTACCTTTGTGACTGGATGTCGTCACAATGGTGTAGCCTGCACGACGAAACGCTTCCAGACCCGCTTCGAAGCTCTCATCGCTGATCGCGGTGACGTGCTCGGCGCCGCCTTCAGCAGTACGCACCGCGGCGCCCGACTCCAGCAGAGACGCGTCGTTCACCAGCACGCCACGCGCGCCGAAGTGCGCACAGCTGCGCATGATGCCGCCGAGGTTATGTGGGTTACCGATATCTTCCAGCGCCAGCACGCAATCGCGCGCTTCCGCCTGGGCCAGCCAGGTTTTTACCGGCATGCCGGTGCGCTTTTTGATCAGAAAGCACACGCCACCGTGATGCTCAGTGCCCGCCGCTTTGGCCAGCTCTTCATCATCAACCACATGATAAGCTTTGCGGTTGGCGGCCAGCCAGCGCAGGGTTTCCCGAAAACGCGGCGTTACGCTCTGCACAAACCAGGCGCGTACGATGCTTTCCGGACGGCTCTGGAACAGTGCGTGACAGGCATTTTCGCCATAGACACGGCTCTCTTCCTGGCGCTGACGACGCAGCTGAACCGGATCGATAAAGCTTTTGCCGCTGATACCGCTGTGTGCCGGTTGGCTGGTTTCATCATCAACCGGAGGCCGGCTGACGGTGCGCCATGGCGACCCTTCACGACCCTGATCGCGCGAGATACCGCGTTCTTCGCCGCGATCGCGACCACGCGCATCCGCCGGACGGGAAGGACGACGGTCTCTCTCCTGGCCAGCTGCATCCGAACGGCCGCCTTTGCCGGTACGGGGATTCTGTCCGCGTGGTTTACTCTCTTCATCGCCGCGAACATACATCACTTTGACTTTGCCGCTTTTGCCTTTAAATTCGTCGTTCATTTTTCCTCCACCGTGGCTGAGCGCGAAGCGCGCAGATTACCTGATGTCGTGCCGGTTAGCCATTAACTCCCGCCAAAAGCTATTAACTATTATACCTATTGAGCGATCCACATTGAGCAAGAAAAACCCACAACGCATAATAACAGCAGGCTATTTATATCAACTTTAACGATTTGAGGTCTCTATGAACACGGTTTGTGCATCCTGTCAGGCAACGAATCGCGTCCCTGAAGAGCGTATTGCTGACGGCGCGAAATGCGGCCGTTGTGGCAATGAGCTGTTTACCGGCGAGGTAGTCAACGCCACCGCAGGTACGCTGGACAAATACCTTGCTGACGATATGCCGGTGCTGATCGACTTCTGGGCACCCTGGTGCGGCCCATGCGTCAACTTTGCACCCATCTTCGCCGATGTGGCGAACGAGCGCCGGGAACAGGTGCGATTTGTGAAAATCAACACCGAAGCGGAACCAGAGCTGAGCGCGCGTTTCCGTATTCGCAGTATTCCTACCATTATGATGTTCAAAAAAGGCGAAATGGTCGACATGCTGAGCGGCGCAATGCCAAAAGCGCCGTTTAATGAATGGATCGACGAAGTCGTATAATGAACAGGCGGCCAGCAGCCATGCTGGCCACCCTACGTTTTATGCTGCGCTTCCGCTAGAATGGCGTTTTTACCGCTTCAGGGTGTATGACTATTAACGCCGTTCTGCAATTACGCGCCCAGCGCCTGGCGCGCGCCACCCGCCCTTTCCTTGCCCGCGGCAACCGCGTGATCCGTTGTCAGGGTTGTCTGCTGCCTAAAAAACTCTGCCTGTGTGCCAGCATCGTGCCGCAACCGGCGCGCAGCCGCTTCTGCCTGGTGATGTTTGATACCGAGCCGATGAAGCCGAGCAATACTGGCCGACTGATCGCCGATATTCTACCCGATACTCAGGCTTTTGGCTGGTCGCGCACCGAGCCCGATAGCGCGCTGCTGGCCGCCGTGCAAAACGCCGACTATCAGCCGGTAGTGGTGTTTCCTGAATCCTATGCCGATCCGGGGCGACCCGTGCTGCGCTCGCCACCACGCGAAGGCAGGCCGCTGCTGTTCATTATGCTGGATGGCACCTGGACAGAAGCGCGCAAGATGTTCCGCAAAAGCCCGTGGCTGGATGCGCTGCCGGTCATGTCGCTGTCGTTTACGACGCCCTCCAATTATCAGCTGCGCGAAGCACATGGTGAAGGACAGCACTGCACTGCTGAAGTGGCGGCTGAGCTACTGGCTCAGGCGGGCGATCTGGCGGCCGCGCAGGCGCTGAGTGCGCACTTCACGCTGTTCCGTCAGCACTATCTGGCAGGCAAACCGCACCATCCTTTGCATCAACAGGCGATCGCGGACAAATAAACCGTCACTGCCGGTTGCATCGTGACAGAGGTGATTTAAAGTCAGTCTGACTTTTATCTTCTCTCAGTGTTGAACCGGCCAGGAGGCTGTTATGAGCCAGCGAGGATTGGAGGCGTTACTCAGGCCTAAGTCGATTGCCGTGATTGGTGCCTCGACTAAACCACAGCGCGCCGGCTATTTAATGATGCGCAATTTGCTTTCCGGCGGCTTCAGCGGCGCGGTTCTGCCGGTGACGCCGCAGTATAAAGCCGTGTGCGGCGTGATGGCCTGGCCCGATGTCGCCAGCCTGCCACTTTCCCCCGATCTCGCCATTATTTGCACCCATGCCAAAAGAAACCTGCTGCTGCTTGAGGCGCTGGGGAAAAAAGGCTGCAAGGCGTGCATTATTTTGTCTGCGCCGGAAAGCCAGCGTGAAGCGCTGTTAGCCTGCGCCAGCCAGTGGCAAATTCGCCTGCTAGGCCCGAACAGCCTGGGATTGCTGGCCCCGTGGCAGGGACTGAACGCCAGCTTTTCACCGGTGCCGATTCAAAAAGGCAAGCTGGCTTTTGTGTCGCAGTCAGCCGCTGTCTCTAATACGATTCTCGACTGGGCGCAGCAGCGTCAGCTCGGCTTCTCGTGGTTTATTGCGCTGGGCGACAGCCTGGATATTGATATCGACGACCTGCTCGACTTCCTCGCCCGTGACGGCAAAACCAGCGCGATCCTGCTCTATCTGGAACACCTCAGCGATGCCCGCCGCTTTGTCTCCGCCGCGCGTAGCGCCTCGCGTAACAAACCGATTCTGGTGATTAAAAGTGGCCGCAGCGCCCAGGCGCAGGCGCTGCTGAAAAGCCATGCCGGACTCGATGCCGCATGGGATGCCGCCATCCAGCGTGCCGGTTTGCTGCGAGTGACCGATACGCATGAGCTGTTCTCTGCGGTGGAAACTCTGAGCCATATGCGCCCGCTGCGTGGTGAACGGCTAATGATTGTCAGTAACGGCGCTGCGCCTGCCGCGCTGGCGCTGGATGCGCTGGATGCGCGTGGTGGTAAGCTGGCGCAGTTGAATGACGACACGGTTGACGCGCTGAATGCGCTGCTGCCGGATGAGATAACCGCGGGCAATCCACTGGATTTAAAAGATGATGCCACCGTTGATCGCTATCTGGACTGCATTGAGATCCTGCTCAACAGCCACGACCTTGATGCGCTGATGATCATTCATTCACCCAGCGCGGTCGCCCCGGCAACACAAACCGCGCAGCGTCTGATTGCCCTGATTCAACAGCATCCACGCGGCAAGCAGGTTACCCTGCTCACTAACTGGTGTGGGGAATTTTCTTCGCTTGAGGCGCGCCGCGCATTTAACGATGCGGGCCTGCCAACCTATCGCACGCCGGAGGGCACGGTTACGGCGTTTATGCATATGGTTGAGTACCGCCGTAACCAGAAGCAGCTGCGTGAAACGCCTGCCCTGCCGGTCAACCTGCCACAGGCGAGTGCAGTTGCGCATCAGCTTATTCAACAGGCGCTGGCACAGGGTATTACCACGCTGGATACGCATGAAGTACGCGCGATTCTGCAGGCCTACGGTTTGACTACGCTGCCGACATGGATTGCCGCCGACAGCGTCGAAGCCGTGACCATCGCTAATCAGGTTGGCTATCCGGTGGCGCTTAAGCTGCGATCGCCGGATATCGCGCACAAATCTGATGTGCAGGGCGTCATGCTGTCGCTGCGCTCCGCCAGCGAGGTACAGCAGGCGGCAAATGCCATTATCGATCGCGTTAAGCAAACGCTGCCGCAGGCGCGCATTGATGGCCTGCTAGTTCAGAGCATGGCCAGTCGCCTTGGCGCACAGGAATTGCGTGTGGTGGTGGAGCAGGATCCGCTGTTTGGGCCGGTGATCCTGCTGGGGGAAGGCGGCGTTGACTGGCAGCCCGATAAGCAGGCCGCCGTCGCCCTGCCACCGCTGAATATGGCGCTGGCTCGCTACTTTATTATTCAGGCGATCAAAGGCGGTAAGATACGTGGTCGCAGCAATGCGCAGCAGCTCGACATTACCGGGCTGAGCCAGCTGCTGGTGCAGGTTTCCAACCTGATCGTTGACTGCCCTGAAATACAGCGTCTTGATATTCATCCCCTGCTGGCGGCAGGCAGCGATTTCAGCCTGCTGGATGTTACCTTATCGCTGGCGCCTTTCGACGGCGACAACGAGGCACGACTGGCCATTCGTCCTTATCCGCACCGGCTTGAAGAGCAGGTGACGTTAAAAAATGGCCAGCACTGTCTGTTTCGCCCCATTCTGCCGGAAGATGAGCCGCTGCTGCGTGAGTTTATTGCGCAGGTCACAAAAGAAGATCTCTACTATCGTTATTTCAGTGAGATCAATGAGTTTACCCATGATGATTTAGCCAATATGACGCAGATCGACTACGATCGAGAAATGGCGATCGTCGCCGTGCGAGAAATTAACGATCGTACTGAGATCGTTGGCGTCACGCGGGCGATCTCTGATGCGGATAATATTGACGCTGAGTTTTCGGTTCTGGTGCGTTCTGACCTGAAAGGATTAGGACTGGGGCGACGCCTGCTGGAAAAAATGATCGGTTATACCCGGGAACATGGCCTGCAACAGCTAAACGGCATTACCATGCCTGGTAATCGCGGCATGATCACACTAGCGCGCAAGCTGAATTTCAATGTGGATATTCAGCTGGAGGATGGCATTGTTAGCCTTAACTTACCGCTGAATAAAGAGGTCGATTAACCTTGTAGATAAAGGTAAAAAAGACGCTATCCGGGCGGGTTAATGATAATATTCATCGTTAGGGTCATGATTTAATGGCAAATCGCCATTCATTGCATAGAGAAGAAGCGCACTGTGATGTTGTCTAAATTTAAGCGCAATAAACACCAACAACACCTTGCACAGCTGCCAAAACTGTCACAATCTGCTGCTGACATTCGTACGCTGTTTTCACCCGCTGAATTTCGCCAGACGCTGCTGGAAAAAATAGCTGGCGCGACGCGACGCATCTGCATCGTTGCGCTTTATCTGGAGAACGACGATGGCGGTCGGGCCATTCTGAATGCGCTTTACGACGCAAAACGGGCGCGCCCGGAGATGGATGTTTCTATCTGCGTGGACTGGCATCGTGCACAGCGCGGCAGAATTGGTGCAGCGGCGGCGGCGACCAATGCCGACTGGTATTGCCAGCTGGCAACCGACAATCCGCAGATCGCCATTCCGGTTTATGGCATTCCGGTAAATACCCGCGAGGCGCTGGGCGTGCTGCACCTGAAAGGCTTTGTAATCGACGACGCGGTGCTGTACAGCGGTGCCAGCCTGAACGATGTGTATCTTCATCAACACGATAAATACCGTTACGATCGTTATCAGTGGATTCAGAACGGCGCGTTGGCTGAGACCTTTTTTAATTGGGTAAAAACCAATTTGCAGGCGGCAGAAGCGGTTAACCGGCTGGATAAATCGGAGCGGCCAAGCAGCCCGGAAATCAAAAACGAGACGCGTCAGTTCCGTCAGGATCTGCGTGGCTTTGATTATCAGTTCACGCCTAACGCCGGCAATGAAGAGCTGGCGGTAACACCGTTGGTAGGGCTCGGCAAACGCAGCTTGTTGAATAAAACCATCTATCATCTGATGCCCTGCGCCGAGAAAAAGCTGACGCTGTGCACGCCCTACTTCAATATGCCCGCTATTCTGGTCAGGAATATTATCGGCCTGTTGCGTGCCGGCAAAGAGGTGGAAATTATCGTAGGGGATAAAACTGCTAACGATTTCTACATTCCGGAAGATCAGCCGTTTAAAATCATTGGTGCTCTGCCCTATCTGTACGAAATTAACCTGCGCCGTTTCCTCAGCCGCTTGCAATATTATGTGAGTAACGGCCAGCTGACCGTGCGTCTGTGGAAAGAAGGCGAAAACAGTTATCACCTGAAAGGCATTTGGGTGGATGACGAATGGATGATGGTCACCGGTAATAATCTCAACCCGCGCGCCTGGCGCCTGGATCTGGAAAACGCCATTCTCATTCACGATCCGTTGCAGGAATTAACTGAGCAGCGTGATAAAGAGTTGGCGCTGATCCGCACGCACACCATCGTAGTAAACCACTTCCGTGAGCTTGAAAGTATTGCTGACTATCCGGCGAAGGTGCGCAAATTGATTCGACGACTGCGTCGTATCCGCATCGACAAACTGATTAGCCGGATTCTCTGACTCCATGCGCCTGTTGCTGCCGCTGCTAATAGTGATGTGCAGCGGCTGCACGCATTTCGCACAGGATAGCTGGACCGGAAAAGATAAAGCACAGCACTTTGTGGGATCCGCTTTACTGACCATAGCCGGTAGCGAATATGGTGCTGCACAGCACTGGAGCCGGGAGCAGAGTCGACAATTTGGTTTGATGTTTGCCTTTACCTTAGGCACTGGCAAAGAGCTGTTTGACAGTCGACGAGCCGGTTCAGGCTGGAGCTGGAAGGATTTAAGCTGGGATATAGCCGGTGCTGCCACCGGCTACAGCCTATGGAATGCGGCGCATCACTGATTACAGTGAAATACCCTTGCCACGCCGATGCAGCATCAGCGAGACCAGAAAAGCCAGCGCGCCCATCGCTGAAACATACCAAAAGAAGCTGGTTTCAATGCCCTGGTGCTTCAGCGTTAGAGCAACAAACTCAGCTGACCCACCAAATATGGCATTCGCAATCGCATAAGATAAACCTACGCCTAATGCTCTGACTTCTGGGGGGAACATCTCCGCTTTGAGGATACCGCTGATCGAGGTATAGAAACTGGTGATCAACAGCGCGAGCATGACCAGAGAAATGGCGGCCCATTCGCTCTCGACGTTCTGTAGCGCGGTCAGAATCGGCACGGTACAGATAGCGGCACCCGCGCCAAAAATCATCATTGAACTACGGCGGCCAATCTTATCTGACAAAGCACCAATTACCGGTTGAATTAACATAAATACAAACAGTGCGCCGGTCATCAATGCACTGGCTGTCTTCGCATCCATGCCCGACGTGTTAACCAGATACTTTTGCATGTAGGTGGTGAAAGTATAAAAACTCAGCGAGCCGCCAGCGGTAAAACCCAGCACCATTAAAAAAGCACGCCTGTGGTTCTTCAGTAATCCCATCAGGCTACCGGCATCCCGATGCTCACGGGTATTTTTGTCGCTGGTTTCGTTTAATGAACGGCGCAGCCACAGGGCAACTACCGCAAGCACAGCACCCAGCGCAAACGGAATACGCCATCCCCAGCTCTTCAACTCCGCATCGGTCATCAACTGTTGTAAAACAACCACGGTAAGTACCGCCAGCAGCTGACCACCGATTAGGGTCACGTACTGAAAAGAAGCATAGAAACCTTTACGCCCTTCCAGTGCCACTTCGCTCATATAGGTTGCACTGGTGCCATATTCGCCTCCCACTGATAATCCCTGAAACATACGCGCCAGTAATAAGATAATCGGCGCGGCAATGCCGATGCTATCAAACCCAGGCAAGCAGGCAATGACCAGTGAGCCGAAACACATCATGCAGACGGAGATCAGCATGGATTTCTTGCGGCCATGCTTATCCGCAATGTAGCCGAACATCCAGCCACCAATCGGACGCATCAGAAAACCTACGGCAAATACGCCAGCGGTTTGTAAAAGTTGAGTGGTGCTGTCTCCCTGCGGGAAGAAAATATGGGCAAAGTAGAGTGAAAAGAATGAATAGACGTAGAAATCAAACCACTCAACCAGATTGCCTGAGGAAGCACCGACAATCGCCCAGATTCTCTTTTTTGAATCCGATGCCGATGTCAGCGCATTGCTTCCATTCTTAATATTATCTGCCATGTTCACCTTGTTCCTTGCTAAAAGGTCATCTCAAAGGGTTCAGTAAAGCAGGAGTACCAGCAAGGAGATAACTTTGAATGGTGGAAAATGCAGTTTTGTGATGTCAGCAGGATTTTGACTGAGTTGAATTTAGGTTGGTGTGGGAGATTTCGGCTGTTATCAGGTTTGTGATGCTCAAGCGTAAGAGGTTTGACGTGCGTGGTGGCATGTTGGCATGTTGGCATGTTGGCATGTTGGCATGTTGGCATGTTGATAATTTTGATCTTAACGGCCGATAATGATGGCGTTGATGTGTGTTCTGCAGTTAATCCTGACAATGCTGACGAAAAAGCGTTTTTAATTCATGGTTTAGCTGATGAAA
>Ga0265797_10001044_pt1 | contig 49738 bp, 39 predicted proteins | sample P2T30metagenome_FD_192433 | JGI IMG/M metagenome (GOLD analysis project Ga0265797, IMG submission 192433) | Plant litter microbial communities from East Loma Ridge, Irvine, California - P2 T30 | ecosystem: Environmental > Terrestrial > Plant litter > Unclassified | place: USA: California...
CGACACCATTTTTGCTGCGTATTCGATGATATTCAGGAGCAGGTTGAACGGCGCCATCCAGATGCCGAACGGTGCTGCCAGCAGTTCGTGGATCCAGCCGCCGAAGCCCTTGATCTTGATGCCGTAATAGATCATCAGTGCCAGCACGCCGAGCGAAATCCCCATGGTGCCGTTGATGTCGGCGGTCGGGACGACGCGGTGATACGGCAGGATGTGTTCGATGCCCAGGAAAGCAAAGGCTGCCGAGAACATATCCACTGGCAAGAAGTCGAGCGAGTTCATCAGGGCGACCCAGACAAACACGGTCAGCGCGGCAGGGGCGATGAAGCTGCGGTCGCCGTGCACGATCGTCTTGGCCTGGTCGTCGACCATTTCGAACAGCATTTCGAAGGCAGCCTGGAAACGGCCCGGCACGCCAGCCGTTGCTTTGCGCGCCGCGCTCCACATCAGCAGCGAGCCGACGATACCCATGGCGATCGACCAGAACACCGTATCCATATTGATGACGGAGAAGTCGACCGGGCCATTCTGGTGGCTCGTCGACAGGTGGCCCAGGTGGTGCCGGATGTATTCTGATGCGGTAGGCGCGTGCGCTGCGCCGTCTACGGTTGGATTCGCCATGTCATTGCCTAAATATTAAGATGATGTAACTTTTCAGCGCCACGATGAGCCCGGCGACCAATGCCAGCCAGTTCAGATCGCGGTACAGCCACGCCGTTGCGCCCAGCAGCGCCAGCGTTAATGCAATCTTTACAAATTCCCAGATGAAAAATGTCGCGGGGTTAGCCCGACCCGACTCGGCTGCGGCGAACAGGCGCAAGGCCATGATCGCGTTGGGCACGACACAGCACAATCCGCCCAGTACAGCCGAAAACATCGCAGGCCATCCCCCCAGTAGTGCGGCGATCAGGCCGACGACGACTGTTGCGATCAACTGCAGGGAAACGATGCGCAGCATATTTTTATTGGTTCTCGCGCTGGCGCATTTGGACGTACTACGATGTGGTAATTACATGAATCGCCGGAATTATAAGTGGTTATACGGACGGGAGTCAAACGATTCCCAACTTATAACTGGTGCGTAAAGATGACGAAAATGTGACACGTTGCGGTCTGAATCAGCAATATTTTCAGATACTTAACGTCGATTCGGATTTTGTGGCGGAATTGACAATCGGGGTGGTTCGCGCTGCAAGTGAGTGCGCGCTGACCTCTCCGCAACACGGCAGGCTACCGCCCTGCCCGGGGTAGCCTGCCTGATTCTCAGGCGCGCAGGCGCGCCAGCACACCTTCGAGGATATCAAGGTCGGCGAAGTCGATGATCATCTGCCCCCTGCCCTTGGCGCCCATCCTGAACGCCACCGGCGTGGCCAGGCGGTCGGACAATTCTTCTTCGAGGCGCACGATGTCGCCGGCCTTGTCCTTGGCGCGGGCGCTGGCCGGCGGTGCGTTCTGCTCTTCGATTGCGCGCGCCACCAGCTTTTCGGTCTCGCGTACCGACAGCCGTTTCGAGATCACATGGTTGGCCAGCGTGATCTGGTTCGCGCTGTCGACCGCCAGCAAGGCGCGCGCATGGCCCATGTCGATATCGCCGGCCATCAGCATGGTCTGCACCGGCTGGGCCAGGTTGATCAGGCGCAGCAGGTTCGACACCGCGCTGCGCGAGCGGCCCACGGCGTGCGCCGCCTGCTCATGCGTGAAGTTGAAATCCGAGATCAGGCGCCCGATGCCCTGCGCTTCCTCGAGCGGGTTCAGGTCTTCGCGCTGGATGTTCTCGATCAGCGCCATCGCGGCCGCGGCCTGGTCGTCGACGTCGCGCACCAGCACCGGGATTTCTTCGAGGCCCGCCATCTGCGCCGCGCGAAAACGCCGTTCGCCGGCGATGATCTCGTACGGCACGCTGCTGCCCTCGGCGAGCGGACGCACCAGTACCGGCTGCATGATGCCCTGGGTCTTGATCGATGCGGCCAGCTCGGAGAGGCTGGTCTCGTCCATGCGCGTGCGCGGCTGGTACTTGCCGGCCTGGATCTGGGTCACGCGCAGCGTCGACGGCAGCTGGGGAGCGCTGGCCTCGGCCGCCATGTCGCCGCCGAGCAGCGCGTCGAGACCGCGGCCGAGTCCTTTCAGTTTTTTGGTTGCCATGTTCTGGTCACTCTCTTTGGTGATTACATTGACTTGATACGTTCGACCATCTCGGCGCCGAAGGCGATGTACGCCTGCGCGCCTTTCGACGACGGGTCGAACGTCACGCCCGGGATGCCGTAGGACGGCGCTTCGGCCAGGCGCACGTTGCGCGGGATGATGGTCTTGAACACCTTGTCGCCGAAGTGCTGCTCGAGCTGGCCCGACACCTGCTGCGACAGCGTCATGCGCGGATCGAACATCACCCGCAGCAGGCCGATGATCTTGAGGTCGGGGTTCAGGTTGGCGTGCACCTTCTTGATGGTGTTGACCAGATCGGACAAGCCTTCGAGCGCGTAGTACTCGCACTGCATCGGGATGATCACGCCATGTGCGGCGCACAGGCCGTTCAGTGTCAGCAGCGACAGCGCAGGCGGACAGTCGACCAGGATGAAATCGTAGTCGGCGTCGACCGCCGCCAGCGCATCCTTCAGGCGCCGCTCGCGGTTCTCGAGCGAGACCATCTCGACTTCGGCGCCGGCCAGTTCGCGGTTGGCAGGCAGCACGTCGAAGCGCCCTGCCTCGGAGCGCACGCGCGCGCTGGCCACATCTGATTCGCCGAGCAGCACCTGGTAGATCGACGCCTCGAGCGAAGCCTTGTTGATGCCGGCGCCCATGGTGGCGTTGCCCTGCGGGTCAAGGTCGACCAGCAGCACACGCTGGTTCAGCTTCGACAGTCCCGCCGACAGGTTGACGGTGGTGGTGGTCTTGCCGACCCCACCCTTCTGGTTCGCTACACAAAAAATCTTCGCCATCTATTGTTATCCGTGAATGCCACAACAAGAGGGTATACGGTTCATACGATACAAATCGTAATAATGATTTATACGGTTTAAACGATATAAACTGTTTATACGATTAATACTGTTTAGTTGCTTCTTTCGATGTAGACCAGGTGACGCTCAGCCCCCAGCTTTGGCACCTGCAGCGGCTGCAGGCTGCTTACGCGCCATTCTGCGGGCACCCGCTCGCGCTCCTCACTCGGCGCCGTGCCTTTCAGCGCGATGTATTTGCCGCCCTGCGCCAGCAGGTGTCCCGACCAGTTGACGAAATCGGACAGGTCGGCGAAAGCGCGCGAAGTAATCACGTCGAATTTTTCGCTCACGGTCAGGTCTTGCACTTTCATCGTGTGCACGGTCGCATTGGCCAGAGCCAGTTCGGCTTTTACCTGGGTGAGAAAGGCGGTTTTCTTGTGCACGGTATCGATCATCGACACCTGCATGTCCGGGCGGGTAATTGCCAGCACGATGCCAGGCAGACCACCGCCGGCGCCAACGTCGAGCACATTGCGGGCGCCGGCAAAGGCCGGCACCGCCGCCAGGGAATCGAGCAGGTGGTGGGTCACCATCTGCATCGGGTCACGCAGCGAGGTCAAGTTGTAGACGCCGTTCCACTTGTGCATCAGCTGCAGGTAGGCCATCAATTGATCTTGCTGCGCGGCGTCGATGCCGAGCTTCATTTCGTCGATGCCTTCGGCCAGCACCTGGGCCAGTTGTTCGCGATTGAATGCGTACTTCATTCGGCGGTCTCCGTTGCTGCATTGGTAAAGCCCTTGGCGCCGCGCTTTTTCAGGTGCACCAGCAGCAGCGAGATCGCAGCCGGGGTCACGCCCGAGATGCGCGAGGCCTGGCCCAGCGTCTCAGGGCGTTGCTTGTCCAGCTTCTGGCGCACTTCGAACGACAGCGCGACGATCTCGAGATAGTTCAGGTTCTCGGGCAATTTGAGGTTTTCGTAGTGGTCGTGACGCTCGACTTCACGCGCCTGGCGGTCGATATAGCCCGAATACTTGAGCTGGATCTCGACCTGTTCCTTGACCGCCGGATCGTCGACGCCGGGGCCGCCCAGCGACTGCCCTTCCAGTCCCTGCATGCTGATCAAGGTGTCATAGCCAACGCCGGGGCGGCGCAGCAAATCGGCCAGGTTGTACTCGCGTTCGATCGCCTGCCCCACCACGCGCTCGGATTCGCTGGCCGCCAGGATGCGTGGATTGACCCAGGTCGAACGCAAGCGCTCGAGTTCACGGGCCACGGATTCGCGCTTGGTCTCAAAAGCGGTCCACTGGGCATCGCCCACCAGGCCGAGCTTGCGACCGGCCTCGGTCAGGCGCATGTCGGCGTTGTCTTCGCGTAGCGATAAGCGGTACTCGGCGCGGCTTGTGAACATGCGGTACGGCTCGGCCACGCCCTGCGTGGTGAGGTCGTCGACCAGCACCCCGAGGTAGGCTTCAGAGCGGCCCGGGGTCCAGGATTCTTCGCCCTTGGTCTGCAGCGCTGCGTTCAGGCCGGCCAGCAATCCTTGGGCTGCGGCTTCTTCGTAACCGGTGGTGCCGTTGATCTGCCCGGCGAAGAACAAGCCCTTGATGGCCTTGGTCTCGAGCGACGCCTTCAGGCCGCGCGGATCGAAGTAGTCGTATTCGATCGCGTAACCCGGACGCAGAATAAAGGCGTTTTCCATGCCGCGCATCGAGCGCACCAGATCGAGTTGCACGTCGAACGGCAAGCTGGTCGAGATCCCGTTTGGATAGAACTCGTTGGTGGTCAATCCTTCTGGCTCGAGGAAGATCTGGTGCGATTCCTTCGAGGCGAAGCGGTGGATCTTGTCTTCGATCGACGGGCAGTAACGCGGGCCGACGCCTTCGATCACGCCGGTATACATCGGGCTGCGGTCGAGCCCGGCGCGGATGATGTCGTGGGTTTTCTCATTGGTGTGCGTGACCCAGCATGGCACCTGGCGCGGGTGCATGGCGACGTTGCCCATATACGAAAACACCGGCACCGGATCCAGGTCGCCCGGCTGCTCGGCCAGCACCGAAAAGTCGATGCTGCGGCCATCGATGCGCGGCGGCGTACCAGTCTTGAGGCGGCCCTGCGGCAGCTTGAGTTCCTTTAGCCGAGACGACAACGAGGTTGCTGGTGGATCGCCGGCGCGGCCGCCCGAGTAGTTCTGCAGGCCGACGTGGATTTTGCCGTCGAGGAAAGTACCGGCCGTGAGCACCACCGCGCGCGCGCTGAACTTGAGACCGATCTGGGTCACTGCGCCAATCACGCGGTCGCCCTCGACCATCAGGTCGTCGACCGCCTGCTGGAACAGCCACAGGTTGGGCTGGTTCTCGATACGCGAGCGGATCGCTGCCTTGTACAGCACGCGGTCTGCCTGGGCGCGGGTGGCGCGCACGGCCGGTCCCTTGGACGAATTGAGGATGCGGAACTGGATACCGGACTCGTCCGTGGCGATGGCCATGGCGCCGCCAAGGGCATCCACTTCCTTGACCAGGTGGCCCTTGCCGATACCCCCGATCGAGGGGTTGCAGGACATGGCGCCCAGGGTTTCAATGTTGTGGGTCAACAGTAGTGTCTTTTGACCCGTACGTGCGGACGCAAGCGCGGCTTCGGTACCGGCATGGCCGCCGCCGACGACGATGACGTCGAATTCAGTTGGAAATAGCATGATGGGATGTAGAGCGAGGGGGGCTAAGCGTGGATTATAGATTCTTTTGTCTGCCAAGACTCAGCCGAGGGCCGAAAACGACAGAAATTGTTCCACGTGAAACATCAGCGATTGGGTGGGTCCAGCCTGTTTCACGTGAAACAATCGAAAAAAAGCCGGGATGTCCCGGCTGATATGTTTCACGTGGAACAGTGCGGATCACCAACCGAGTTTTGTGAATGCATCGTAAGCGGTCTTCACAATCAGTGCGGTCACGACAAACAGGAACAGCTTGCGGACAAATCCGCTGCCATGCTTGAGCGCCAGCCTGGTACCGACCAGGGAACCAATGATCTGACATCCCGCCATCATCAGGCCCAATTGCCACAGCAGATGACCGCTATAACCGAACCACAGCAATGCCGAGAAATTGCAGGCAACGTTGACGATCTTGGCGGCAGCCGAGGCACTCAGGAAATCGAAGCCGAAAAAGCGCACAAACAGGAAGATCAAAAAGCTGCCGGTACCGGGGCCAAAGAAGCCGTCGTAAAATCCGATCGCAGCGCCGATGGCAATCGCCCAGTAGCGCTCGGCCAATCCACTATGCACCGGCGCATGGACCGAACCCATGTCCTTTTTCATGAACGTGTACACGGCGACCGCGACCAGAATGAACGGCAGCAGGGCGCGCACGAAATCGGCAGGTACGCGCGTGACTGTCCAGGCGCCCACGAAGGACAGCGCGAATGCGGCGATCGCAGCCGGCGCCGCCGTACTCCACGCGACCCGAACACGGCGCGCATAATTCACTGCTGCCGAGCCGGTGCCGAAAATGGCCGCCAACTTATTGGTACCGAGGATGGTTGCTGGCGCCTCTTTTGGCAGCAGCGAAAACATGGCAGGAATCTGGATCAAACCGCCGCCGCCGACCACGGCGTCGACCAGGCCGGCAGCGAACGCAGCGCCGCCGAGCCAGACAACATCAATCATGGGAAACTTTCAGGAAAAGCAGAGCCAAGATTTTACGGCAAGGCGCCTGTACCGACACGTCGCCGGCAAGCTCATTTGCTGAAAAATCGTCTCGCCCTCACCCTTTCCCAGGCAGCAGGAAGTCGACCAGCAGAGCGTTCAGGCGCTCGGCTGCCGACAACTGCATCCAGTGCCCGGCGCCGCTCAGGCATTCGAAGCGAAAACCGGCACGGCAGTACCTTGCGGAATCGGCCATCTGCTGTTCGCCAAGCGCGGGGTCGCGCTCGCTCCAGACGCCCATCACCGGCATCTGAACCGGCTTCCAGTCGCGCGCCGCATTGAGCTTGATATTGGCGCGGTAGTAGTTGAGCGCGGCAGTCAGGCGGCCTGCCGGTTCCAGCGCCACGCGCCAGATTTCCTGCTGCTCGCGATCGTTGATCATTTGACGCAGCATGAACCAGTCGTTGGCGCGCAGCAGTTGCTCCGCCAGGACAGGTGTCTTGAAAACCAGCATGTACCAGAAACGCAGGTATTGGGAAAGTCCCGCCTTGACGATCGCAGCAGGATGGCCGGTAGAAAGCGCGGCATAGCGTTCAATGCGATCCGGCGCATGCATCGCCAGGTGCCAACCGATCAGGCCGCCCCAGTCGTGACCGACCAGTGCCGCCTTCTCGATGCTGAGCGCGTCCATCAGGCGCAAGACATCGTCGGCAAGAAAGTGAATGGAATACGCGGCGGTATGGGTGGGCGCGTCGGTACCACCATAGCCACGCAAATCGGGCGCAATCACCCGCATGCCGGCCGCTGCCAATGCGGGAATCTGGTGACGCCAGATCGCATGGGTGTCAGGGAAACCGTGGAGCATCACCACCGGCTGGCCGGCGCCACTACTGACCAAATGCATGTTCAGGCCATTGACCTTGGCAATCTGAGACTCGGCAACCATTCGTGATCCTTCACAGAAAAGTTGGGAGGCGTCTCCGCAGCACCAAGCGCAACGCTTGCCGGAAACGAGCTCATAACGCCAACCATACCATGTCCGAATATCGTCCCGCATACGATAAAAGAACGAGGCACGACGGGGGCTTTTGCCTCAGCTGCGATTCGATGAAACAGAGCTTACCAGAACGTAAACGCCTGTCCAGCCCCTCGCTGTGGATAAGCAACTTGATATCCACAGGTACCGATTGTGCAGAACTCGTCTTTTTTGCACAGGCAAAAATGTTGTGCAGATTTGCAGACAGCCTTCCCGATCAACAGTGCACCGCCTTATACCGATCGTAAACGCTTGATTCTGCTGTGATAAACAGGGTTTTCCACAAGAGAACCAATGCGTTAACTACTACTATCAAGTTGTAAACAGAACCTGGTTATAAAACATAGCGAACTTCTTTTAAAAAAAATTTCCCGTTCGTTGCTACTTCGCACTGTGGCCCAAAAGCCCTCTGTCACACGGCCAATGGATTACCAAATCTGACGAACAGCGGCAGCACCGCATATCCCATCTCGCAATGCCAGGCAGTCTGTGGAGAACCCAATGAATATCCACAGGACTGAATGTGCAAAAACCACTCGCGAACATGGTGGACTGATTTCTATCCAAGTTCTCTACAACGTAGAAACAGCGGTTTTACAGCATCAAAAAGGGGCCCTAAGCGATTGATCTTGTGGAGAAAACTGAGCTTATCCACAGTAAGCCTCGCGTTTACTACTACTATCATTCTGTATACAAGTTATTAGATATAACAACATAGGAAAGCGCGAACTGCAGAACCTGGCGCGATCGAAGTGCAAAGCCACATCGAAAACTGGTCGAAAAAAAAATGCGCAATCGACGACACTCACATGCCGGCAAAACCAGTCGCCAAAAACAGCTGCAGGTCGGTCAGCAGCGCCAACATCGTCATGCTGAACCAAAACGCTTGTGGACAAGCCGCTGCATATCCACACCCGCGCATGTGCAAAACACGGCGTTCGACAGCACGGCCAATTTTTATCCCCGATCCGTTACGCCCAGACGCAAGGTTTGTCAGCCAGGTAAACGCGCACCTAAATCCTTGATACTGTGGAGTAAACGTCGTTTATCCACAGTTAACCGCACGTTTACTACTACTATCAACTTTGTATACATACTTATTAAGTAAACAAACAAAGGAAGAACAGCAAAAAAAAAGCGTCGCAAAAAAGTGCTTCTGCTACGCTTCGCAGCAAAACAGCCACCAGAAAAGCTCAGAAAAAATGCGTTTAGGAATCATTAGTGCTTTGCACGAAGAACAGGCAGGCCTTGTGGAAGCCATGAGAGGGCCCTCCAGGCTCATCCATGGCATGCGCGAGTACTTTGTCGGATCCCTGTGGGAAATCGATTCTGTGTGCGTTCTGTCGCGTATAGGCAAGGTTGCTGCTGCAATGACCGCGACAACGCTTGTGGAGAAGTTCGGAGTTACACACATCCTGTTTACCGGCGTTGCCGGCGCCGGCGACAAATCGGTGCAGGTTGGCGATATCGTGGTGGCGGAATCACTGGTTCAGCACGATATGGATGCCAGTCCCCTGTTTCCGCGCTTTGAGGTGCCGCTGATCGGCCGCTCGCACTTCGAACCTGATTTGCCGCTGTCGATGCGATTGTCCGGCGCTGCGCACGCTTTTCTTGAACACGATTTCGCTGGCGCCATCCGGCCCGAGCATCGGGCGCAGTTCGGCTTGACGCAGCCACGCATCCACCGCGGCCTGATCGCCAGCGGCGACCAGTTCGTAAACGACCGTCAGCGCCTGGCTGCGATCAATTGCGCCCTGCCCGGCCTGGTGGCGGTTGAAATGGAAGGCGCGGGAGTAGCGCAGGTGTGTCATGAGCTGAATGTGCCGTTCGCCGTGATCCGGGCGATTTCGGACAACGCCAATGAAAACGCGGCCCACGACTTCATGGGCTTCGTAAAGTCGGTGGCCGCGCACTACGCGTTTCACATCACCCGGCGCCTGTGCCGGGAGTTACATGCCGCCCCGCTTCAGCCTAGAAACGACTCAGCCGGCACGTAGTCGTACCCCAACGCCTGCGCCACCGCTTCGAAGGTGACCTTGCCCTGGCAGATGTTCAGGCCATGGCGCAGGTGGATATCGTCCGCCAGCGCGCGTCGCCAGCCTTTATCGGCCAGTGCCAGCGCATGGCCGATGGTGGCGTTGTTCAGCGCGAAGGTCGAGGTACGGGCGACCGCACCCGGCATATTCGCCACGCAGTAGTGCACCACGCCGTCGACGATGAAGGTCGGGTCGGCGTGGGTGGTCGGGTGCGAGGTTTCGAAGCAGCCGCCCTGGTCGATCGCCACGTCCACGATCACGCAGCCCTTCTGCATGCGTGCGACCATGGCGCGCGTGACCAGCTTCGGCGCCGCGGCGCCCGGCACCAGTACGCCGCCGATCACCAGGTCGGCCGCCAGTACGCTCTCTTCAAGTGCATGGGCCGTCGAATACAGGGTCGAGATCCGGTTGCCAAAGACCAGATCGAGCTGACGCAGGCGCTCGACGTTCTTGTCCAGTACCGTGACCCGGGCCCCGGCGCCGATCGCCATCTGCAGCGCATTGGTGCCGACCACGCCGGCGCCGATGATGACCACGTGGCCGGCCGCCACGCCCGGCACGCCGCCCAGCAGCAGGCCGCTGCCGCCTTTCGATTTTTCGAGGTGGCTGGCGCCGGCCTGGATCGACATGCGCCCTGCCACTTCGCTCATCGGCGCCAGCAGGGGCAAGCCGCCGTGTGGCCCGGTGATGGTTTCGTAGGCGATGCAGACCGCGCCGGATGCGACCAGGGCGGCGCTCTGCGCCGGATCGGGCGCCAGGTGCAGGTAGGTGTAGAGGATTTGATCGGGGCGCAGCAGCGCGCATTCGGCCGCCTGCGGTTCCTTGACCTTGACGACCATCTCGGCGCGTTCAAAGACGTCCTGGGCGCTGTCGCTGATGGTGGCGCCGGCGGCCCGGTAGCGGGCGTCATCGAGGCCGATCTCGGCGCCGGCGTTGTGCTCGACGATGACTTGATGGCCGTGTGCGACCAGTTCGTGGACCGATGCCGGCGTGAGGCCGACCCGGTATTCGTGGTTCTTGATTTCCTTTGGAACGCCTACAAGCATGTCTGCCTCCGTTGGTAGTCTCCTGCGGTTTTCTGTCTGATCCTTTTGCTTTGTAATGCAATGCCAACTGCGCTTGAATGCGTGGACGGCGCCGCCGTCCACGCTGCTCTGGAGAGGTTCGCCCTCCAGAAGTCGATTTTTACAGGCCCAACGTCATCAGGCTTGCGTTGCCGCCAGCGGCGGTGGTATTGACGCAGACCGCGCGTTCGGCAACCAGGCGCCACAAGTCGATCGGCGCCGTTGGCTCGGTGTCGACGACGCCGATGATGGCGCCAGTGCGCGCCGCCAATTGCGTGCGCAGCGAGCCGGCCAGGCCCGATTCGACCAGCGCGATGTCGAACACGCCGGCATCGACTTCCTGCTTGCCGATGAAGCGCACGCGCTCCTTGACGCTCGCCGGCAACTCGGCCGGGATCATGTCAGGTGTCGGCGCCAGCACCAGCGCGCGGTTGCCGGTGGCCAGCGTTGCCGCCAGCTGGTTCAGCAGGCCGGCTGCGGTGCCCGGCGCGCACAGCACCACGCCGCGCGGCGTGAACGACAGGCGGTTGCTTTCGCCGGTCGGTCCTGGCAGGTCCATCGACACACCGTTGAGCGAGGTGCGGGCATAGACTTCAGCCAGCGCGACCAGCGCTTGCTGGCCACTGTTGCGCATCGAGCCAAGCAAGGCTTCCAGCGCCGCTTCCGGTTGACGCACATGCTGCATCAACGGCGCCGCGCCGCGCTGCAGGCGCTTCAGGTAGAGCGGGCCGCCGGCCTTGGGACCGGTGCCCGATTTGCCTTCGCCGCCGAACGGCTGCACACCCACCACGGCGCCGACGATGTTGCGGTTGACGTAGATGTTGCCGACATGCGCGCGGTTGACGATGCGGTCGATGGTTTCGTCGATGCGCGAATGCACGCCCAGGGTCAGGCCAAAGCCGGTGGCGTTGATCGAATCGATCACCTGCGCCAGGTCGGCGCGGCGATAGCGCACGATGTGCAGCACAGGGCCGAACACTTCCTGTTTCAGTTCGGCCAGCGAGGCGATTTCGAGCACCGTGGGCGCCACGAAAGTGCCGTGGTCGGTGACCGAGGCCGGCAGATCAAGTGCGAAGTGGCTGCGCGCGGTTGCCTTGGTGCGCTCGATGTGGGCCAGCAGATTGCGCTGCGCCTCGCGGTCGATCACCGGGCCGATGTCGGTCGCCAGCCGGTCCGGGTTACCGACGCGTAGTTCCTGCATCGCGCCCTTGAGCATGCGGATGGTCTTGTCGGCGATGTCTTCCTGCAGGAACAACACGCGCAGCGCCGAGCAGCGCTGGCCGGCGCTGTCGAAGGCCGAACTCAATACGTCCTGCACCACCTGTTCGGGCAGCGCCGACGAATCGACGATCAGTGCATTCTGGCCACCGGTTTCGGCCACCAGCGGGATGTCGATCCCTTCCTGCTCGGCGCGTTTGGCCAGGGTGCGGTTGATCAGCTGCGCCACTTCGGTCGAGCCGGTGAAGATCACGCCCTTGATGCGGCTGTCGGCGGTCAGCGCGGCGCCCACCACTTCGCCACGACCCGGCAGCAACTGCAGCGCGGCGCGCGGAGTGCCGGCTTCGATGAACAGTTCAACCGCGCGATACGCGATCAGCGGGGTCTGTTCGGCCGGCTTGGCCAGCACCACGTTGCCGGCGGCCAGCGCTGCCGCCACCTGGCCGGTGAAGATCGCCAGCGGGAAGTTCCAGGGGCTGATGCAGCTGACCGGGCCCAGTGCTTCGGCGCTGCCCGCGGCGCGGATCTGCACCGCGTAGTAGCGCAGGAAGTCAACCGCTTCGCGCAGTTCGGCGATCGCGTTCGGCAGCGACTTGCCGGCTTCGCGCACGGCCAGTGCCATCAGCTCGACGCCGTTCTGTTCGAACAGGTCGCCAGTGCGTTCCAGGATCGCGGCGCGTTCGCTGGCGTCGGTCGCCGCCCATTCGGCGGCAAAGGCGCTGGCGCTGGCCAGTGCCGTTTCGACATCCAGGCGCGACGCTTCGCTGACCTGGCCCACGATATCGCTGGCCATGGCCGGGTTGACGACATTGGCCGGGGCGCCGCTGTCGACGCTGCCCGCGATCAGCGGGGCGGCCAGGTGCTGGCGCTGGCGCGCCAGGCCGTCTGCCACGCTGCGCAACATGTCTTCATTGACCAGATCCATGCCGGCCGAATTCTTGCGCTCATTGCCGAACATCCCGATCGGCAGGGCGATCGCCGGGTGCGGCTGGCCGGCATTCGCGCGCGCCACCTCGAACGGATCGGTGATCAGGCTGTCGATCGCCACGCTCTCGTCGACGATCTGGTTCACGAACGACGAGTTGGCGCCGTTTTCGAGCAGCCGGCGCACCAGGTAGGCCAGCAGCGTTTCGTGCGAGCCGACCGGCGCATAGATGCGGCAGGCCTTGTCCAGGTTCTTGGGGCCGACCACCTGGTCGTACAGCGTCTCGCCCATGCCATGCAGGCACTGGAACTCGTAGTTGTGGATATTCGCGTCCTGGGCCCAGGTGTAGATCACCGACAGGCTGTGCGCGTTGTGGGTGGCGAACTGCGGGTACAACAGGTCGGCCGCATCGAGCAGCTTGCGCGCGCAGGTCAGGTACGAGACATCGGTGTACACCTTGCGCGTATAGACCGGATAGCCGGGCATGCCTTCGACCTGGGCGCGCTTGATCTCGGCATCCCAATAGGCGCCCTTCACCAGGCGCACCATGAACTTCTGGCCGCTGCGCCTGGCCAGGTCGACCAGGTAGTCGATCACGAACGGGCAGCGCTTCTGGTACGCCTGCACCACCAGGCCGATGCCCTCGAAGCCCGCCAGCTCGGCATCGAAGGCCAGCGCTTCGAGCATGTCGAGCGAGATCTCGAGGCGGTCGGCTTCTTCGGCGTCGATATTGATGCCGATGTTATAGCGCTTGGCCAGCAACACCAGGCTGCGCACGCGCGGCAGCAGTTCGCCGATCACGCGCGCATATTGGGCGCGGCTGTAGCGCGGGTGCAGGGCCGATAACTTGATCGAGATGCCCGGGCCGTCCTTGATGCCGCGTCCATTCGAGGCCTTGCCGATCGCGTGGATCGCCTGTTCGTACGATGCGTAATAGTTTTGGGCGTCGCTCTCGGTCAGCGCCGCTTCGCCCAGCATGTCGTACGAATAGCGGTAGCCGCGGGTTTCGTTGTCGCGGCTGTTCTTGAGCGCTTCGTCGATGGTCTGGCCGGTCACGAACTGGTTGCCCAGCATGCGCATGGCCAGGTCGACGCCCTTGCGAATCAATGGTTCGCCGCCCTTGGCGATCATGCGCGTGAGCGCCGCGCCCAGACCGCGCTCGCTGTTGGGCGAGACCAGCTTGCCGGTGACCAGCAAGCCCCAGGTGGCGGCATTGACGAACAGCGATGGCGATTCGCCCAGGTGCTTCTTCCAGTCGCCGCGGCTGATCTTGTCGGCGATCAGGCGGTCGGCGGTGTCGCTGTCTGGAATGCGCAGCAGCGCTTCGGCCAGGCACATCAGCGCAACGCCTTCCTCGGACGACAGCGAGAACTCGTGCATCAGCGCATCCACGCCCGAAGCACGGGTGCGTTTCTGGCGCACGCTCGAGACCAGGCGGCGCGCCAGCCTTTCGGCATCCGGGCTGGGGCTGGCGTCCTGGGCCAGCAGCCATTGCACGGCTTCGGCTTCATCGCGGCGGTAGGCGGCGGTGATGGCCGCGCGCAGCGGTGTCTGCGTGCGTTTGACTTCAGCGTGAAGGGCGTCGAATGGGACGTAAGTGGAGGCCGGGGAAGCAGCGATCTGCATGGCGGGTATCTAACGAAAAAAGAACAGCGAAGGGCACCGCGTACGGCAAAAGCGCCGGCTGCTTGATCGGCGGCCGGCGCAAGTAATTGCAGGTAAAGACTCGGTGGAAATGATTCGATTGTAGAAGGAATTCTTCTGGATTTATTCTGTTTTTAAACCAGACTAGCAATAGATAGTTTTTGATGCGACAATCTGGCCGAATAAAATTTACAAGGAGACCCTGATGTTGGACAAGATCAGCAAGAAGATTCTGGCAGAGCTGCAGAACGACGGTCGCATCAGCAACGTGGAGCTGGCGGCGCGCGTGAACCTGTCACCGGCGGCCTGCCTCGAGCGGGTGCGCAAGCTCCACGAATCGGGCTACATCATGGGCTATACGGCCCAGCTCAATCCGCAGCTGCTGGATGTGTCGCTGCTGGTGTTTATCGAAGTGGTGCTCGATCGTACCACTCCGGAAGTGTTCGACGCCTTCAAGCAAAGCGTCCAGATGATTCCCGAAGTGCTCGAATGCCACATGGTGGCGGGCGGCTTCGACTACCTGGTCAAGGCGCGCGTGAAAGACATGGCGGCGTACCGCGAATTCCTGGGCAAGACGCTGCTGCAGAAAGGCGTGCGCGAGACGCATACCTATGCAGTGATGGAAGAAGTCAAGAATACGACCAAGTTGCCGATTCGCTGATCAGCCGATCAGCGTTTTTGTAAAGCCGGGATTGGCGCGCCGGCTAGTGCGCTACAACGCTGGCGCTGTCAGACGACCTTGCGCACGCCGCCCTTGGTGGCGCTCTCGGCCGATGCCTCGAGATTCTTGCGCAGCCAGCGATGCGCCGGGCTGCGCCCATCGCGCTCGTGCCACAGCATATCCAGGTGCACCGCCGGCAGCTGGAACGGCAATTCGCGCCACACCAGCACATCGGTCATGCCGGTCGATACCATCAAGTGCTTCGGCAGCACGGTAATCAAATCCGAATTCGCCACCACCCTGCCCGCCGTGAAGAACTGATTCACGGTCAGCAGGATGCGCCGTTCACGCCCCACTTGCGCCAGCGCCTCGTCCACCAGGCCATGCGCGCGGCCCGAGAAACTCACCAGTAAATGGTTCGCCTTGCAATAGGTGTCGAGGTCGAGCTTTTCCTTGGCCAGCGGGTGATCCTTGCGCATCACGCACACATAGACGCCCGAATACAGGCGTTCGTGCCGGATCGGCGAGCCGGTCTCGTACGACAACTGCGCCGCCACACCAGGGAAGAAGCCCACCGCCAGGTCGATATCGCCGCGCAGCAGCATCGGCCGTGGCTCGCGCGTGGTAAGCGGCACCATGCGGATATTCACGCCCGGCGCTTCACTTTCGATCGAGCGCATCAGCGACGGCAGCCACAAGGCGGCAGTCGCGTCGGCCATCGCCATGCGGAAAGTGGCTTGCGCCTTGGAGACGTCGAAGGTTTCCGGCATTACTGCCGCTTCGAGCGAGGCCAGCGCCTGGCGCACGGCCGGCCACAGCGCTTCGGCGCGTGGAGTCGGTTTGACGCCATAGGCGGTGCGGATCAGGAGTTCGTCGCCCAGGCTTTCCCGTAATCGCTTGATCGCATTCGATACCGCCGGCTGGGTCATGGCCAAGTGGCCGGCGGCGCGGGTCAGGTTTTGCTCGGTCATGACTGCGTCGAAAACACGCAGCAGATTCAAGTCAAGCGTCAGGAAGCTCATGGGAACTAAGAGGAAAACTGGTGTGAATACAAGTATACATCAAATCATTCACAAACAATATAAGCGCCATCATTGAACGGAATTAGATTTATATGTTGCGTTGCACTATAGTTTTTCTAAATAACATAGTAATGACATCATGACTGCCACCGCCACCCTGTTTCAAACTGCTGCCGCCATGCCATTCGGCCTGGTGTTCAGCACCACCCTGTATCTGGCCTTGTTGGGTGGCACCCTGGTGTTTTTCCGGCCGCTGCTGGTCGGCATTGGCCGCGCCTTGTTCCTGACCGTGCGCCCACGCCGCAGCAAGGCCGAGCTGGCTGCCCAGCGCGCCCTGAACGAGGCGCTGTCGATGACGCGCAAGAGCGTCAGCCTGGATCCTGTCGACGCCGCCGAAGTGCGCGCCATGGGCATCCGCCACTAACTACCCCCTCTTCCTCCAGACGCGGCGCCGGTAACGGTCGCCGCGTTTTTTTTCGCCTGTCGTTGCGGCGCCTGCCGAGCCTATTTCGGGAACTTCCTTCTCGATTAACGACTTGATTGCAGTTTTGGACAGTGACTTTCGATCACAGGGATTTTCTCGCCCTTTCTGTTTAACAAAGTTCACAAAGAGTTAAAATTAGCACATATTATAAGGAGCAGGATTTCTAAAGATAATCTAGAAATGAGATAAAAAAGACCAAATTTAGAAGATGATAAGCGCAATAATCATGTAGTTGTTGAATGCAAAATAAAGCCATCAAAATCTGGCATTTAACGTCATATAGTCTTTTCTTAGATGATGATAGATGTAAAAACGGCATAGATTACACGAACTTCACATTCTAGAATATTTATAGAATAACTCTTGGTATCAGGGAAAAATCAGAGAATTTGCAGTGGCAAACCTGGCAAGTAATAGTAATCATTGTGAGAAAACAGGAAGGCACGATACGGCGCACGTGCGTGAACGCGCCTGCCGAAAAAAACGGCATGCGGTTGGCAAGAATCGGGAGCGGAAATGAAAACCGGCGCCTAAGCGCCGGTCGGGAGAGGGGTCAGGCTGCGGCCTTGGTGGCCGTCAGTCTTTCATACTTGATGAGGAGTTGTTCGCGGGTTTCGCGCCGTGCGGGATCGAGGGGAATACAAGCAACCGGGCACAACAACGCGCACTGCGGTTCGTCGAAGTGGCCGACGCACTCGGTGCAGCGGTTCGGATCGATCTGATAAAACTCTTCGCCCATCGAAATCGCTTCGTTGGGGCACTCGGGCTCGCAGACGTCGCAGTTGATGCAGTCGTCGGTAATGAGGAGGGACATGAGCTTATGAAGGGATCAAGCCTTCGGCGGCATGGTTGCAATTTTCTTTTGCAGCCAGCTGTTCACCGAAGGGAACACGAATTTGGACACGTCGCCCCCGAGCACGGCGATCTCGCGCACGATGGTGCCCGAGATGAACTGGTACTGGTCGGACGGGGTCAGGAACATGGTTTCGACATCCGGCAACAGGTAGCGGTTCATGCCCGCCATCTGGAACTCGTATTCGAAGTCGGATACGGCGCGCAGGCCGCGCACGATCACGCGCGCATCATGCTTGCGCACGAAATCCTTGAGCAGGCCCGAGAAGCTCTCGACCTGCACGTTGGGGTAATGACCAAGCACTTCATTGGCGATCTCGAGCCGCTCGTCGAGCGTGAAGAACGGACGCTTGTTCCTGCTGTCGGCGACGCCGACCACCAGACGGTCGAACAGGCCGGATGCGCGACGTACCAAATCCTCGTGACCGCGGGTGAGCGGATCGAACGTACCTGGATAAACGGCTACAACCATTGCGGCTCCCTGAAAAAACACCCTGAATGCGGGCATTATGCCTGAAAATCCGGCAGCCGCCCCAGGCTGGGGCGGGGGGTGCCCAATTCTTGTGCAGAATCCGGGCAGGTCGCAGCCTTATTCGTCGCTGCCTTGCAACTTCAATAAATGGAAGTAGACCATCCCGGCTTTGTCTGACCGCACGATGTCCCACCCGGCCAGCCATGCCGGTGCTTCCTGATCGTCCGCCACCAGCGGCGCTTCGGCCTCGGCGTACACCAGGCCGCCTTCTTTCAGCAGCGCCGGACACAGCGGCAGCGACTGCGCCAGTAAATCCTGTTGATAAGGTGGATCAAGGAAGATTACATCGAAACGCTGGCCGCGCGTTGCCATGTCGTGTGCCAGCGACAGCGCATCGGCGCGCAGGATGGTGACATTGCCGGCCTTGAGCTTGTCACGGTTGGCTTCCAGTTGGCGTACGGCGGGGCTATGGTTGTCGATCATGATGACCGATGCGGCGCCACGGCTGGCCGCTTCGAAGCCGAGCGCGCCCGATCCTGCGAACAGGTCGAGCACGCTCGCCGTGTCCCAGTCGCCGGGCATTTGATGATTGATCCAGTTGAAGACGGTTTCGCGCACGCGGTCTGGCGTGGGGCGCAGGCCGAGCGCGTCGAGCACCGGCAGCGGGGTACGTTTCCAGGCGCCGCCGATGATGCGGACCTGATGCTGCGCCATGCGTGGGGCGCCATGGGACGCCGGTTTGTGGGACTTTTTCTGCATGGGCGGCACTATAGCATGGGCCTTTGGCCGCCCTTCCGGCCCGGCTTGCGGGCGCGATTGACTGCTTTATTTACCCGAAGCCAGAGCCTGGAAATCATTGATCCAACCCTGCATGCGTTGCTGCGCATGCGCTTTTTGCTGCGGGGTGGCGATCCGGATCGCGGTCATGACGTACTTCGTGGTCTGGTCGATGCTGGTGTCGTAGAAAGCCTTGCGCTCAGGCGAATCCATGCGCGTAAACAATTCCTTCTGCATCGCCTGGACGCGCGCGGTGGCCTGTTCCCGGTTCAGTTTTTTTTGCTGGACTTCGCGCAGCATGCCGAGGATGCGGCGCTGGCGATAGATGCGTTCTTCCAGCCAGAGATTGTTGTCGAGTGGGCGTGCATCCGACGCGCGCCGCAGCGCCGTTTCCTGCTCGCTGCTGAAATTGCCGAACCACAGTTCGAACTGTTCCATCGACTTCTTGAACCGGGCGCGCTGGCGCTTGTCAGTGCTGCCGCTCATGAACTTGCGGCGGTATTCTTCATTCTTGGCGTTGAACTTGCGTTCGATGTTGGCGATCTGTTCTGGCGTAATCGACAAGGCCAGCGTGGTCGTTTCGGGCACGGCGCGCGCCGCCAGGCGTTCGCCGCGCACGCGCACCTCGCGGTAGGCATTGACCAGGTCGGCCTGGGTCGGATTGCCGGCCAGCTGGCGCTGCCAGTTGCCGAGCAGGGCCGCATAGTCGTGCAACTGGGTCTGGCGGTGCCACTGGAACAATGTGTTGATATCGCGCTTGGCAACGTCGGCTTGTTGACCTTCGAAGTCGACATACGAGTTGAGCCACCAGTACAGTAAGGTGTCACCCTGGTTGTACGAGAAGCGGATGGTGCTGCAACCGGCTGCAAAAGCCATCAAAACAATTGCCAACAGCGCAACGGTGCGGCGAATCAGAGTATCTTGCATGCTAAAATTTTTCATATATTCAACTTATTTGAGAACGGCTTATGAACGTTGTGATCCTCGCCGCCGGCATGGGAAAGCGCATGCAATCCGCATTGCCGAAAGTCCTGCATCCATTGGCGGGAAAGCCGCTATTGCGTCACGTAATCGATACCGCGCGCAGTCTTGGTCCTAGAAAATTATGCGTTATTTACGGCCATGGAGGCGCAGCGGTGCCCGAGATGGTCGCGGCGCTGGCCCAGGAGAGCGGCAGCACGATCGATACCGCCCTGCAACAACCGCAGCTGGGAACCGGTCACGCGGTGATGCAGGCAGTGCCGCAACTCGATGATTCGGACTCAACCTTGGTGCTGTACGGCGACGTGCCACTGACCAGCAGCGACTCGCTGCGCCGCCTGGTGGACGCGGCCGGCACCGACAAGCTGGGCATTCTCACCGTCGAGCAAGCCAATCCGTTTGGCCTGGGCCGCATCGTGCGCGAGAACGGCGCCATCGTCCGCATCGTCGAAGAAAAGGATGCCAGCGCCGAAGAGCGCGCCATCCGTGAGATCAACAGCGGCATCATGGTGGCGCCGACCCGTCACCTCAAAAAGTGGCTGGCGGCACTGTCGAACAACAATGCCCAAGGCGAGTATTACCTCACCGACATCGTGGCGCAAGCAGTGGCCGATGGGGTGGACGTTGTGTCGGCCCAGCCATCGGGCGAGTGGGAAGTGGCAGGCGTCAACAGCAAGGTGCAGTTGGCCGAGCTCGAGCGTCAGCACCAACGCAATATTGCCCATGCCCTGCTGGAAAAAGGCGTGACGCTGATGGATCCGGCCCGCATCGATGTGCGCGGCGAACTGATTTGCGGCCGCGATGTCGTGATCGACGTCGGCTGCGTGTTCGAAGGCCGCGTCGAGCTCGGTGAAGGTGTGCGCGTCGGCGCCAATTGCGTGCTGATCAATGCCAGGGTCGATGCCGGCGCCAACATCAAGCCGTTTTGCCACGTCGAAGGCGCAAACGTCGGCGCTGCTTCCCAGATTGGCCCGTACGCGCGCCTGCGCCCTGGCACCGAACTGGGTCAGGAAGTGCATGTGGGTAACTTTGTGGAAATTAAGAACAGCACGGTGGCCGCGTACAGCAAAGCCAACCACCTGGCGTATGTGGGCGACGCCACGGTCGGCTCGCGCGTCAACCTGGGCGCCGGCACCATTACCTGCAACTATGATGGCGTCAACAAGTTCCGTACCGTGATCGAGGATGACGTGTTCGTCGGCAGCGACAGCCAGTTGGTGGCGCCGGTGACCATCGGCAAAGGCGCCACGCTGGGCGCCGGCACCACGCTCACCAAGGATGCGCCAGCCGGCAAGCTGACCATTTCACGGACCAAGCAAATGACGCTCGAAGGCTGGACTCGCCCAGTCAAAGTGAAGAAGTAATCCACTGCCTATCAACAGGAAAACCACAGCAAAGCCACAGGATAAACCCAGGAAGATCACAGGATAAACACAAGTTATCCCCAGGGTTGTCCTGTGAGCTTTCAAAGGTCATCCACAACGTTATCCACAGGCCGAGCTGAGCCCGGCACAGCTGTTCAGACAGCGATTCGGGTCTCGAACTTGCTGCGAAAGGTCGAGAAATACGCTTTCACATTGCGCACATTGGCGTGCGCCGTGAACAGCCGATGCGCCAGCGCATGGTAAGCCGGCATGTCGGCAAGCTGCACGATCAGCACAAAATCCGGGCCTGGCGTCACCCGGTAGCACTGCAGCACGGCGCTTTCGTGCGCCGCCAGCTTTTCAAATTCGTCCATGCGCTCGGCGGCCTGCACGTCGAGGGTGATCTCGACGATCGCGCTCAGGCGCGCGCCGACCTTCTCCGGGTCAAGAATTGCCACCTGGCGCGCGATGATGCCGCGTTCGGTCAGCTGCCTGACCCGGCGCAGGCAGGTCGGCGGCGAGACATGGACCAGACCAGCCAGTTCTGCGTTCGTCTGCGATGCATCAGCTTGCAGCGCATTGAGGATGCGACGATCAAGATCGTCCAAGATCGGTTCTTCTGTCATGGTCATGAAATATTAGCTAATAATTATGGGTATGATGAAATTTCATTTCATGGTTACGCCGTTGTGAAATTATCTAACGAAACATGGTGCGCACTGAAAGCATATTTCATCCTAATTGCTCTACGATAGCATTTGTTGATAATTTATAAGTGAGGTTCGCCATGTGCGGTATCGTCGGCGCAGTCGCCAAACGCAATATCACCCCCGTCCTGATCGAAGGCCTGAAGCGCCTTGAGTACCGGGGCTACGATTCCTGCGGCGTTGCCGTGCACCTGAACGGTCGCCTGACCCGCTCGCGCTCGACGTCGCGCGTGGCTGAACTCGAATCGCAGGTACGTGAAGCCGGCCTCGACGCCTTCACCGGCATCGCCCACACCCGTTGGGCCACCCACGGCGCCCCGGCCTCGCACAATGCCCACCCGCACTTTTCGCCCAGCGAAGACGCGGCGCGCATCGCACTTGTGCACAACGGCATCATCGAAAACCACGATGAACTACGCGCCGAACTGACGGGCCTGGGCTACACCTTCACCAGCCAGACCGACACCGAGGTCATCGCCCACCTGGTCGACCACATGTACAACGGCGACCTGTTCGATACCGTGCAGCAAGCCGTCAAGCGCCTGCACGGCGCCTACGCGATCGCCGTGTTCTGCCGCGAAGAACCGCACCGCGTGATCGCCGCGCGCCAGGGCTCGCCGCTGATCGTCGGCGTCGGCAAGGACGAAAACTTCGTCGCCTCCGACGCGATGGCGCTGGCCGGCACCACCGACCAGATCATCTACCTGGAAGAAGGCGATGTGGTCGACCTGCAACTGGCGCGCTACTGGATCGTCGATGGAGAAGGCCGCTCGGTCGAGCGCGACGTCAAAACCGTGCACGCCCACACCGGCGCCGCCGAACTGGGCCCGTACCGCCACTACATGCAGAAGGAAATCTTCGAGCAGCCACGCGTGATCGGCGACACCCTCGAAGGCGTCACCGGCATCATGCCGGAACTGTTCGGCGACGGCGCATATGCCGTGTTCAAGAAAATCGACCGCGTGCTGATCCTGGCCTGCGGCACCAGCTACTACGCCGGCCTTACCGCCAAGTACTGGATCGAATCGGTGGCCAAGGTGCCAGTGAGCGTCGAGATCGCCAGCGAATACCGCTACCGCGACAGCGTCCCGGTGCCAAGCACGCTGGTGGTCACCATCACGCAAAGCGGCGAGACCGCCGACACCCTGGCCGCACTGAAACACGCGCGCAGCCTGGGCATGCAGCACACACTGACCATCTGCAACGTCTCGACCAGCGCCATGGTGCGCGAATGCGAGCTGGCCTACATCACCCGCGCCGGCGTCGAAGTCGGCGTGGCCTCGACCAAGGCCTTCACCACCCAGCTGGCAGCGCTGTTCCTGCTGACGCTGACGCTGGCGCAGGTCAACGGCCGCCTGAGCGAGGCCGAAGAAGCCGAGCACCTCAAGATGATGCGCCACCTGCCGGTTGCACTGGCATCCGTGCTGGCGCTCGAGCCGCAGATCATCGCCTGGGCCGACGACTTCGCACGCAAGGAAAACGCCCTGTTCCTGGGCCGCGGCATCCACTACCCGATCGCCCTCGAAGGCGCCTTGAAACTCAAGGAAATCTCGTATATCCACGCCGAAGCGTATCCGGCCGGTGAACTCAAGCACGGCCCGCTGGCGCTGGTGACTGAAGAGATGCCGGTGGTGACGATTGCGCCGAACGACGCGCTGCTCGAGAAGCTGAAGTCGAACATGCAGGAAGTGCGTGCCCGTGGCGGCCAGCTGTATGTGTTTGCCGACGTCGATTCGCGCATTACCTCGGGCGATGGCGTGCACGTGATTCGTCTGCCGGAACACTATGGTTTGCTGTCGCCAATCCTGCACGTGGCAGCTCTGCAACTGCTGGCGTATCACACGGCGCTGGCGCGTGGGACGGATGTGGACAAGCCGCGCAATCTGGCGAAATCGGTGACGGTGGAGTAAGGCGGTCTGGAGTAACTGCGGTGGCGCACTAAGAAAGTGCGTCACTAACTTATAAAGTCTGGCACTGGCGCGTAGGCCTGAAAAGCGGTTGCCTCAGCCTGATCTGTTAAGTCAATCGGCTTGTTCTGGCTTCTACGCCAACAATAGCCGCCCAAGCATGTAATCCCGTTCAGCCAAGCGCAATGACAATCGCCTGAATCACCGCAACGTCAGCTGATCGCCACCGGCCACTCGCTCGAGACCAAGCTAACAGCTTATCCCTGTTGCACGCAATTACGACCCGCTGCCTTGGCCGCATACAGCGCCTTGTCAGCGCGGTTGATCAGGTCTTCCGCGCTGAACTCGGGCGCTGGCACGAGCGACGCAACACCCACTGACATCGTCACCACGCCTATATTGGCGCCGGAATGCTCGATCGCCAGTGCTGCAAGCTTTTCGCGGCACGCATCGGCCAGTTTCAATGCGCCGCTCAGGCCTGTTTCAGGCAGCACGACAGCAAATTCCTCTCCACCGTAACGCGCGACCAGATCCGCTGGCCGTTTGAGCTGCTCGGTCAACACCGCCGCCACTTTTTTAAGACACAGGTCGCCGGCCTGGTGACCGTACTCGTCGTTGTACAGTTTGAAATGGTCGACGTCGCACAACAGCATCGACAACGGTGTCTTGGTGCGCTGCCCACGTTGCCATTCGTTTTGCAAGGTATCGTCAAAGGCGCGGCGGTTGCCAATGCCAGTAAGGCTGTCGAGGGCGGCCAGCTTTTGCAGTTCCAGATTGGCGTCCGCCAGTTTTTGCTGGCTCTCGCGCAGGAAACGGAAGGCCTCGTCGCGCTCGAGGCGGCTGATGTAGGCGGCAGAATGGTAGCGAATCCGCGCCAGCAGCTCCACCGGGTCAGGCAGCTTGACCAGGTAGTCGTTTGCGCCGACGGCGAAGCCGTGCGCTTTCATTTTCGGGTCTTCCTTGGCCGACAACACAATGATCGGCACTGCCCGCAAGCTTGCGTCGGCGCGATACTGGCGGATCACATCGAAGCCGTCCGAGCCAGGCATCACCAGATCCTGCAGGATCACCGTGGGGCGTAGCTCGGACGCAGCCGAGTAAGCCTTGGCGGGATCGGTCACGAAATAGAATTCGATGTCGGGCTGCCCGATGAGCATGCGCCGAACGGCCTCGACAATGATTAACTGGTCGTCAACGAGCAACACCCTGACACGATGACGGAGAAAATCTTGCGAATCGATATCCATGATGGCCGTGTCAGAGCTGGAGATATGTTGCATATTGAAGTTGCGTATATTCGCGCTCGGATTAATCACGAATTCTATCGCGGATCACCGGTCCAATCTTGCTTAATGGAAAAATATCCTTCGCTGCACCGATTTCTGCGGCGGCGCGTGGCATGCCATAGACAGCGCAGCTGTCCTGGTCCTGCGCGATGGTGGACTGCCCTGCCCGGCGCATGTTCAACAAGCCTGCTGCGCCGTCGCGTCCCATCCCGGTCAGCAATACCCCTGTGGCAGAGCCGGTCCAGTGATGCGCGACGCAATCGAAAAACACGTCCACCGATGGGCGGTAGGGATAGTCGAGCGGCTCTGGCCGGTAATGAAAACGGTGGCTGGCACTGAGCGTCAGGTGGTCGTTGGTCTTTGCGACCTGCACCAGGCCGCCCTGCAAAACATCGTTTTCGCCAATCACGCGCACCGGCATGCACAGCTGATCGTCGAGCCAGCGCGCGAAATGGCCGGCGAAGTTGGCGTCGATATGTTGCACCACGACGACCGCGGTGTCGGACGGCGCCTGCCAGCCGGCCAGGATGGCGGCGATGGCTGTTGGCCCGCCGGTCGAGGCGCCGATGGCCAGCACATGCCGGATATGTCCGGCATGGCCGGATGAGCGCTGGGCGCCGCCTTTGGCCGCTGCCGGGACAGCGCGGTCCGAACGGATCAGCTTTCCGATGGTCTTGATCTTGGCCAGCAGTTCCTGCGCGCCGGTCGTGCCGCCGCCGAGCACCGGTGTCGCAGCCACGTCGAGCGCGCCCGCACCCAGTGCACGGAATACCTCGCTAACATTGTCCTGAGGCTGGGCCGTGACGATCAAAATGGCGCACGGCGCCTGCATCATGATCTGGCGCGTTGTCTCGACCCCGGCCGGCCCCGGCAGATTCAGATCCATCAGCACCAGGTCGGGGCGGTCGTCGAGGCACAGACGCACTGCATCGGCTCCGCTGCGCGCCACCCATGCCACCTCGTGCCCGGCGCCATGCGTGACTGCACGGCGCAAGGCTTCGGCAACCGGGGCGACTTCGTTGGCGATTCCGATTCTCATGCGGAGGCTGGGCCGATCAGGTCGAACACCGCATCGAGCAGCGTAGCATCATGGAAGTTACCTTTGGCCAGGTAATAGTCTGCACCGGCATTCATGCCACGTTCACGGTCTTCCGGGCGATCCTTGTACGAGACGATCATCACCGGTAGTTTGTGCAGGCGCGCGTCCTGGCGCACCATGCTCAGCAGTTCAATGCCGTCCATGCGCGGCATGTCGATGTCGGTCACCAGCAGATCATACGCCCCGCCGCGCACCATGTTCCAGCCATCCATGCCGTCGACCGCGGTATCGACACGGTAGCCGCGCGCGGCCAACAGCTTGCGTTCCATCTCGCGTACCGTCAGCGAATCGTCGACAACCAGGATCCGGCACTCCGTGCGCGCGTCGCCCTGGTCCTGGCGCGCCGAGTGCTGCAGCGCGCCGGCATGGATCAGCTTATCGATCGACAACAGCAGGTCGGCCACGTCGAGCACCAGCACCGGCGAACCGTCGTCGAGCAGCGCGCCGGCCGACACATTGCGCAGTTTGCCAAAGATCGGTTCCAGCGACTGCACCGTCAGGCTTTGCTCGCCAATAATGGCGTCCACCACCAGCGCGTAGCGTGCCTCGCCAGTACCGACCGCGACGACGGCGAGTTCGGCGGCCGGCGGCGACTGGCCCAGCTCCAGCACCTGGGCTGCGGCAGCCAGGCCGTAGTGGACGCCGTCGAGCTCGAAGAATTGCTTGTTTTCGAGCGTGTGCACGGCGCTTTGCGCCACACGCAATACCCGTTCCACCTTGGCGATCGGAATGGCATATGCTTCGCCCTGCACCTGGACTACCAGCGCGCGCACGATCGACTGGGTCAGCGGCAGCGTGATGCTGGTGCGAAAACCCAGGCCCGGCGTTGACTCGAGACGCACGGTGCCGTTCTGTTCGCGCACGACCTCGTGCACCACGTCGAGACCGACGCCGCGTCCGGAAATCTCGGTCACGCTGCCTTTCATGCTGAAGCCCGGCAGGAACAGGAATTCCATCAGTTCTGCCGGCGACAGCGCTGCCGCCATGGCCGCGCTGCCCAGGCCGCGCTCGACGACCGCGCTGCGCACGCGCTCGCGGTCGATGCCGCGGCCATCGTCGCTGATGCTGATCTCGAGCATGCCTGCACGGTGGCGCGCAGCGAGGCGGATCGTGCCCAGTTCCGGCTTGCCCGCCGCGCTACGCTGGTCCGGGGTTTCCATGCCATGGTCAAGCGCATTGCGCAGCAGGTGATTGATCGGCGCTTCGATGCAGGCCAGAACGGCGCGATCGACCAGCGTGTCGCTGCCTTCGATGATGAGCTGCACCTGCTTGCCGAGCTTGCGCGCCAGGTCGCGCACCATGCGCGGAAATGCATGGACGCCTTCCGAGAAAGGGCACATGCGCAGCACCAGCACCTGGTCCACCAGCCGGGTCGACAGCAGCGTTGCACGGCGCTCATGCAACTCGGCATCGGCCATGTGCTGTTGCAGCATCCGCTTGAGTGGCTCGGCCCGCGCCGCGACCAGCGCCGCCTGCTCGATCAGGTGCGGCTCTCGGCTGGCGGCGACGGCTTCCTGCAACTGTCCCAGCGACTGCAACATGGCGCTTTGCTGGCGCTTGAATCGCTGCAACGACGCGTTCAGTGCGGCGAGCTTGTGTGCATTGACGCCCGTTTCGCTTGCCAGCGCCAGCAGTTCGTCGGCGGCGACGCCGGCACGGGCCGCATTTGCCGGCAGCGGCAGCGGCGGCAATGACGCCGTACCATGATCATCCGGCGCGACATTCGACGTCGCCGGCTCCGGGGTAGCGTCCTGCGCTTGCTCGCCCGGCGCATCATGACCCTCGACGGCAACGGTCAGCGTCCCCAGCGAACGCACGGCGTTCACGGCGCGATCGATGTCGGCGCCGTGCCCGGCCATCCAGTCGGCCAGGGATGCTTCGGTCATGCTCGACACCTGCGCGATCTGGTCTACGCCCGCGAGCAGCACATCGATGCGGGCCGGATGCAATTCGAGCGTGCCCGATTGGGCCGCGATAAAAGCGTCTTCCATTGCATGCGCCAGCTGCACGATCACCTGCAGCCCGACAATCGCAGCAGCGCCCTTGATCGAGTGCGCGGTACGCATCAGGCCATCGAGTACAGAGGCGTCGCTGGCGCCGCTTTCCAGGCGCAGCAAGCCCTCGGTCAACTGGCGCGCCTGTCCATCGGCTTCCAGCCGAAACAGGTCGAGCAGCGAAAACGCGCTCAGGTCTTGCTGGTCATGGGTCATCGGAGCAATCCTGTGCAGTGGCGCGTCAGCAAGGCAGTGTCGAGCACCCCGATCAGCAGGCCGTCATGGACCAGCACACCGTCAAGATGGCGCTCGAGGCCGCGGTTGATGGTCGCTGCCGGCGCGGTCAGTTGCGCCTTCACGTAACGCACCAGCCCCTTCAATTCGGCAACCGGCAACGCGCATGGCTGTCCCGCGCAGTCGAGCACCAGCAGGCGCGCAAATACGTGGCGGCCGGTAACGGCTTCGGCCTGTGTTTCATCGATGCCGAGCAGCGTCGCCAGCGCGACGGCCGGCACCAGGCGCCCACCGACGTTGGCCAGGCCCAGCAGCGCGCCGCCACTGCGGTGCGGGACCCGATGCACCGGCGCCACCGGCGCCACCGATGTTACCGCCGTGGCCGCTACCGCAAGCCACTCGGCGCCGACGCGAAACACCAGCGCCGACGCGTCCGGCGCCGCTAGCGCGGTGCGGGCCTGGGCGAAGTGGCTGGCCCATTGGGCGCGATAGGCGCTGTCGAGCGGCCGTTCGAGGATGCGCCCGGCAGCCTGTTGATACACAGGACAATGCCGGCAGTGCACGTGCTCGGCCAGCTGCGCGCAGCTACGGTTGCCGGCAACGCCGATCTGTGTCCAGCAGTCTGCTGCCGTTTTCAGGAACCCGTCGTTCATGCGGTGCCGCCCTGGGCCTGGCGCCGGTAAATGCGCGCGGCTCGCTGCTGGTACAGGTTGGCGCCCTCGGCGTCGCCGCTACGTCGGGCCAGCAAGGCAAGGTGGCACAATGCCTCGTAATGGCCCGGGTCAAGGTAGACGCAGCGCCGCCAGTAATCGGCGGCTGCCGCGATCTGCTGCCGGCACTCGCAGACCATGCCGAGGATGAAATATGCCTCGGCCGAGGCCGGCTTAGTCACGAGCCATGCCTGGCAGGCCGCCGCGGCGCCCTGGTAGTCGCCCTGGTCGGCCAGGCGCCGCGCATGGGTCAGCGCGTCAGATGGCGCATCGGATGGCGCATCGGATGGCGTATCAGACGGCGCATCAGACGGGGTGTCAGACGGGGTGTCAGAATACCTCAGCGGCGGCGCCGATGGCGCCAACCGCAGTGCCGTGCGGGCAAGCACAGCGGGGCGCACTGTTTGCGCCGCGCGCGGCAATCGCGCCGGCTGCACCCGCTCGGCGCCCTGCTTTGCGAGTGCGAAGGCGCCGGGGATATGCAGCGCCTTGAAGCCGTGGCGGCAAAACGCCGGCACTTCGGCGTAGCCGACGAATAACTGGCCATCGTCAGCCAGCACGGTGCGCAACACCTTGGCCGCAGCCTGTGCGGCGGGGTCATCGAAATAGATCATGACGTTGCGGCAGAATACGACGTCGTAGCGGCCGGCCAGGGCTGCGGTGTCGAGTTCGAACAAATTGCCCTGGCTGAAGCTGACCCGGGCGCGGATCGCATCGCACAACTGGTAGCCGCCCCCCTGCTCGGTGAAATAGCGCTTGCGAAAGCCGAGGTCGGCGCTGCGAAACGCGTTGCGCGTATAGTGTCCGGCAACGGCGCGCCGGATCGACAGGTGCGACAGGTCGATCGCGTCGATCTGCACCGATTGCCGCGCTACCCCTGACATGTCGAGCGCCATCGCGATCGAATACGGCTCTTCTCCGCCGGCGCATGGCAACGACAGTACGCGCAGCACGCGCGCCGGGTGCAGTGCCAGTTGGCGCTGGATAAGGCGAATGGCGGCGCTGAAGGCGCCCGGGTCACGGAACAGCCAGGATTCGGGAACGACGATCAATTCGGTCAGCGCGCTCAGTTCGCTGGAGGGCAGCGCACGCAGATAGGCGCGGCTGTCATCGATGCCAAGCCGCGCCATCCTTTCGCGCACGGCGCGTTCGGCATCGGCTTCGCTGATGTTCAGGCCGGTTGCATCCTGCAGCAGACGGCGCGCGCTCATGCTTGACCAGCAGGAAACAGCAGCGCGCGTACCTCGGCTGACAGCAGGTGGTCAACCTCGACCAGCTGCAGCATGGAACCGGTACCGGTGGCGACCTGTCCCAGGAAGGGTGCGCCGCGCACGCCGTTATCGGCCAGCGCCGCCGCTGCCACGTCTTCGATACCCTGTACCCGTTCGGCCAGCAGGCCAAGCGGCCGCACGTCGCCGTCGCCGGCGCCGACAACATAGTTCACGATCACGATACGGGTGTCGAAGCGCAGCGCAGCAGGCACCTTGGCGGCAAGCTGCGCCAGGTCGATCACCGGCACCGGCGTGCCATGCAGGTCGAGAAGGCCCGCCACGTACGGTGGCGTGAGCGGCACGCCGGTAAGGGCCGCGGCAGGCAGCACGCTCGAGATGGCCGCCAGGGGCAAGCCGTAGCGCTGCGCACCGATATGAAAGACCAGCACCTTCATTTCAAGTCAGCTGTTGACCGAGAAGCTGGCGACCGAAGACTGCAGGTCGCCGGCGGCATACTGCAGTTGGCGCACGGCATCGCTGGTCGCTTTCAGGGACTCGACCGTCTGTTGCGTGGCGTCGCTCAGCTGCAGCATCGTTTCCGAAATCTGCGAGGCGCCGACCGCTTGCGACTGCATCCCTTCAAGCACCAGATCAAACTGCGGTGTCAGTTTCTGCACCTGATCCATCACCGTCGAGAGCTGCTCGGCGACCTGTCTTACTTCGCCGACGCTCCGCCTGATTTCTTCAGAAAACTTGTCCATTCCCATGACACTGGCCGATACCGCAGATTGCATTTCCTTCACCATCTGCTCGATATCCCAGGTCGACACCGACGTCTGGTCGGCAAGACGCCGGATTTCCGTCGCCACCACCGAGAACCCGCGGCCCGCGTCGCCAGCCTTTTCGGCCTCGATTGCGGCATTCAGCGACAGGATGTTGGTCTGGTCGGCAACCTTGGTGATCGTCACCAGCACATTGTTGATGTTGCTGGCCTTTTCGGAAAGCGCTGCCAGCTTGGCATTGATCGAGTCGGTCGCCGTCACCATGTGCTGCATGGTGACATCCATACGCTTGAGGTTGCTCTGGGCATCGGCGGTGGCATTGGTGGTGAAGTCGGCCACCGCGGTCGCCTGTTCCATGGTGCGCAGGAGCTCGGTGGTGTTGGCCGAGATTTCCCTGGTCGTGGCCAGGATCTCGACGCTCGTTTGAGCCTGCTCGATGCCGGTCGATTCCTGCTGCCTGGAGGAGGCGGCAATCTCGGTGGCCGACGTGGTGACCTGAATGCCGGCTTTGCGCACGTTGTTGAGATGGCTGCGCAGGTTATCGAACATCGTGGCCAGCCCTTGCCCAAGCTGGCCGATCGCATCGTCGCCAGCAATGCTTACCCGCCCGCTAAGGTCGCCGGCTGCCGCCTTCGAGACCACGGCCAGCAGCGAATCGACCTTGGCGCGCAGGTCGGTCGTTGCCGCCAGCTCTTTGGCCTGGCTGTCCTGGATGGCTTGTGTCATGCGGTTGAATTCGGCGACAACCTGGCCCAACTCGTCATTCGAACCGACGCTGGCGCGCGCCGAATGGTCACCGGCAGCGATACGGCCGAGTGTGCTGTTCAGGTTGTTGAGTGGCGCCAGCAGGGCACGGATGAGCAGCCAGGCGACGAGCGCTGCCAGGACAACGGTCGCACCACCACCGACGCTGAGCAGCTGCGACATGTTTTTCTGGAGTTGTGCCGATTCCTGCGAACGGTCCGACATCAAGCGGTTTTCTTCAGCGGTGATGCTACCAATATGATCGCGGATCGTCGCGACAGACCGCGCGCCCTGCAGCACAGCGTCTTCAGCGTATTCGGGTTGATTCGCTTTACCACTGTCGCGACTGCCTCGACGCAAGTCGATTTGCGGCAGGATGGCTTGTGCCATCCAGTTATCCAGCATCGGAACAAGCTGCTTCATGCGTTCGTGCTGTGCCGGATTGTCGGCAACCAGGCGGGTGGCAGTGGCGAGGTGGCTTTTGGCCTTGGCAAATTCGACATTGATGGGTGCCACCAACGCTTCATTGCCAGTGAGCAGAAAGCCACGGGTGGAGCTTTGCACCTGCAGCACCGAGGTAGCGATATGCTCGGATTCGATCAGCACTTCCAGCGTGTGACGGTCCCATCGGTTCGCTTCTGCCAGCTTCAGCGCGTTGTCATACGCTACGGCAAGCAGAAACAGCATGATGCCGACGATTACCCCGAGACCGAGTGTTAGCTTGTTCTTGATGCTCAAATCGTTCACAGGTCGATACTCCAGGCAATGGGATCGTGACTGTAGCATCGCGGCAGGGTCATGCGGGCCGTTGGTGCTGAAAAGCAACAGTGATGGATGTCGTTCAGGCGAACACGAACCGCAAACCGTAATTGTTCAGCGTCCCCGGCAGCCGCGCCGGATCCAGCCGCTCTTGCGGCACCAGTTTGAACGCATGACCGCCCGCCCCTGGGTCGGTCAGGGCGGCCAGCATGGCGCTGGTCAGCATCAGCACCAGGTTGCGCGCCGGGCAGATCGCCGGTCCCGAGCTGAACGGAATCAGCGGCCAGTCGCGGTCTTGCGCCTCTTTCACCTTGTCGTCCTTCAGCCACAAGGCAGGGGTAAAACGGTCGGCGAACGGCATGCGTGCATCGTCGCGGTGGAAGAATGGCGTGAACACCAGCACGCCGGTGCGGGCCGGCATCGTGCCTGCATCCCATTCGGTAGCGCGCGTGCTCTGGCGCAGGATCGCCGGCGTGGTTGGCCACAGCCGCAGCGCTTCGAGCACGGTGGCGCGCAGGAAAGGCAGGTACTGGCGCTCGGCGCCACGATGACTGCGCAGCTCTGCACGGGCCTGCGCCGCCTGATCCGGATGCGCGGCCAGCAGCGCCAGCGCGCGGAAGGTGGCCATGCCGGCGGCGTCGAAGGCGAACAGCCATTGCGGCACTTGATGGTTCGGCCTGGTAGCGTCTGTGCTGGACACACTGGCCGCCCTGGCCGCCAGGCTGCCGGGCTCGGCGCGGTCGAGGTAGGTCTGGATGCGCGCCAGGAAGCGCGCCCGCAAGGCGCTTTTCTGCGGCCGCAGGAAGGCCCAGTTGGCCGCCTGGCGCAGGCTGATGATCATGTCGCTCAGCTCCTGGTCATCAGCGGCAACTGCGCCGAAGAAGACGCGCCGCCCGAGCCGGGTCCAATGGACATTGAAGGTGTCCCAATCGAGTTCGCCTCTGGCGCGCGTGGCGGCCAGGATGTGCTTGGCCTCGTCCTCGACCAGTGGCATGAAACTGTCTGCCATGTGGTGCACCGGGCAGGTGTGCTCGAGCACCTCTTCGTTGAAGCGGCGCCGATCGGTGCGCTCGGGGCCGTGCGATATCAACGCCGCTTGCGGTTCGAAATGCGACAACGCGGCGCGCTTCTCGCTGCTGGCGGTGGCAAACGGTTGCGGCGACTCGTCCAGCACGCGGCGCACGTGTTCCGGCGCCAGGACCACGGCCTGTTGACGGATCGGCAGCGGCAGCATCAATGGTCCGTTGCCATACTTGTCACGCAGCTTCTGCAGGCGTTTTATCGCGCGCCGGTCCAGTTCGAGACGCTCGGCCAGCGCCACCACCGCAGGTCGACGCACGATCACGCCCTTGGCGAAGGTCGGGGCCAGCACATCCACGGCCAGGGCCAGTGTGTCGAGCACGCTGGCGGTGGGCAGCCCCGTGTCCCTGGCTGCGCCGGCGGTGCGCGCCAGGCCTTTCGTCAGGTTGGATCGTGGCGTCGATTTAGCTGCCGCGTAGCCGCCGGCCAGGCCAAGTGCGCCCGCAAGCAGCAGGCGTTGATGGTGTTTCTTCATATCGCTTACTCTCTGAAAATTGTCGATAAGGGGGACGACGCGAATCTTAGCCAGCGTTCTCCGGCTCCGGCCCGCGCGTCTTGCCCGGCGGCGCCTTCAGCTTGACCACCCTGCCGGTGCGCGCCGACTCGTAGATCGCGTCCATGATGCGCTGATCCTGCAGCCCCTCCTCGCCCGGCGTGTGCACATCCTTGTTCTGCTGGATGCAGCTGGCGAAGTGGTCGATCATCAGGGTGAACTGGTTCTTGTCGCCGGCCTGGATCTCGCTGGTCTGCTCCTTGCCATCCACCACGCGCGTCAGCCGCAGCCGGTTGCCGTGGTAGGCGTAACCTGGGTCCATCTCGGCCCAGGCTTCGAAACCATTGACGCGAAACATTTGCGACTTGTGCGCCGAGTAATTGGTGCTGCAGGTGGCCATCAGGCCGCTCGGGAAACGCAGGATGAACTGGCACGATTCCTCGACTTCGCGAAAACGCGCGTCGCCCGGCGTCGACCAGATGCTGCCGATTACCTCGTTCGGTTCTTCACCGCTGAGGAAGCGCGCCGCGTTGATGCAGTACAGGCCGATGTCCGGCAGGGCGCCGCCGCCCGCCATCGATTTCTTGAGACGCCAGTGCTGCGGGTCGCCCATGTTCTGCGAGTTGACCGACATGAATTCTTTCAGCGCGCCCAGCTTCTTTGCGCGGATCATGCTGACCAGGGCGCGGTCGAGCGCCTCGTACTGGCTGCGGTAGGCGATCATCAATTGGCGCCCGGCCTTGCGGCAGGCATCGATCATCTGGCGGCACTCGGCCGCGCTATTGGCCATCGGCTTTTCACACAGCACGTGCTTGCCGGCACGCGCGGCGCGCACCGTGTACTCGAGGTGCATGCTGTTGGGGAGCGCGATATACACGCTCTGCACGTCCTGCATGGCGGCCAGCTTGTCGTAATCCTTGTAGTCGAGCACTGCGCTTTCGGGGATATGGTATTGGCGCGCAATTTTCAGTCCCTTGTCGCGGTCGCCCGTGACCAACGCCACCACCTTGGCATGCTTGCTCTGCTGGAAAGCCGGCAGCATCTCGTTGATGGCGATCCGCCCCAGCCCCACTACGGCCACGCCGACGCGTTCTTCCCATGCGTCGCCTGGCGGCTCGGTCTGTTCCGGCTTTTCGGATTTGTCGAAGATCGGTGCAAACGCAACCCTGTTCTTTTCGCTCGCCGCCGCCTGCAATGCAGGTGCGGACAGGGCCGCGATCGATCCGACATAGCGCAGGAAATCGCGGCGTGGCGGCTTGTCTTTTTTCATGGAGGCTACCTTGAATGATGTCGAAAACTTATCCTCGCACGCGATTTTGAACGGCAGCGCTACCTTGCCTCGCAGAAAACGAATGCATGATGGTGAGCAAGTGCAGCCACCTGACTGCCCACCATGCGCGACCGTCCCGGTACAATCGTTTGGCTCATCTGCTGTTAAGTTCGCGCAATCAGCGTGTATCCGTATTACTACTGAGCCTTTCGATTTATTCCCGCTTGGCTCCAGCAATCCCATTTTGTTTGGGCTATACTCATTTTTCCCCATTCGGGGCATCCGCTCAATGGACGCCAGGAACGTGACTGGCCTGCCTGATCGTCGACATCAGCGCGTCACCACCTGTATGCCAGCTGTTTCCGCTCGGTTCGCCTTATGCCGGCCGCGCCGAAACATTGTCTTCGCTACGCGTCTGTTGCTGAGCCTACTGCGCCGTCGTCTCGACGGCGCTGTTCTCGGCGGCACGCTCCCTATCGGCGCTTTCCGTCCAGCCTGTGTCTGGGCGGGCCGCGCCATACCGAGCCCGTTGGAATCTTTAAACCAGAATGTTGCAAGGTAGTGCCACCGCAATCTTCTTTCAGGTAATTACTTATTCGTATGCGTACCTCGCTTCTCGTTGTCCTGTCTTGCCTCATCGTTTCCGCGTGTTCCAGGAACCCGGCGCCGTCCTCTGATAAACCGGTTGACGTGGTGCTGGTCGGCGCCGGCGTCATGAGCGCCACCCTGGGCACCATGCTCAAGGAACTCGATCCGAATCTGTCGATGGAGATGTACGAACGCCTCGACTCGGTCTCGGCCGAGAGCTCGGATGCGATGAACAACGCCGGCACCGGTCACTCCGGTTTTGCCGAGCTGAACTACACCCCGGAAATGCCGGATGGCCATATCGACACCAAGAAGGCCGTCGATATCAATGAACAGTTCGAGATCTCGAAGCAGTTCTGGGCCTATCAGGTTGGCAAGCAATACCTGGGCGCACCGCAGACCTTCATCAACAACGTGCCGCACATGGCGTTCGTGTGGGGTGAAGACAACATTGCCTTCCTGCGCAAGCGCTATGACGCCCTGCAAAAGGAAAACCTGTTCAAGGGCATGCTGTACAGCGAAGACCAGGAACAGATCCGCAAGTGGGCGCCGCTGGTGATGAACGGCCGCGATCCGAAGCAGCGCGTGGCCGCCACCCGCATGGACATCGGCACCGACGTCAACTACGGCACCCTGACCCGCAGCATGGTCAAGCACCTGACCGGCACCCACGGCATGACGCTCAACCTGCGCACCCAGGTCGAAGACATCAAGCGCGGCGAAAACGGCCTGTGGAACGTCACCGTCAAGAACCTGGCCAACAACCAGACCCGCACCGTGAGCGCCAGGTTCGTGTTCATCGGCGCCGGCGGCGGCGCGCTGCCCCTGCTGGAAAAGACCGACATCCCTGAAGCCAAAGGCTACGGCGGCGTGCCGGTCGGCGGCCAGTGGCTGGTGACCAGCAACCCGGCCCTGATCGAAGCGCACCACGCCAAGGTCTACGGCAAGGCCTCGGTCGGTTCGCCACCAATGTCGGTGCCGCACCTGGACACCCGCATCATCGACGGCAAGAAAGCGCTGCTGTTCGGACCGTTCGCGACCTTCTCGACCAAGTTCCTGAAAAACGGTTCGTGGATTGACCTGCCGGCATCGGTCAGCACCGACAATGTGCGTCCGATGTTCCAGGCCGGTATCGACAACATCCCGCTCACCAAGTATCTGGTCGAGCAGGTAATGCAGTCGCAGGACGACCGCATCAAGACCCTGCGCGAGTACCTGCCTGAAGCCAGGTCGCAAGACTGGGAACTGGTCAACGCCGGCCAGCGCGTGCAGATCGTCAAGGACGACCCGAACAAGGGCGGCCTGCTGCAGTTCGGTACCGAAGTCGTGGCGTCAAGCGATGGCAGCATGACCGCGCTGCTGGGCGCCTCGCCAGGCGCATCGACCGCCGCCCCGATCATGCTCAAAGTGATCAAGGCATCGGCCTTCAAAAACCGGCTGGAAACGCCCGAGTGGCAAGCCAAGATGAAAGAAATGATTCCTTCGTATGGCCGCCACCTGAATGACGACGCGGCCTTGGCCAACCAGATCCGCCAGCAGAGCAGCGCGGCGCTGAACCTGAAGGCGTTCACGCTCGACGTGCCGGCCAAGGGCCAGGAGTAATCCAGCCCGCAGCAGAAACGCTGCGCCCCGCATGAAACGAAACGGCCCCGGTGCTTGCAAGCGCCGGGGCCGTTTTTTCATGCGTCGTCGCGTGGTTTATTTACGCGTGCGCAGCACTTCCAGTTCCGCCCGCAGATTGCTGCGTTCGCTGCGCGAGGCGTCGAGCTGGCTGCGCAATTCCTTCACTTCCAGCGCCAGGTTGTCGCGCTCGGTCTTGATGCCGACCAGTTCCATTTGCGCCGCCAGGCGCGCGTCGGAGTCGGCCGCGTTGGACGCGACATAACGTTCGACATGCTGGCGCAGCTCGGCCAGTTGCGCATCCTTGCCGTCGATGGCCAGCTGGTCCTTGGCCTTGCCGACCAGGGCGTCGGCCGCGATCTGGCGCGCATTGCGCAGTTCGGCCATCAGGCGCTCGATTTCTTCGCTGCGTTCGTCGGCGACCAGCTGCGCCTGCGCGCGTGCGGCGGTGGCGGCGGCGATATCGTCATTGAGCGCGTCGCGTTCGCTTTCCAGCTGTTCGCCGGCGCGCATCAGGGCCGCGCTGTCGCTCTCGGCGCGCGCCAGCGCGTCGCGCATGCCGGCGCCGGCTTGTTCGGCGTAACCCTGGGCCCAGCGGCTCAGATCGGCAAGCAGGGCGGGCGGCATGACCGCTTCCGGCAGCGCCGCTTCGGCCTGGCTGGCGCGCCACGCGGCCAGGTGGGTATGGATGGTGGTGATCGCGCCGCCGCCGATGGCATCGCGCACCGCGTCGATGGTGACCGGCGCGCCGTCCTGTTGCAGGGTCTCGGCTGCCGCGATGACATCGTCGCGCGACACATCCAGACCTGCCATATCGGTTTTCATTGGGCGTTCAAGTTTCGTTGGTCGAACTTCACATGATACGCCAAGGAAACATTCATGCGATACCGCTAGCGGCGGCCTTTTGCCCGAGTGTCGTTATTTTGCCGCCTCTTGCTCCGTTCACGCCGTTTCAGGGGCGTCGAGCGCGAACCCCTGCGCCGCCAGCCATGTGGTGAGCTGGTCCTGGCCGCCCTGATCCAGGTAGGGCAGCATCGAGGCATACCAGGCGTGTCCGCGCTCGGCCCCCAGCACGGCGCTTACGACCGGCGCACTGTGATCCAGGAACACACCGAACACCGGCACCTGGCGGGTGTGCAAAAACGTGGGATCGGTATTGCGCAGGCCAACATACACGTCGCGCACCTCGTCCAGGTAGGGCAGCGCCTGCTCCACGTGGCCGGACTGGGTCAGCGCCGTGACGAAGTTGGTGACGATCTGCAGATCCGGCATTTCGCGCGAGTTCAGGTTCAATGCGCGCGCCCGGGCGATCCAATCGCGGCCATGCACCGGGTCGCCGCTCATGGCGAAGCTGGTGCCGACGTTGAGGGCATTGTGGGCGCTGCGTTCTTCGCCGAACAGCATGCTCCAGTAACGCAGCGAATCGTCCCAGCGCCCGAGACGCGCAGTGCACAGGGCGGCCAGGCGCACGGCGTCGACGCGCAGCTCGTCCTGGCGCGCATTGACGTAGGGCTGCGCCTGCGCCAGGGCGGCGTCGAAACGCCCGCCGTTCAGATGGGCGATGGCGGCCGCCAGTTGGGGTGGGTCGCCCGGATTGGTTTCTGCCACCGGTGCGGCCAGGTCTTCAGCAATGGCGCTGTCGTCCTGCGCGCCATGCTGCAGCACGGCGTGCGGGTCGATGCCGGGCAGGCGCAGGTAGTCGATGATCAACTCGCGCGATTCGCGCCGCTGGTTGTGCTTGTCGAGGCGCACGATCACGTTCTTGATCGAGATGAACGGATCGCCGCTGCCGCGAAACACCGCCAGCAGCGCGTAGCGCGTCGGATCGTCCTGTGAACAAGCTTGCAACACGTGCACGAATTGCGCCGGCTCGTCCGCCAGCTGGGCGATGGCCGCCGCCGGGTGCTCGATGTAGGCGAACTTGCGCGGCAGTTCAGTTTCCGGCATCCAGCCGCCGGTCTTTTCGCAGAACGGTTCGGCCGCGGTCATGCGCCCCAGTGCGTACGGCACGCCAGCCAGCAGCGCCAGCTCGGCCAGCCAGATCGCGACCAGCGGCGCGCCGCGCAGGCGCATGCCGGCGATGCTGTAGGCGCCGGCATCGATTACGTCCAGCGCCACCCGCAGCACGTGGGTCGGCTCTGCCAGCACCGCGGCGAAATCGGCCAGGTGCGCGGCCATCGACGGGGTCGGCGAATCACCCGTTTCAAGGATCGCGATCCAGGCCGCAGCCTGCGCATACCAGCCGAGCAGGCCAAGCGCCAGCCCGAGGCGCCCCATCCAGGCGGGATTGCGCGCCTGGCCGCAGCGCGCGGCGTAGCGTGTCGCCAGTCCCATCGTCAGGGCGAAGCCCAGTGCGGCGCCGATGTTCAATACCAGCGGCAGCCGGATCGTCAGCCATGCGTAGAGCCAGGCCGCGGGAATCACGGCGACGCCGCAGCGCAGCGTCAAGGTGACGGCGCGCGCGGGCATGCGTCCGGAAGGAACGTAGTAGGCCGAAAAGATGTCGTGGATCGGGTTCATGCGATGCTCCAGAATTGAAAATTGAATGCGCTGCGGTGGTGCCGCTCACCCGCGCCACGGCGCATGGCCGGGTCGTGGCTACCGACGCACAGCATCGGCGCGGCGCCTGATGGCCGTGTCCGCGGCCCAGCAGGCGCCGAACACCACGAGTGGAATAAAGAACAGGCCGATCAACAGCTCGCTGCCGGTCGGCAGGTGGCCGTTGATGTGCCAGTAACCCAAGGCCAACGGCCAGCAGACGGCGATGACGAGCACCGACAGCAGGCTTGGCCTGAGCCAGCCAGGGGCCGAACGCAGCGCGACTCTCGAAGGTGTCATGGCGCCAGAGCTTGCCGATGGTGGTTGGCTGGCCGGCGGTCGGGCTGGCGCCGCAGGTGCGCTTTGCCCCGGGGCCTGATGTGTATTTTTCCCATGCCAGTTCTCCTTATTCGGCGACGGCCAGCAGTTCCAGCCGCAGCGCTTTCATGCCGGCCGGGACATACACCGAAATCGACTGCGCCTTGAGCATGCGCTCGTACATCGGCCCTTTCGATTCGAGGATGAAGTAACAGGTATCGGGCCGCACGGGGATCGCGGCCGGCGGCTGCGGTGTGTACTGCAGGCGCACGCCGGGCAGCGCCGAGAGCACGAATTTTTCGACGTCGTCGGGCGCACCGACCTTGAAGCGCAGCGGCACCACGTCGACCAGTTCGACCGCCGGGATGTCGGCGCCGACCGAGATATACAAGGTGGTGTTGTCGTCGATCTTGCCCGAGTCGAGCATGCCAATGTGGTACGACGGCCGCACTTCATTCAAGGCGATGCCGAAGAACTTGGCCGAGATCACGGTATCGAGCAGTTCGCGCACGATGGCGTGCAGCTTCGTGAAACCGGGGCCGGGATCGCCGTGCTGGTATTGCGGCAGGTCGGCCAGGGTCCAGCTCTTGGAAAACGTCATCAGGCCGCCGGCGACATCGAGCAGCGCCTCGAACAGGCGTTCCGGATGCAGGCCCGGATGATGAAAGTGGTGGGTCAGCGCGGCGTAGGCCGAACTGGCCGTGTGCAGCAGCCAGAACGAGGACATGTCGCCGGAGCGGAATTCGATCACGTTGCGGGTCGGCTCGCGGTGGTGGCCGTACAAGGCGCCCACCTTGGCCTGCAGCGCGTCGAGCAGGCGCCGCAACTGCAGGAACAGCACCGGCGCCGCGCCCAGCGACAGCGAAGGCGCCACCAGCGCCGGATCGAGCTCGAAGCCGCCGGTGGCGGCGCGCCGCAGGCGCAGCAGCGGAAAGTGGATGTAGGCGTCGCGCGGCTCGAATTCGGACACCAGCCGCAGCGCGCGTTTCAGGTAGGCCAGCTGCACCGGCGCGGCTTGGGTGTACAGGTCGGGCGTGTCCTGGTTGGCCTGCATGAAGCGGGTGGTACTGGTCGGCTGTCCGGGCGGCGCGAAGTTGGCGTTGAAGGGTTTCAGGCCCGGCAGGGCCGCGTAATAGGTTACCGCCTGCACCGCCTGCGGCAAGCCGTTCAGGTCGACCGTGGCCGGCAGTTCGTCGTTGACCGGCGCCTCGTACAGTTCGCCGTCCTGGAAGCGCAGCGCCAGAGCCAGCACGCGCAGCATACCGCTGCCGAGCGCCTCGCGGTCGAGCTCGAGCAGCTCGACGCCCCAGGCGTAGGGATGCACCGCCTTGATGCTGCGCTGCAGGCTGTGCTCGTGATAGGCGTCCTGGCGCTGGAAATGCTGGGGGCGCAGCAGCAGGCCTTCGCCCCAGAGAACTTTGCTGGTCATATCGAGTCGCTCGCTTATGTCGTGTCGGTCGTCGGAGGTGGCTGTAGTTAAGTTGCCTTAAAACACGATAACGAGCGAACGCAATTGCGCATGTGAACTTAATCAAAGGTTGGCGCGAGATGCCGTGGCAGGATGCGATTTGGTTTCGGAAAGCAACACCACCGTCATGCACACCACGGCAAGGGGAATACGATGAAGGGATTCACACCGGACCTGTTCGACCGCCTGCTCGGCCAGCCGGTGCGCAATGGCGTCGTCGCCACGCGCCTGACGATCGAAGAGCTCAAGGACGCCGTGGCGCGCGACCTGGAGGCGCTGCTCAACACACGTTCGACGATCCGGGTCGACGGCTTGGCCGCCTATCCGGAATGCGCGCAGTCGATGGTCAGCTACGGCCTGTGCGACTTCGCCGACCGCTCGCTGTCGAGTCCCACCGACCGCGCCGCGATCTGCGCCAGCATCGAGAACACCATTGCACGCCACGAGCCGCGTTTGCGCGCGGTCAAGGCACAGCTTGAAGTGCGCGAAGAATCGGTCAATCGGCTCGACTTTTCGATCAGCGGGGTGCTGGTCGGCAGCCTGTCGCCAGACCCGGTCAGCTTCGACGCCGTGATGCAGCCGTCCACGTTGCAGTACAGCATCCGCTCGAGCGGCGTACGCAAGGCCGCACGCGCTGCAGCAAACGCCGCCGCTGCCCCGGTCGCTGTCGCCGCCATCACCGGAGCCTGACCGTGGAACAACTGCTGCCCTATTACGAAAGCGAACTGGCCTGGATGCGGCGCAGCCTGCGCGAATTCGCCGAGCGCTATCCACGCGTCGCCGGCCGAATGTTGATCAGTGGCGAAGTGTGCGAAGACCCGCACACCGAGCGCATGATCGAATCGTTCGCCTTTCTCAACGCGCGCATCGCCAAGCGCCTCGACGACGACTACCCCGAGTTCACCGAGGCCCTGTTCGAGGTGCTGTACCCGCACTACCTGCGGCCATTTCCTTCGTGCTCGATCGTGCAGCTCGACGTCGGCGCCGCCGCCCCCGGGGAGCCGGCCGGCGCCAGCACCATCGCGCGCGGCACCCTGCTCGAAACGCGTCCGGTGCGCGGCGTGGCCTGCACCTTCCGCACCGTGTACCCGGTGGCGGTGGCCCCGCTCGAAGTGCGGCGCGCGGCGTTCTCACCGATACTCAAGGCGCCGGATGCGGTGCGCCTGCCCGGCAACGCCAGCTCGTGCCTGAGCATCACCCTGGCCTGCACCGCCAATCAGGGCGGCATCGCCGGCCTCGACTTGCCGGCGTTGCGCCTGTTCCTCGATGGTGAACCGTCGTTCTGCGCGGCCCTGCGCGACGCCCTGCTGGTGCGCGCGGTCAGTGCTTACGTCGACGCCGGTGACGGACGCTGGACGGCGCTGGCGTCAATCCCGGTGCGCAGCGCCGGCTTCGACGAGGACGACGCCCTGATCGACTTCCCGGCGCGCTCGCACGCCGCGTATCGCCTGTTGACCGAGTACTTCTGCTTTCCCGAGAAATTCAACTTCGTCGACCTCGATCTGGCGGCCATGCTTGCCGTCGCCCCCAAAGGCGCGCGCAGCCTGACACTGCACCTGGCGCTCAGCGGCATCCGCAGCGACTCGAACCTGGCGCGCATGCTCGGCACGCTCTCCACGAATAATCTGCTGGTCGGCTGCACGCCGGTGATCAACCTGTTCCGCCAGCGCGGCGACCCGATCCGCCTGACGCACGCCACCCCCAGCTATTCGGTGCTGGTCGACGCGCGCCGCGCGTATGCCTATGAAGTCCACGCGATCGAATCGGTGAGCGTGGTGCACCAGACGGCGCAGGGCGAAACGGTGGTCGAGTTCCAGCCGTTCTACGCGCTGCGCCATGCCCAGACGCCGCAGCGCAACGGTCACTTCTGGGCCATGCGGCGCGACGAGACGCTGGCCGAGCGCAGTCCCGGCTTCGAGACCCAGATCTCGATCGTCGACATCGATTTCGACCCGTCCGACGTCGACACCACGACGCTGAACCTGGAACTGACCTGCACCAACCGCGACCTGCCGGCCTCGCTCTCGTACGGCCAGCCGGGCGGCGACCTGTTCTTCGAAGGTGGTTCGGGCGCGAAGGCGGTCTCGTTCCTGCGCAAGCCCAGTCCCAGCTGGCGCTTTGCGCGTGGCCGCAGCGCGCACTGGCGCCTGATCTCGCTGCTGGCGCTGAACCACCTGTCGCTGGCCGACGGCGGCGTCGACGCCTTCCGCGAGATGCTGGCGCTGCACGACCTGCCGCGCTCACCGAGCTCGCAGCGCCAGATCGGCGGCATCGTGGCGATCGCCTACCAGCCGGCCAGCACCTGGCTGGCCGGGAATCCGTTCAATTGCCTGGTGCGCGGGATCGAAGTCAGGCTCACGGCCGATGAGGAAGCGTTCGTTGGCAGCAGCCTGCACGCGTTTGCCCACATCATCGAGCGTTTCCTGGCGCTGTACGTGCACGCCAACAGCTTTACCCAGCTGGTGATCGTGTCCCATCAATCCGGAGAGGAACTGCTGCGATGCTGCCCCAGAAGCGGCGACTTGAGCCTGCTGTAATCGAGCGCCTGTTCCACCAGCCCTGGCGCTTCGAGTTCTTCCAGGCGGTGCGCCTGCTCGAACTGTGGCTGGCGCGCCGCGGCCAGCCCACGCGCGGCCTGCTGGCGCGCGTGCTGCGCTTCCAGAATTCGATGTCGCTCGGCTTCCCGGCCAGTCAGCTCGAGGCGATCGCCACCGAGCCGGCGCTGGAGCGCAGCAGCGCCGCACTGGACGCCGCGGCGCAGGACGGCACGCTGCGCTACGTGCGCCTGACGCCGGCCTTCATGGGGCTGTTGGGCGGCAATGGCGTGCTGCCGGCGCACTACACCGAGCGCCTGGCCGACCACCAGGCGCTGCGCAAGAACGATCCCGAAGACGATGGCGCGCGCGCCTTTCTCGACACCTTCTCGAACCGTTCGCTGGCGCTGTTCTACGAAGCCTGGCGCAAGTACCGGCTCGCCTTCAAATACGGGCTCGATGGCGAGGACGCGTTCTTGCCGCTGCTTTTGAGCCTGGCCGGGCTGGGCAACGACGCGCTGCGCCAGCGCCTGGTGGACGACAGCCAGGGCGCGGTGCAGGACCAGTCGATCGCTTATTTCGCCGCCTCGATCCGGCACCGCCCGGTGTCGGCAACGCAGCTGGCGCGGGTGCTGTCCGATTATTTCGGGCAGCCGGTCGAGGCCGAGCAATTCATCGGCGCCTGGTATGACGTGCCCGAGGCGCAGCAGACCGTGCTGGGCCAGGAAAATGCGGTGCTTGGCTCGCGCGCGATCGCCGGCGCCCGCATCTGGCAGCGCAACCTGCGCCTGCGCCTGACCCTCGGACCGCTGCCGCATGCCGGCTTTCAGGGTTTCTTGCCCGGCGCCCTGGGGGCGCGCGCCCTGAACAGCATGCTCTCGCTATTTACCGGCGTCGCGCTCGAATACGAGATCGAACTGGTGCTGCGCGCGGCCGATGTGCGCAATACCACGCTCGACGACCTGCATCCCGGCCGTCTGGGCTGGGACGCCTTCCTGGTGCTCGACGCAGCACCGGGCGACCGCCACGACGTGCGCTACGACCTGCACTGCCCGGCGCGCTGACGACCCGCGGCGGCGCGCACGGTTCAAGCAAATGCCAGCGCCGGCCCCGATGGCGTATCCTGTGGACTTGTCAGGCCTCGCGCCTCAATCAACGGGAATGGTGATGAGCGAACGTATCCTCTCGGCGATCAAGCTGGGCGCCCAGCAGCTGGCGGCCGTCGTCACGCTGCCCGGACCAGCGCGCTACGAGTATTTCGTCAAGCGCGTGGCCGATTCACAAGAAGTCTGGGGCTTGTACCAGCAAGGCTGGGCGCTGGCCAAGACCGACGACGGCACCCTGGTGTTTCCGATGTGGCCATCGAGCGACTACGCCAGCCTGTGCGCCGAATTCGAATGGGACGGCTACGACGCGCAGGCGTTTTCGCTCGAAGAACTGCTCGATGAACTATTGCCGCAGCTCGAAGAAGACCGGGTGCTGCCGGGGGTGTTCTACACGCCGGGCGACAAGGGCATCACGCCCACGGTGGCCGAACTGATCGGCGACCTCGAAGACGAATTGCGGCGCACCTGATTCAGGCGTCGTTACAAGCTCGCCAGCAATTCTTCCACCACCGCCAGTGGCACCGGCTTGGTCAGGTGATGATCGAAGCCCGCCTCTTTCGAACGCTGGCGATCGCTGTCGGCGCCCCAGCCGGTGAGCGCCACCAGCGTCATCCCCGCCAGCGCCGGCACGGCGCGGATCGCGCGCGCGGTGTCGTAGCCGCTCATGCCCGGCATGCCAATATCCAAGAAGGCGATGCGCGGTAAAAAGTCGTGCACCGCGGCCAGCGCCTGGTGACCGTCGTGCGCGACGTGGGTGCTGTAGCCTGACGTTTCCAGAAGCATCGACAGCGTCACCGCGGCGTCGATGTTGTCGTCCACCACCAGCACTTTCACACCTGCCTCGGCATCGGCTGGGCGAGGGCGCGCGTCCTGCGGCGCGGCCGCTTCGCTGGCCGGCATCCCGGCCAGCGGCAGGCGCACCGTAAACACACTGCCGGCATTGGCGCCAGGGCTGGCGGCGCTGACCGTGCCGCCATGCAGTTCCACCATGCGCCGCACCAGCGACAGGCCGATCCCGAGCCCACCCTGCGAACGGTCGACGGTGCGTCCGATCTGGCTGAACATCTCGAACACGCCTTCGAGCGCGTCGGCGGCGATGCCAACCCCGGAGTCGGACACGGTGATCACGGCGTCGCCAGCATCGCGCGCCAGCGCCAGCCGGATGTGTCCACGCGGCGGGGTGTATTTGGCGGCGTTATTGAGCAGGTTGGACACCACCTGGGCGATGCGGGCGGCGTCGGCGTCGAGCATCAGCGAAGCGTTCTGCAGGTCGAGCCCCAGCGTGTGCTGACCAGCCTCGATCAGGGGCAGGCTGGTCTCGACCGCAGCGGCCAGGATGGCGCTCAGGTCGCAGCGCTGGCGCTTGAGTTCGAGCTTGCCGCCGCTGATGCGGGCGATGTCGAGCAGGTCGTCGATCAGGTGCACCATCTGGCTCACCTGGCGCTCCATCACCGCGCGCACCTTGCCCACTGCCGCCGGACTGTCGCCACCCAGGCGCATCACGTTCAGGCCATTCCTGATCGGCGCCAGCGGGTTGCGCAACTCGTGCGCCAGCGTGGCCAGGAACTCGGTCTTGCGGCGGTCGGCTTCGGCCAGGTCGGCGGCCAGCCGGCGTAGCTGCTCTTCGGCGTGTTTGCTGTCGGTGACGTCGCGCAGGATCGCCAGCAGGTGCGCCTGGCGGCCATCGGGACTGGTCGTACGGGTGATCACCACGTCCCACCATTTCAGGCGTCCGCGGGCGGTCGGGCAGACAACTTGCGCCTTGCCGGCGGCGCCGGCGCGCGCCTGCGCCAGGGCGGCGTCGATCGCGGCGAGCGAAACGTCCGGCCACAGCGCGCGCCATGCGCTGCCGCGCAGCGCGTCGCCATCGTCGATCTCGAACGCCTGCATACCGTTGCGGTTGATGGCCACGATGATGCCGCTGGCGTCGAGCAGGTGCACGCAATCGGGCATCGCTTCGAACAGCGACCAGCCGAGCGTCATCGTTTCCTGGGGCGGCATCTGGCCGTGATCGTCCTGCATGATGTCCTTGGTTTCCCTGCGCTTTTCGAAACAGGCCAGCTGGTTTGTTGACGGGAATGAGTCTATCGCAGGGTTCGCCGGATAGGAATAAGCGCAGTTGAAATGTAGGAAAATTCCCACATAAAGTCAGATTCCGAATGTCAGCATGTCATCAAATGGTGATCAAAGCGTCACAAACCGGTCATCTTTCATCACTACTATTCACGAACTTTCCTCACTACAAAACAGGATCCACTCCGTGAACAAGCCGACCGATCTCGCCCGCATCGACCACGATGACCTCGATACGAACATGTCGAACAATGAACATTTCAGCACCGTGTTAGAAAAGCGCCTGAGCCGCCGCAGCCTGCTGCGCGGCGGCGCCGCGTCGGCTGCGACGGCACTGCTGGGCGGCATGGGCCTGAGCGCCTGCGGCGGTTCCGACCATGACGATCCAGCGCCGGCCCCGGCGCCGACCCCGGGCGGCGGCACGCCACCCGCGCCGGTCGAAAAACTGCTCGGCTTCACCGCCGTCGGCAAGAGCCTGGCCGACAGCGTGTCGGTCCCGGCCGGCTACACCGCCACCGTGCTGTACGCGCTGGGCGACCCGATCAGCAACACCACGGCCGCCTACAAGAACGACGGCACCGATACCGATTTCGAGAACCGCGCGGGCGACCATCACGACGGCATGGAATTCTTCTCGCTGTCCGACACCGGCGGCGTCTCGACCACGGGCGTCACGCGCGGCCTGCTGGCGATGAACCACGAAGCGACCACCAACGAAGGCCTGCCGTCGTTCTTCGTGCACGCCAACGGCGGCACCAATTCGCTGCCGCGCCCTGCCGGCGAAGTCGATAAAGAGATGGCGCTGCACGGCCTGTCGATCGTCGAGGTGCGCAGCAACGGCGGCAAGTGGGAATACCTCCAGAATTCGAACTTCAATCGCCGCGTGCACCAGCAGACCGAAGTCCAGATCTCGGGTCCGGTGCGCGGCAATGCCCTGGTCAAGACCAAGTACTCGCCCGACGGCACCAGGTTCCGCGGCACCATCAACAACTGCGGCACCGGCCGCACCCCGTGGAACACCTACCTGTCGGGCGAAGAAAACTGGGCCGGCTACTTCACCCGCTCGGCCACCGACAATGCAGCGCGCAACGACAAGAGCGTCGTCTCGCTCAACCGCTACGGCATGTCGCAGGGCGCGGCCTCGCGTCACGGCTGGGAAACCGGCGGCCTGGACGACAAGTACCAGCGCTGGAACATCAGCAAGACCGGCACCTCGCCTGATGGCGTCGACGACTATCGCAATGAACTCAATGGCGAAGGCTACATCGTCGAGATGGACGCCTACGACAAGACCCGTCCGCTCAAGAAGCGCACCGCACTGGGCCGCTTCGCCCACGAAAGCGCCTCGTTCGGGCGCCAGGTCGCCGGCCAGCCGCTGGCAGTCTACATGGGTGACGATTCGCGCGGCGAATACATCTACAAGTTCGTCTCGAGCGCAGTCTGGAACGCGGCCGACGCCACCGCCGCCGACCGCATCGCCACCGGCGACAAGTACCTCGACAGCGGCAAGCTGTACGTCGCCCGCTTCAACGCCGACGGCAAGGGCCAGTGGATCGAGCTCAATATCGCCAACGCCGCCATCGCTGCCTACGCCAGCTACAAGTTCGCCGACCAGGCCGACGTGCTGGTCAACGCCCGCCTGGCAGCCGACGCCGTCGGCGCGACCCGCATGGACCGTCCTGAATGGTGCGCCGTGAACCCGGTTACCGGCGAGATCTACTACACGCTGACCAACAACAGCAACCGCCGCATCGAGCCAAGCAGCTCGAGCCAGGTGGCCCCGGACGCCGCCAACCCGCGTTCGTACACCGACATGAAGGGTTCCACCGCGCAGCTGGGCAACTCGAACGGCCACATCATCCGCGTCGCCGAAGATGCCGCCGGCTCGAGCGCAACGAGCTTCTCGTGGGACGTGTACCTGTTCGGCGCCGAAGCGGCGGCCGACGCCGCCCGCATCAACCTGTCGGGCCTGACGAACGACCAGGACTTCTCGAGCCCGGACGGCCTGGCCTTCAGCACCTCGACCGGCATCTGCTGGTTCCAGACCGACGATGGCGCCTACACCGACGTCACCAACTGCATGATGGTGGCCGGCCTGCCGGGCA
>Ga0265797_10001045_pt1 | contig 49721 bp, 49 predicted proteins | sample P2T30metagenome_FD_192433 | JGI IMG/M metagenome (GOLD analysis project Ga0265797, IMG submission 192433) | Plant litter microbial communities from East Loma Ridge, Irvine, California - P2 T30 | ecosystem: Environmental > Terrestrial > Plant litter > Unclassified | place: USA: California...
CATTGATGTTCCCATGGGCAAGAACCTCATTGGATCTTTCTGGCAACCCGAGAGGATCTACATCGATCTCGCTTTCCTGGAAACTCTCGACAAGAGGCAGGTTTGCAACGGAATGGCCGAAGTCGTCAAGACCGCTGCGATCTGGGACGAGAAGGAGTTTGAGCGCTTGGAAGAGGGAGCGGATGCGATCATGGCTGCTCTGGAGAAGCCTGCTGGCCCGGGCAGATTCGAGGGCATTGAAGAGGTGTTCAAGAGAATCGTGCTCGGAAGCGCGAGAGTCAAGGCGGAGGTTGTGAGCGCAGACGAGAGGGAAGGAGGATTGAGAAATCTGCTCAACTTTGGCCACTCTATTGGCCACGCCTACGAAGCCATTTGGACACCGGAGATCTTGCACGGAGAGTGCGTTGCTGTGGGCATGGTCAAGGAGGCCGAGCTCGCGCGCTACTTGGGTGTGCTTCCTCCTGGTGCTGTGGCTCGTTTGACCAAGGCTATCGCAAGCTACGGTCTGCCGACTTCACCCAATGAGAAGTTCATCACAAAGAAGACCCACAAGCAGTGTTCTACCGAGGAGCTTTTGCACAGAATGGCCGTCGACAAGAAGAACGCAGGCTCAAAGAAGAAGATTGTGCTACTCTCAGCTATCGGAAGATGCTACGAGCCCCAAGCTACTAAGGTTGCCGACAAGGATATCCGTATCCCTCTCAGCTCCTCCGTCCTGGTCAAGCCTGGCGTGCCCAAAGACCTCAATGTGTCCTGCAAGCCTCCAGGGAGCAAAAGTATTTCCAACCGTGTTCTTCTCCTCGCAGCTCTTGGCCAGGGCAAGTGCAAGATCAGCAACTTGCTCCACTCTGACGACACACAATTCATGCTTACAGCTATCTCTAAGCTGGGAGGTGCCACTTACAGCTGGGAAGACGAGGGCCGCGTCCTTGTTCTCAACGGCAATGGTGGTGCTTTGAAGGCCTCTCCTGAGGAGATCTACATCGGAAACGCTGGCACAGCCTCCCGTTTCCTCACCACCGCGTTGACCCTGGCTCATGCCACATCCGAGGCATCTCACACCATTCTTACTGGCAACGCCCGTATGCAAGAGCGTCCTCAAGGTCCTCTTGTTGACGCGCTTCGCTCCAATGGTGTCTCAGTTGAGTACATTGGCAAGCCTGGCAGCCAGAGCTTGCCCCTTCGCATTGCTTCCACTGGTGGCTTCGAGGGCGGCGACATCCAGCTCAACGCTAAAGTCTCTTCGCAGTACGTTTCATCTATTCTGATGTGCGCACCATACGCGAAGAAGCCCGTCACCCTTCGTCTGGTTGGCGGCAAGGTCATCTCTCAATCCTACATCGACATGACCATCACCATGATGGCCTCTTTCGGCGTGCAGGTCACCCGAAGCCAGACCGAGGCGAATGTGTACCACGTTCCCAAGCAGAATTACCAGAGCCCGGCCGAGTACGAGGTCGAGAGCGATGCTAGCTCTGCCACTTACCCTCTTGCCATGGCGGCTATTACTGGTACCACCTGTACCGTGCCGAACATCGGCTCTGCATCCTTGCAGGGTGACGCCAGGTTTGCTGTTGACGTGCTGAAGCCAATGGGCTGCGCCGTCAAGCAGACTGAAACTAGCACCACCGTTACTGGCCCGCCAATCGGCGAGCTCATCCCTCTGCCGGAAGTAGACATGGAGCCCATGACCGATGCTTTCCTTACTGCTTGCGTGCTCGCAGCAGTCGCAAAACCAAATGCACAGGGTGCAACAACCAGAATCACTGGTATCGCCAACCAGAGACAGAAGGAGTGCAACCGCATCAAGGCCATGTACGACGAGCTCGCCAAGTTCGGCGTCACTTGCCGTGAACTTGAGGATGGCATCGAGGTTGACGGCCGCGGTATGGACATTCAGCAAGCTAGCGAGTCCATCCACTGCTACGATGACCACCGTGTCGCCATGAGTTTCGCAGTCCTTGCGTCCGTTGCGCCCAAGGAGACCCTCGTCACTGAGCGTGAGTGCACTGGCAAGACTTGGCCCGGTTGGTGGGATGTGCAGCACCAGATCTTCGGCGTTGATATGGATGGCGCAGAGCCTGAGAACCACCACGTCAACGGCGTTGTGAACAGCCTCAATGGCCCTCTTGCTCCGGGTGAGGTCAAGAAGTCAATCTTCATTGTTGGCATGAGGGGTGCTGGCAAGACCACTACCGGCAAGTGGGCTTCAAAGATTCTTGGTTGGCCCGTGATTGACTTGGACACCGAGCTCGAGCGCACCGAAGGCATGACTATCCCCGAGATGTTGAAGGACAACGATTGGGATGGCTTCCGTACAAAGGAGCTGAACCTGCTCAAGCGTGTTATGCGCGAGCAGCCTGAGGGTCACATTTTCGCCACTGGAGGCGGCATTGTTGAGACTGCTGAGGCTCGCAAGCTTCTGAAGGACTGGACCAAGGATGGCATGGTCCTCATGGTCACTAGAGACATCGCCCTTGTGATGGACTTCCTCCAGATCGACAAGACCCGCCCTGCTTACGTCGAAGACATGATGGGCGTCTATCTTCGTCGCAAGCCGTGGTTCGAGGAGATCAGCAATCTGCACTTCCACTCGCAGACTGTGGATCCATCCCAGATCGTTGCCGGCTGGAGCAGCCCGTTGGACGACTTCGAGCGCTTCCTGTGGACTATGACTGGCCGTAAGAGTGCCATTCAGAAGATCAAGGCCAAGCCGTGCTCGTTCTTCGTTGCTCTCACTGCACCGCAGATGGACAAGATTATCACTCTGCTTCCTGAAGTTACAACTGGAGTCGATGCCATCGAGCTGCGCGCTGATTTGCTTGTGGACCCCAAGTCTCCTGACGGCTTGCCTACTCCCGACTTCCTCATTGATCAAGTTGCACTGCTCAGGGCCGCGACCACCCTCCCACTGATCTTCACCCTGCGTACTGCCTCCCAGGGCGGTCGCTTCCCCGACAACGACCTGAAGGGAGCACTCGCGCTGTACCGTGTTGCTCTGCGCATGGGCTTCGACTTTGCCGACCTCGAGCTTACAGCACCGAAGGAGCTCAAGGACTTCGTTCTTGCGCACCGCAAGATGTGCTCGATCATTGCCTCGCACCACGACCCCAAGGGCACCCTCTCCTGGGCAGACGATGCCGCCGATTGGATTCCTCACTTCGATGCTGCTCGCGAGTATGGCGATATCGTCAAGCTTATCGGTGTCGCCCACACGACCAACGACAATGACGATCTGAAGACCTTCAAGAAGCGCATCGCGGCTGAGCTGCCTGACCTTCCCTTCATCGCGATGAATATGGGCGAGACTGGCAAGATGTCGCGTGTCAACAACCGCTTCATGACACCTGTCTCGCACCCAGCTCTCCCTGCCAAAGCAGCTCCCGGCCAACTCTCCGCTACCGACATCCGCAAGGTCCTCGGCCTCGTCGGTGAGATCGCCCCCAAAGAGTTCACTATCTTCGGCTCTCCCATCGCCCACAGCCGTAGCCCAGCCCTGCACAACCACCTCTTTCAACAATCCGGCCTCCCTCACACCTACGGCCGCCACGAAACCACCAACGCCTCTGAAGTCAAAGACATCCTGCGCTCCCCCGACTTCGGCGGCGCCAGCGTGACCATCCCCCTCAAACTCGACATCATGCCCCTGCTCGACGCAATCGACCCAGCAGCCGCCACCATCGGCGCCGTAAACACCATCGTCGCAACCCAAGACCCCACCTCCTCCTCCCCGATCCTCACAGGCCACAACACCGACTGGCAAGGCATGATCCTCGCCCTGCGCAACGCCGGCGCCGCCGCGGCCTCCGCTTCCCACCCGGAGCCCGGCATGGTCATCGGCGGCGGCGGCACCGCGCGCGCCGCCATCTACGCTCTCAAGAACATGGGCTACAGCCCCATCTACCTCGTCGGCCGCAACAAAGCCAAGCTCGCAGACCTCGCGTCCGCTTTCGACAAGACGTACAACGTCCAGCTGCTGTCTTCCGAAGAAGACGCCCGCGCCATCAAACCCGCGCAGCAGCCCGTCGTCGCCGTCGGAACTATCCCCGGCGACTCGCCCATCGACCCTTCCATGCGCGAGATTTTGTGCCATATTTTCCAGGCTTCGGCGCCGAGTATTACGGGCGTTAACACGGGTGGTGCGAAGGTTTTGCTCGAGATGGCGTACAAGCCGGCGGTTACGAGTCTGATGCAGTTGGCTAGCAACAGTGGGTGGAAGAGCGTGCCTGGCTTGGAGGCGTTGGTTGGGCAGGGGATCCATCAGTTTAGGCTGTGGACGGATATTGTGCCGTTGTTTGATGATTGTAGGAATGCTGTTATGGGGAAGGTTGAGTAAGGGTTGGGATGTGATTTTGTAAGATTTCAACGGAGATAGAACGAGATGATTTTGTTCTTTGAAAAGGTTTGAAAAAGTTGCTGTTTACTTGATTGCTTGCTTGCTTGTTTGGGTATATGTGTATATCATGAGGTAAAAGTACGTGTATGCTCCGCTTCAAAGAGGAAGGACACCTCCAAGAATCAGGAGGTGTGGGAAATCGCCAAGTGTGTATCGAACTAGAGAACCTGTGAAGTGGCATAGATTTGAATGCTTCACCAAAATTACTCCTCCTCACTGACATCCTCATCACTCTCATCCAATCTCGGCGCAGGCTCTTCGTCATCTTCTTCCGCCGCCATTGCCAGCGCAAGCTGCGCCTCCATATCATCATCGTCGTCACCAACCGGCCCAGCCAAGCTCCCCCGTCTAGATCGAGATGGCACAGCCGGCTGCCTCGGCGGCTCAGGCGGACTTTGCAATTGCAAGTCTTCGACATCACCATCCTCATCATCGCCATCGTCGTCCACGAACTCGAATTCGTACTGCTCTGCAGCAGGACTGCTGCCGCCGCCGAAATCGAACTCTTCGCTTTCAGGCTTGCTCTGTGAAGTGGTGGCGTTGATTTGAGGCGAGTTAATGCCTGGCGAAGAAGCGGCGGAGCGCAGACTAATGGGCCCGCCGCCACGCGCACTGAGGCCACCGAGAGCAGATAGGTGGGCGGTGTGCTTGTTGGTGGTCGGGGTGTCGGCGGAGTTCTCGAGGATGAGCTCGCCGTCGTCGGAGAAGTCGACTTCGTCTGGCTGAGAGGAGGGTTGCTCGACGGATGATGTAGGGATTTCGTGGATGGTGGCTTTCCGGTCGATTCGGACTTCTGGGACTGTGGATGTGGATGGTTTGGATGTTGTTGGATTTGAGGTGGGTGCCTTTTTTGTGCTGGGAGGGTCTTCGCCTGCTCTGACGCGTTTGGGGTTGGGTCTTGTTGCTGCTGCGGAGGGTGTTTTGCGCTTTTTGACTGCTGCCGCGGCGGGTGTGGATACCGTTGTGGATTTTGTTGGTCGTGAGATTGGGGTGCTTATGGCTGCTCTTGGTATTGGTGTCCCTACGGTACTCCTGCTGGGTTGCGAACTGGCTTCTTCACGCTTTGAGGCTTCCTCGACGGATTTCAAGAAATGTCGGAAGTCGAATGGATTGCTGGCGTCGGGTGGTGCATCTTCTGCTTCACCCTCGTCTCCAAATATTCCATCGTCGTCATGGTCGCTCTCGTTGTCCGTCAAGTAGGGATGTTTCTTGGCAAGACTCTCCTCGTCGTCATCATCAGGCGCTTGAGTGAGATTGACAGCATGCGAGCTCTCCAATTTCTCCAGCGTGACTTCTTTGTTCCCTTCCCCGCTAAACACAAGCACGTACATGTCCTCGCCTTCTGTGTGTCGACCTGTGTACTTCCATTCCTTGTCCTCATCTTTCACCAGAAGCGTGCTGGCATTGGCCTGGTTCCCTGGCAGCAGCTTGCTAGTCGTGGTCGCGCCCTGCGCAGACCGTGGTTTATAGTTGTATCGCACATTCCTGTATCTCTTGCCCTCGTTGTCTTTCAGGATGCTCGCTCCTAGTCGGACATTGAAGCTGCCAGGTGCTTTGAGATCGACAGCCGGAGCTGTTACGGCTGCTGCGGCCATGGTTGGTGATTGTGTGTGAGAATTAGATGGTCGTGGACATTAAAGTGTATATGTGAAGTGGTATATGGCCAATTTAGGCAAACAAAGGGAGTTTGTCTCAGGCAAATAAAATGTGTAATGTGTAGTGTAGGACAGAGGACAAAGGCGCTGGCCAGGCCGGGCCAGGTGAGCGACAGGGCGGCCCACACTTTCGGAGCGATCGCGGGCACGGGAAGCTAGGCGAGTGCGGGGAATGGCGTAAAGTGTGCTTTTGTGCAACGGTTTATGCAAGGCTGAATACTGGGGCTGGAGTTGTACATAACAGCTTGTGCAAAGTACCTCCACAACATCTGCTCAGGTAATCGGTCGAATCCTCCCACGATATTTCAATGCAAGCTTGAGTCATCTTGCTCACTGCTCTCATCCTTCGCCAAGAAGGAAGGGGGAATCTCAACCTTATATGATAGCACGACATGATGGTTCCGAGGACTTCTGTCCATAAGACTTCCTTCAGCTTACGAATCGGCTTGAGATCTTCACAGGAGACGATGCTAGTCTCAAAGTATGTCGACTTGTGTGCCTCGAGTCTGCAGTGCACGAGCAACTTGCCAATACTCACTATTGACACCAAGAGTTCCTCAGCTCTTGGTAGGCGTCAAGTGGTACAGGACGATTGCTAAGCAAGCTGCTTGTAGCTGGCACTCTGATGCATGGTGAATAATTGCAGTCGAATGAAAGCAACGCATTTAAAGGTAACTGCTCGTGTCGATTCTCGATCAGACCGTTAAACCATCACCATTTTCGCCCAGCAATCACCACAGACCTCTCTGTACTCTGACCACCACCGGGCACCATGAGCACTCCCAAGTTTGCCATCTACCCAGGCCTAGGCGAATGGGCGAAAGAAAACCTCCACTACAGCCAAGCAGTCCGCATCGGCAACATCATCAAGATCTCAGGGCAAGGTAAGACCGACTCCCATCTCCAAACATCACAACCACCAAACTAACCTCATCCCCATGTTTGCAGGCGGTTGGAACCCCAACGCCGACCTGACCTCCCCATCTACCTGGATCTCTCAAGACATCAACACCGAGATCGACCAGGCTTTCGCAAACGTCGAGCTCGCGCTGAAAGCCGCTGGCGGCAAAGGCTGGAGCCAAGTGTACAGCGTCCGAAGCTATCACTTGCCTTTGGACGAGGCTGCGACTGCTGCTATGGTGAAGAATTTCCAGCAGTGGTGTGGTTCCGAGCATCATCCGATTTGGACGGAGATTGGGGTTGCGAGTTTGGGGCTGGAGGCGATGAGGGTGGAGATTGAGGTTGAGGCTTTTTTGGGGGAGGAGTGATTGATTGATTGATGCGAGGTTGAGATAAGGGAGCTGCTAGATGAGTCGCAGGAAATCCAATTTTCGTTCTATTCGTTCGTACTTCATGATCCTAGTGTCCATCAGGGAGCAGAGCCGTAGCGAACTACCAATACCCGTACGGATTCTCCGAAATACTGTCCCACACATCAGCAGAAGCATTCACCCTCCACCACCGCCTCCGCTCTTCCAACTCTCGCTCCACACCGACCAAATCCTTACTAACCCTCTCCCAATGCCCCCACCCATCCTGCCCCATCGCCACACGCCCTTCATTAACCGAGACCACAGCCCCCCACTCCTCCGCGCACCTCTCCAACATCTGACACCCACACTTCTCCCTTCTACAAGACCCGCGATTTCGGGACGATGCCACCACGCTAACTGCAGACGGCGGGTAAACATCCCACCGTGAGCCTTGCAGGTACTCTTCCATCTCACAGCAACCGGAGAAGGCGCACAAGTTGTCTAGGATATGGAGTTTGAGGTACGAAAGTTTGGTGTCTCGGCGGTGCAGCATTTCGAGGAGCCAGGCTAGTTTCTGGATGATGAGGCTTGAGGGGGAGACGCTGGTGAGGCGGACTGTGATTGTTACGTGGGTGAGGTGCTGCTGGAGGAGGTCTAGCATGTCTGATCGCGAGCACACACTGGTTTGGGGGTGGTAGACGATGGGAGTGGGTGATGGAGGTGCAGCATTCCAGCTGAGGGCCCGCGGGTCAGATACCAGGAGATGGACGTTATGTGTTGCGTGCAAGATTGGGAGGGCTTCGGCGTGGATTGCTTTGCATGTGCGTAGCAAGGCTGTGTGGTGCGTGCCTTCTGTGATGGGGTCGGCGAAGATGGAGTTTTCTGTTGGTGAAATGTACAGGGAAGATGGAGTGGGCTCGGCGAAGAAGTCGAGGTAGATTTGCTCGCGTAGCTCGTAAGGTAGGCGGAACCATAGGGATGTCTTTTGGATGAGTGGTGGTGCTCGCTCGGGTATTGATGTGAAGTAGCGGAATGCCGCTTGGAGGATGGCTGTCATGTCTCAGAGATGGCCTTGTGAAATGACATGGTGTTTGATCTGGATGGTTAGAAGGCGAGTCTGAGATACTTAATGTTATATTGCCGCCTGATGTCGAGCACTATATATGTAGGCAGCAGTTTTACAATGCAGTAGGGTCTTGAGACGACCGACAAGAATCTGAATGCCGCTCTTGGCGATGGAGATGCTGTGACATATCGTTGCTCCCTGCAGGTGCTAATCAATGGTCATTGGTATAGTTGTCTATTGACCAGGACTCAAAGACTCATACAGTCGGACCGGTGTAAATGCTGCTAGTACGAAATAGTGTTAGCGTGCTGCTCATTCTCGTATATCGTATCGTCCAGACTCTGAGGTGTACAGGTGGTGACATCCAATTCTACATCGACGTTCGGTATACTAAAGCAGATACCGCGTTATGCTCACTTGACGTTTTTTTTTCTGTCGCATCCAATCATGATTTCAAGCTAGCGTCTTGCACGTCTCAATGGCCTCACGATTGTGTTTCGCCTCTCAGCCCAACCACTGCAGCTCGTGTCTACGGCCAATGACAGCTATGCTGGTGCCTGAGGGAGGCCTCCCATGCGCATCTCGGAGCCTCTTCCATGATCTCGATACCAGGCTCGCCAACAAAATCGCATCTCATTACTAGTGGGTGGTCGTCTATGCACGTGGTATGGCTGAGTGATGCACAGCCCTGCTTGTGGCGCAAAGTCCTGCAGCTAGACTATAACTACCTCGCGACTGGCGCTTGAGCATATCGCTCTTCTTTCCCCTCTCTTCAGTTCACTGGTTCCTACCTTCACCACCTTTTCGACACACAGCTATCGTGAAGCTAACCAAAACCATGGGCAGCAAAGGAGAGTCTCATGCTGCTGGCCGGCCCCACGGCTTCAACGCAGTCCTCGATCATGGCTCCGGTCAAAGATTCAACTCGGAGGTGGTCCTTCAAAATGCGTTGAGAGACCTCCATCGCCCAGACACTGTCACTTGGGTTGATGCGGATAGCTGCGACATTCTTGGCTTTGCCGAGGCCGGTCATGCGAATGCTCGCATAGACGACGGCGACGACACTTACACAGCAATCCGAAAATACAAGGTCCTCACGCGCGCTTTAGACGAGCCGGAAGGATCAGTTGTTGATGATGTGTTGTTTGCTCGCTGGACGTACCAATGGAACGGTCGCAGCGCGGTGTGCTACAAGATGGAATGGGTCGACTACGGGTTTCGCGAGCACAGGTACTATGCAATCGTCACTGACCGTAGTAGCTTTGTCAAGAGCCACTGCGCATACGCCGAAGAGCTTATCAAAGCTTGTGGAACGTGGACGCGGCAACTCCACGATGAGGTCTACATTTATGAGGATGGCTACTGGGAGAAAGACAAGACGCTCTTCAGCGCTGTCAGCAAAGCCTCATGGGACGATGTCATCATCAACCCTTCCATGAAAACAGCAATCATCAACGACGTCAACTCCTTCTTCGGCTCGAGAGAGACTTATCTGCAATACAACATTCCCTGGAAACGTGGCGTTATACTTCACGGCCCTCCAGGTTGTGGCAAGACGATTTCCATCAAAGCTCTGATGAACGCAGTCCGCAAACAAGGCGTCTCCAACCTTTATGTCAAGAGCTTCAAAGCTTCCGGCTGTCAAAGCGACCAAGCGAGCATCCGCCAGATCTTCGTCAAAGCTCGAGCAGTCGCACCTGCACTTCTCATCTTCGAAGATCTCGACAGCTTGGTGACAAATGAGCTCCGCTCTTTCTTCCTCAATGAAGTCGACGGCGTTGAGGAGAACAACGGTCTCCTCATCATCGGGTCTACCAATCACATCGACAGACTCGATACAAGCATCACCAAGCGCCCCTCGCGCTTCGACCGGAAATTTCACTTCAAAGCTCCATCCGAGCAGGAACGAAGACTGTATTGTCAGTACTGGCAGGCGAAGCTCGAGTCAAATCCGGATATCGACTTCACGTATGAGGTCTGCCAAGCTGTAGCAGCCGCAACCGAGGGCTTCACGTTCGCTTATCTGAAGGAGCTCTTCGTGCAGACGCTATTGGTCTACATCGGTGGAGGTACTGATGACACTGAGGCGGCGGCAAGTCTCGAGAAAGAAGGCACACACGAGGAGGACGAAGGAACGGAGCACTCTGTCGTCAAGCTTACCAAGAGACTGGAAGCGAATCAGTTCTATCAGACGCTCCGTCAGAAGATTGAAGCACTTGCCGAGGACCTGGAGGCAGAAGACTCCAAGAAAGCGGATAAGGAATTGCCGAAGGAGTCGAGCGAGGACAAGGCAGAGCCCGAAAAGAGCAAAGATGGAGAGAGCAGCGATTGAAAGCGGATAGAAGGTTCCAAGCGATGCGTCCTCGCATCCAGGAATGCTGCTTTGAAGATAATCGATTGAAGACAACTGATAACATTTTCCTTCTTATCCACGATATCTCCGTAGTCTGCATGACTGTTGAACGGCTCCATATTCAGGTGGCCCTTCAGTATTTGACTCCTCCCCAGATACCATTACCTTTGAACTAAGAATGGCTTACTTACGGTACCAGACGGCGACCCCGTGCCGACGGTTCCGGCAGGGTGCCTGAATTCGCGTATGCTGCCGAAAGACTAATTGCCTTCCAGAGGCATCACGAATAGACAAATGTTTCCTTCCTTCTCTTGAATGCCAAAGCTGCTGTACATCCTTTCCAAGGAATAGCAAGGATGGTCGAAGCAAGGAAATGGCACGCCACTACTTCAGCATACTCTCTTCCAAACGAGTAAGGACATGTTCAGGGATGCAAGTTCTTCCCAACTGATATCATACAGTGCCACCGAACATGAGCGACTCAACCTACAAACTCGCGGCTTCAACGAAATGATGCACGGCAAAGCATTCCACGCACCCGTTGAGCGGCCATCTCGTGTGCTCGAAATCGGCGCAGGAACAGGCTATGTGACACGGATTCTGGCATCAACTTTTCTACAAGCAGAAGTGATCGGACTGGATTTATCGGTCGTTCCTGCGGGTGAGCAGACGAACGCGGTCTTTGTCCAAGGCGATATCATGAACGACGGCGTAGTCACTGGTCACTTCGATTTCATCTACAGCCGCATGCTCGTCTACGGCGGCATCCGCGACTGGCCTGCCTACATCGCTCGAGCCTGGGACCTTCTTTCCCCAGGCGGATGGCTGGAGACTCAAGAAGTTGACACCAGTGCGTTCTTCGACGGAGACGGCAAGAACATGTACCCAAACTCCTCCTGGCGAAACGAGCAGCGCGTGGCGTTTCAAGCGAAGGGTATCGATATGGCGGTGGCACGTAAGCTGGAAGGTTACTTCAAGAAGCAGGGGTTCGTGGATGTCGCGGTGAAGAAGTTACGGTGGATGCATGGGCCGTGGGAAGGACACCCGGAGACTTTGAGTGGCGCGAAGACTGCGACGAAGTACAATCCTGCGGTGATTTTCGAGTCGTATAAGAGGATGTTGGGGCACACGAAGACTGCTGCGCAGCTGGAGGCTGTTCGGGAGGAGATTGAGAAGGAGTTTGCGTGGTCGGAGGATGGGAAGCATCGTGATTATTATGTGGTTTGTGGGAGGAAGCCTGGGCGTTAGGAGGGATTCGTTTTGCTTTCAAACACTTGGAAGATAATTAATGATTTCTGTTTCCTCTTGACCTATCCCAGTTGTCCCGATCGTATAGAGGGACAGTCTACAGATGGATTGCATTGTAATGGGGGACATCGTTCAAAGTGTCACATGAACGTTAATAACACCACCCCACGAATCTCTAACATGGAATCGGAGCATACTCAAATATCAATTGCCGTGAGCCTTTATTAATTGAGATTTAACAACCTTTTTGGCTCTTCTACATACATCGATATTTTACTCGGCTTGTGCCACAGATGGCTTCCATCGGTAACGGAATCTGGAGATCTAGCCATCATCGACCGGTCCCGTTAAGACTACGAAGATCACTGATGTGTTCTTCGAAACCTATTACTGTAACTCGAAGTTGGAAACTATTCAAGGCATTTGATACAGTAACTCCGACGCATGCTAAGCTCCTCAAGCTTTGTGGAAGGATCGTCACAGGATGCGCTTCCGTCATCCTGCGTCCCTTGGTCGCGGATCAGGGTCGGCGGGAAGGAAGCTTCAGCTTGCAAACGAGAGCTACGAAGCTGCCTGGGTAAGTCGCGCTCACATATTTCATCAGTCGACCCTGACTACTCTGAAACACAACCGCTCAAGCGATCCGTCCCTATCCGCCCTCACTGTGTGCCTTTAGACCTTTGGTCGATCTGATAACAGGTTAGGTGAGCTCCAGATAGCGTGACAAATCATGTAGACCGAGCAGAAGGCTCGGATCTAGCACCTCCGCACAGCGATGTTGTTGTGATCATTGGCCATAATTTGACTCGAACCCTCGATCCACATTCTACTCGGAAAACGGCTCAAGGAATCCCAGCTACCTGGTCATGTGAGACATGGCGGGGCATAGCCGTATCGTCGGGTAGGGGACGCAATTGTTCAACAATTAGTCTCGGTATTGGGTCAACTTCATCAATATTGCACTAAGACAATCGAAACTCATGCAGAAAATGGGTCCGGAAGATCTCAACGCCAACAGTGCTGTAGTCACATCGCTCTGCCATAGCAAGCTGCAGCACAGTAGGTTTGGAAGCTGCTCGAGCTGGACATGAACTCCGGATCCTCAAACTCTCTTAACCCCTCCAACAAAATGCGTATCAGGACGGCAATCCATTGCTTGTGAGATCCGAGAGCCGCGGTTGAATAGAAGAACTGCGGTCGGATGACATATATATGCACCGAGAAGACGGTATACAGGCCGCTACTGTTTTTCTGAGGTGCAATCACACCAAAGGATTCTAACTCACTCCAACATCATGACTTCTACCGCCTCACCACTACAACACTCGCACGCTGGACTGGCGAAGTCAAGTACGATCCAACAACCTACGCCAGTCGTAGACAAGTATGGCCTCACGCGGGACAAGAAAGAGTCGGCTAGATTGAATGCTCAGCACGATGTGTGGAAGACCAATATCGGTTTCTTGCTGCACCCCCGTATCGCATCGTCCCTTGGGAAAGCCCCGCGCATCGGCGACATAGGCACTGGTACAGGCATCTGGATCTTGGAGCTGGCCAGTCAGCTGGGGAAGAACAGTGGAGCAACGTGAGTTTTCACATCCTCATGATCGACGCCCTTTTTGTGGCCGTCGAGACATTGTTTCGAGCGTGTAATGAGAACTGGAAAATAGATTCGAGGGACTTGACATGAGTCCTGAGCAATTCCCACCGGGCCCACACGACACGGTCGGGTTTTCCATACTCAATTTGCTTGAGCCGGTGCCAGCGCACCTGCAAGCGACCTTCGACGTACTACACTTGCGCCTTCTGATCCTTGGTCTGCCCAAGGGTACTTGGGAGTTGGCTTGCCAAAACATACTCAGTTTACTGAAGCCTGGTGGATGGGTGCAGTGGGAAGAGGGTGATTTCCTGTATGGTGCCCTTACGCCGATCAGAACCGATCATTTGTTCCTGGCCAATACTGACTGGACCTCCAGGTCGATGAAAATAGTCCAAAACAAACCCGGCGTCAGCACCCACGCGGCGCAAGAATACTTCAACAAGCTCTGCGCGGAAGAGCGAGCGCGCGGACAGGGCATCGATGATGTTCCACGTCTTTCTTCGTACTTGTCCAATGTCGGATTCCAAAACGTAGCCGTCGATGTCTTCAGCTCCGATCGCGTGGCTAGTACCCGGCAGGGATTCAACAATGCTATGATGGGGGCTTATAATGGTATAACATCGATGTTTTTGAAGAATGATGGCGGGACGAGTTTCTGGGCTACCGAAGCAGCAGATAGGCTGTATGCAGACGCGATCGCAGAGTTGTCGGATGGGAAAGCGTATTATCGAGCGGAGCTCAATGTTCATTCTGCACAGAAGCCGTATTGATGGATGAAGCGGAGGCAATGGCGGTAGAGGGACTAGGTAGATGGATTGGTGGTAATGATGTAAATAATGAGGACCATGGTTCAACAGCCGGTCGTGAACTTTTTTTTGCGAACCAAAGATGGAAAATATTGAAGGAATACCTGAACAACAGCAAGAGATAAACGAGAACAATCTATGCCCGTGTTTGCTTTGACTCTGTCCACCAATTGACAAAGATGAGAGTCTGCAACCGCCATACTGACAACCTCATCCCGCACAAGAGCGAGTAGACCTCAAATCCAAGCCTTTGCAAGGTTGCCCTCAAAGTTGGCCCGGTTGAACGGGCAGTTGGCATTGCCCCAGTCGTACTCATCAAACGCTTTCTTGATAGCCGAGTTGACAGTGCCGTAGTCGATCATATCGAAATCACCACCCGAACTGGCCGTGAACTGGAGCTCGTGGTTGGTCGGGAAGGTCGTATAGTATTCGACCTGCAAACGGTTTCCGTCGCGCATCTGAGGGTTCGTAGTTTTCTTGTAGCCGCCATGACCAGAAGCAGCACCGCCGAAGACATGCGGGTTAGCGTTTGCAGCTGGATAAAACCGAGTCAGCGATGTCTTTATGGCTACGAAGGTGGACTGGACTTACGGTTGTCGATCCAGATGACGACGCTCTCCCAGTCGTGTCTGTGGCCACCATTGAGGCCACCAGCACTAATCTGGTCCTTGGGAAAATACCAGGCATACATAATAGCAAAGCGCCCGTTGTACCAGGCGGCGCGAGTGTAGGTCTGACCGTTTGCCGCGGAGTTGCAGCCGCCGCTGGGGCTGCCAGAATTCTGAAGCCCTCCGCCAACCTGGCCAGTAGAACTCACAGCAGGGTAGGATTGGCATCCATGAGCGATGTGGAGATACGGCTCGTAACGACGGATTGCATTGCCTTCAGTGCCGCTGCGAATGCTATTTGGGATGTACTTGATACTGTCATGCGAGACAACATCAAAGTCGGAGTTGGCCCTTTTGGTCAAGAGGGTGCTGACATCGGCGAGAGGTGCTGCGACAGCCCCTGCGGCAAGTAGGAGGAGCGAAGAAGCCTGGAAGTGCATGGTGGAGTATTCGAGCTGGGTGGAAAGATAGTGAACAGGCTGTAGTGTCGTTTGGAATAGATGGCTCTGAGGAGTGAACGCTGGGTCTGTGAAGGAGCATGGGGATATATATACACGCAGATCATAGTGTAAGATACGACGACGGTCGTCCTGAGTCGGAACTTCTCACCTGCCAAGATTTCCTGCTCGTAAGTAATCACAACATAGTTCAAACCATTTATAGGGCTGTTGAGGCTGAGGCCAAGCATTAAAGCTAACCAGAGTCTCGAAAACGCGGCATTGTGTGTGTGGGTTCTCATAGTGGAAGGCCTTTTCATTTGGTGTGCGGGACACGAACAACCAACGATCAGAACTGATCGAGCGCGGGAGATGTTGTGACAACTCCAGCTGCACGCTGACCGATTGGGTGCAAAATCACAGTGGCCTTCAATGTAGAATTATTGGAAGTCCATACGATACGGTGGGTCTTGAGCCGGACTATGCTTGATGTGGAGTGCGCAAGACACAGTGTTGCTGGTAAGATGAACCATTGGAGTGAGACTCATCTTGGAGTTCTCGTTCGTACAGGGCATGTGCGTAAAACATCCACCATGATGTGACATATGAGCGGGAAGTTCCTGCAGGTCTCCGACGCACGTGAACTGTTCCGTACTTCGGTGCTGAACCTGATGGACGGTTTGGAGGCATTCCGACAGCCATTGGATGACAGCGGTACGTGCGACCAACGACTCCCGGACAATTGGCATCACCCGATGTTCAGCCTGATTGCTTGTGGGATGTGGAGATGGAATTGTGCAGTTTTCAGGCATTCGATAGTAGGCCTGATAAGGTAATATCAGGTATCTCTGGGCGAGAATCAGTTCATGATTGAAAAGTCCAGGCTGGGCTCATCATGCTCATGCTTCTGGCTTATCCGGATTGCGTTTTGCGACTTGGAGATGGAAGGCTCTGCACAGTGTCATGAACTGCCGCGGGTTCCGATGGGTAAGAGTGGTTGTTGAGCCCTAGTGATGCTAACTTACCTCCTGGCGTCTCGATGTCTTTACCGCTGGATACTCATGCGAAATGGGACACGTATGCACTTCTTCCTGGTAGCGAAGCCGGCGGCGCAACAGTCGCGTGGAATAAGTGCTGAAGTATCTGTTCCTGGGGGCAGACTACTGCCGAAAGTTCCAAACAGCAATGTCCAATGCCAACCTTTAAGGACGCCTGAAGAACGAAGGATTTCACCTGATTGGTAGGACCGTTGACAGAGCCCTGCATCGTCGACGAGTGGTGTCATCTGAAGCTTATCTAAACCTTAAAGCTTATATCATCGCAGGACGGACTCCGCCACACTTGCCCTATTGATCCGTGAAACGCGAAGGCCTTGGCGGTGCGACTTCTCGTGAAGGCGTGCACCGAATGTTTCGTCCTCCTTTGGCCCTCCTTTGGCACAGGCCAATTTTGTCGTATTTCTCCACGACTGGCTTCCACGCCGTCTCTCACATTTTGCCGAACAAGGACCTAGGTCAAATATTCGCACCAGGTTGCTGGGCTCCCTTTGTACGTGCTTGTGGACGCTGCTTTGAACCCTAGTGTACCTGAAGGACAAGTCACTGCATGTCGTTCGTTTGCTAGTTTGGAACGCGGGAAATCGCGAGCATTTGCAGCCCGTACGCTCTTCGCACTGACACGCAGATTGCTATGTGAATAGTCCGGGTGCCAAGTCGCGATCAATATGACAATTCTGCAGCCCGCAATGAACGAAACTGCCGAAGAGAAAGGCAGAAGTTCAGCCGGTGTCAAGTGAAGTCACGGCGGTGGTAGACTATCCTCTCATGAGAATTGGGAATTCGGTCGACCGCGGTCCTCGCCGTTGTAACATGACCAACAGCATTCATTCCCATCTTTTCTTCTTCCTCTAACACACTGCCTAAGATTTCCAAGGAACCCCTACGCACCTCAGTCATTGCTTGGCTGCTTGCCTTACAATCATCCGGTTCATCTTGAGCGCACTGCTTCGTGTTACGACCGAAGCCCTGGAAGCTTTTCATCTCCGGCGCTTCCGGTGTCTCGGCTTCCACCACTGTTTGTTTCTTGGGCAAGAAAGCTGCTTCTTCTCACAGACATACACAACTGGTTCTTCTGGTCCGGACTCAGTTCTGTCGACAGATCCATCATCGAAAGCCTGGGTGCGGGCCAATTGAGGCCAGCCTGCGGAAGTGCATTGTGCCGCCCGTTCTTGTAGCTGGGATTTTTGCATCCAAGGTGGCAGCCGACGATGAAGCGTCGTGTCGGTCACAAGAAAGAAGTGCTACGTCAGGTGTCCGCACAGCTTCTTACAATCAGGTCCCGCTAATCCAGAAAGAGTAGAACCACGCGCTTCCTTATGCACACGTCTAGGATTCCAGGAGCTCTACTTTGAGAACCCTGCCCAAATATTCGCTTCACAGCCAGATTATACATGCACGGAGCGTACACAGACCCTTCACCTCGGCTTTTGAAAGCCGCTAGCGACATGTCGAGGTACAGTATTAGGTACGTGAAGGCAACGAACATGTTGTCCTTCCACCATTCGAGACGAAAAGACAAGCCTTGGAGTAAACTGTGAAAGTAGCGCTTGAGTCCATTTAACGACTCGGACTCGTCTCGATACGATCACGAATTACAAAGCGCCCAGCTGGAAGGATTCTGCCCTGTAACACGCTAGATCCTTGGGTCGAATGCGACTAAATTGGGCTTTCGCATCAAGCAACAGACCAAGCAAGTACTTCAGTCATCATCTCTTCCTTCTTCTTCACGCAGCTTTGTTCAAATCTTCAGCACTCAATCAAGATCCCCGATTAATTCATCTCACCCACAACGATGCTCACTTCACATCTATTAGCCACCGGGCTCACTGGTGCCAGCGCTTTCATGGTTGTAAAAAGACAAGAGTCCGACTCGAGCGAAAATTCGTACGAGAACATTTGCATGCCGACCAACTCCACCGGTTTTCCAGACTTCAGCGCCCCGTGTAACTCATGGAGTAGGACGCAGCAACTATGCGTCTACGGCGAGCAGATACGGTCAATCGTCGACGGACCCGGTCTAAACAGCTACGACGCAATGAATGACAAGTCTATGAAGCAACACTCTTTTGCATTCCAGCGCGATTGCATCTGTCAGTCCCAGCTGCTCGACCAGATGCGTGGCTGCATGGCATGTAACGACGCTCTCGGCGGAGAGTCAAGCGCTCTTCTCGCGTCGAGCGCCATCGAGTCGTTCAGCAGCTCATACTGTGCTGTAGCTACTATTCCCACGCGCGGCTACGTTGCTGTCATCAACTCCGTCCTTGCAGAGGTCGCCGAACAGACCGACGTCCCGACTTCTGCCTCCTCTTCACCCAATTCTCTTGGGAGCAAGACTGATGTGTCGCTGTACTACACACCTTCGGCAACCGGCGCGTCAGCATGGGATGTTGGTCTACCCACTGGAACTTCAGCTTCATTCTCCAGCTTGCATACCTCAGGAGGACAGATCATTCCTACGGCGGCTGCCAGAGAAGCCGAACCGGAGATCAGCACGAAGTCTTCGGTGGACGACGCCGCGCAGACAAAGACAGATGATAAGAGCTCAGAGAGCACGAGCACTGTCTCGGAAGGCAGAGCTGTGGAAACAGGCAAGATTGAATCTTGCATGGTCATTGGTGTGCTGGGAGCTATAGCTGTGGCAGCAATGTCGTAGGCTGGGCTAATCTTGCCTCGTCGGCTGCAGATTGCTTTAAACCTCAATGCAGGGTACAGAGCTGAGCAGTCTCATCTATTGTTCGATTGGAATACGTCTTAGAGGACATGTAATGATTACCACTCTGGGTGAGATATAGTTTTATCAGACTCATGATCGCTCTGCATGCTGAATATCCTTATTCCATAATCTCACATATCATCGGATCTCTTCCCGGATACTGCGGTATTGACCAAAGTCGAAGATGGCGGCCATAGCAATGCCACCCCGACAGTAGCGTGAGACATGCAAAGGCATATCGTCGCAACTTCGTCCCGTGGATTCTCCTTTGTTCGACGTCCCAGGACCTTCGGAGCTCGGTTGTGGCTTCCGTGCAACTCTGGATACTCGGTTCGCTCAAAGCATCACACCCTGTGGCACAAGAGTCGTACACCCGCCGCCACGAACAACAACGCCACGATTGGTCGTCGCATCGACTTGGTACGAAGCACCACTGCACACCGTCCTTGTCCAATGCTCTCGCCCATTGTGGCGTGAGGAAGATCGTTCCTCCTTCTGGGCATTGCATCAGACGCCACCACGTAGGCAAAGCATGCGTTCATCTATCGAAGTCTTCATGTTGACATTCCAAAAAAGATCGTACCACACATGGCATTGCCGCTTATGAGGTATCGGCTCATGGTGTTACATCGTGTGATCCTGACGACCCGATGGCTTGAGTGAGATCGATGGCAACAACAAGCTCAGAAGAGCCACGAGATATAAGGGCAACTGTTCTTCGCTACGTCAGCTTCTGCCCACAAGCGACTATTTACTCCGATTTACCGTGGATCAAGATTCTTCGCAAGTGTATTGCTCATCCTATCAAGTAAGTGATCAGCTCCGACGTCTACCTAATCAAACGACAGACCAGCTCACGCGTCTATACAAACACAGCGCCATGAAGCTGCTCATCACCTTCGCACTCCTATCTGGGCTCTCGCTCGCAGACGAATACTTCAATCGGAATGCCGCAGAGGGACCTATTTACTACCGTGGCCAATGTCAAAACAACATAGCGACAGTTGGCAGCCTCTTGGTCGCTACAGCGTACGACGAGGCAAAAACAGAGTCCGCTTGCACTCAGCTGGGCGGCAAAATTTGCGACTTCGGATGCGTGATTACAGGCGACAAAAACACGCCTGATCTCACGCATGCTTCATGAAAGCAAGCATGTGCAGCGGCTGGGGCAGACGAGGACGATCTGTTCGGTCGAGATCATCTTACTCAGGAAGATATAGAGGATTTTGCAGGGTGCTAGGGGATAAGATGGATAAGAGACTTGCTTGACCCTCGCTTCTGGGGGGGTTAGTAATCTCGAAGAGCCGATTTGGAGAGCTACAATGTTGTCGATCGTGGACGGGGCTAGGAAATGCCTTGATATCTGAGTATGGCTTAGCTAGGATCCAGCGCAAATTGATGGAATTCACAAGATATAATCATCAGTTCATCATGATATCGTTGCAGTTCGACTTCTTTTCCCCAGTCGTCATTCCTTCCACAACGAGAATTCACACGCTGGAAAACTAATGATGATCGATCCCACGTAGTCCGATTTGGCCATCATGCATTGTCTGTCACTTTGGAGCGGTTTGACCTCATCGTGCAATTCTGTTTACTTTCATCATTCGTCGAAAGAGAACATCACACATTTTGGTTGTATTAGAGTGGGTAAGCAAGCCTCACGCCGCGAGTCACCGGCAAAAACATCGGCCACACCGGCGGCAACACTCATTCACACGGGTAGTGTCGTGGGCGACACTTGGAAAATCGTACGTTCGGCTTGTCGGTTCCCCTTTGTTTGAGCTCAGTGTGAGTAGTACACTGTGGCTGCATCTCAACCCTGGGAACTACCCATTAGCCAAGCCAATACCACGGACAAGTCGTACAAAGCACAGCAACATGATTGACCGTCGCATTGATGTGGCGTCAATGGCTTAGTCGTGCAATGGGCGGCCTACGTTCAACTTGTGACCGAAGGGCAACCATTGCCCTCTTTGGGCATTGCATCGGACTTGAAGGCGCAGACAAATAATGAGTGAGTTCTTTCCATGGAAGTGCTCATCAAGTGTTGTTATTCAGACAAGGGTCATTGCCGCACAGGATACCGCCATTCATGAGATATCGGGCTGATGCGTTGGACAGTACAAACTCAACTGCCGAGTGGCTTGATCCTCAGCACGATCAACAGTAAAAACAGCTTTTGATCGATCCAAGGGCAAAAGTATAAGTGCACTTACTCTTCGCTGCTTCGATCCCTTGCTTTAGACATCGACCCACTCCGCCTTATCGTGAGACGAGACCGTTCGCACACTCGTATAGCATCTGGACGTTCCGCGTAAGCAACTTGCTCCCAGCATCGTCTCATTCTAAGGCAAACCAACTGGAAATTCTACAAGACCCACCACGAAGTCCCTCATCACCCTCGCCCTTCTCTTCGGATCCGCACTAGCAGCCGAATACCCTGGAGGAGCTGCTTGCCGCACAAACATAGAGTGCGACGAGAACTGCGTCGATAAGCAATAGACCATCGCCAACCGCGACGGCGCTTACGTCCTTGCGTGCGATTCGAAACCCGCGGATCTCACGGAGTACTTCATAGGCGAATGTCGCTCTCGCATATTCGAAGTGCCGACTTCGCCCCTGATATACGACTCCGAGAAAACGGCTTCGGCTTGCCAGAAATCCGGCGGTCGGCTCTGCGACGCTGGATGCGTGATCACAACAACCAGGAGCACGACTGTTGACGTCTATGCTTCGTGCAACAAAGCGTGCGAGAATCTCAGGGCGCAGGGAAGTGGATCGAGCGATGAATCCAAGGAAGATGCATATTTTAGTGCACATTGTGGTAAGAATGGCGCAAGAAGGAGAAGCTTGTCCTAAGCATAGTTTCCGAGGGATAACGGCTGTGGATTGCTGAGATCGAGGGCGAGAGGAAAACTCGTCAAGTTCGTTTGGTCGGGTAGAGCAGCTTCAACTCGTTTGCTTTAGCAAAGCAAGGTACATTACCTCACCACAGATCCAAATACGCGGTCACATGATCTGCAGCTACATCGTGCTAAGAGAGGCGTAACATCGACGTCGTGAAGTCTGCAAACGGAATGGATTAGTGATGATTCCGAGCGTGCACCTTGCCAGCTGAGTTGAGACTTCCTTCAATTCATAGCAATTCTATCGATCGATGAAGTGGAAATCCGCCAGATTCTACTATACAAAAAAGGCTGACCTCCCAACTGTGCCACTGCTATTCGCAGACAGCGTTCTATGTACAACGGTCAAACACCAGACTGAAATGCAATCGGCAGTGCTCGCAAGCAATGCTCACCTCCCTCATTCCTCTTATTCGCTACACTTTCATCTCATCGTACATGTACACGGTTTCGTCGCTTTTGTCTCTTCTCACACACTATTGCCGCTGTCATTGTTTGGCTTGAGATCTTCACTTCTTTGGCTCCTCCTTCTTCTCGCCCTCGGTCTTTCCGTCAGTCTTCTTCTCGCTCTCCTGAGCCTTGTGCTGTCCAGAAATGTTATGCCACATGTTCTTCAAGAACCCCTCATCCTGGTGGTCGGTAGTCTTGCCCGCTTCAGCATCAGGTTTTGACTCCTTGTTGTACTGGCCCAGGTTCATGACACGCTTGGCATTCTTGTCGCCCATCTCGTCCGCCAGCATCTCGATGATTGTGCGCTGGTTGACGCTCAGATACTTGGGCATCTGCACTTTGAACTCGACGCGCAAGTCGCCCTTACCGCCGCGGCGGTTGTTGAGCTTCTTCATGCCCATACCGGAGAGGGTGATCTTGTCGCCTGTGCCGGTTCCTGTGGCGACTTTGACGCGGACGTCGCCGTCGAGAGTTGGGATGGGGATTTCGCCGCCTAGGACTGCGGTTGTGAGCGGGATGGAAGCTGTGTAGAGGACGTCGGAGCCGTTGCGCGAGAATTTGTTATCGGGAGCCACGCGGATGAAGACGTAGAGGTCGCCCTTTTGCGTGCTCGCGCTGGAGTTTGTCGATTGGCCGGTGGGAGGGTAGTCGCCTTCGCCCATCACGCGTAGGCGCATGCCGTCCTCCACGCCGCCGGGAATGTCGACTGTGACTGTGCGGCGGTCTCTGGTTGCGCCGTTGCCGTTGCAAGTACCGCACTCGCTGCCCTTGGGCGTAGCAGTGCCCGCACCACCACAAGCTCCACAAGTGCTCGCCATTTGGAAGCCTTGCACATTGTGTACGCGCGCGCCTGTGCCGTCGCAGACCTTGCACTTGCTCTTGCTCTGGCCCTTCTTCAGACCGCTGCCTGTGCAAGTCTTACACTGAACCAGCGGTGTGATGGTGATATCTTTTTGCACACCCTTGGCTGCATCCATGAATGAGATGTTCGTCTGCACCTCAATGTTTTCTCCCACCATAACCTCCTCCTGGAATGGGTTTCCGCCCGGCCTTCCCCTCCTAGCTCCTCCACCTCCACCAAACGCATTGAACAGATCCTCAAAGTTGAAATCCGCGCCAAATCCACCACCTCTGGCACCACCGAATCCCCCACCGAACGGACTTCCACCGCCGAATGGGTTTCCACCTCCGAACCCACCCGGTCCACCTCCTCCTCCACCACCCTGATCAAACGCCGCAGAACCGTACTGATCGTACTGCGCTTTCTTCGTGGAGTCTGTCAAGATCTCGTATGCAGCCTGCGCTTCGCCGAACTTCTCCTTCGCACTAGGGTCGGGGTTGGTGTCCGGGTGGTACTTCTTCGCAAGACCGTAGTACGCTTTCTTGATCTCGCCAGCGGACGCGGATTTGCCCACGCCGAGAGCCTGGTAAGGATCTTTCATGGCGAGTGCTGGTGCAGATGCGTGGAAGGTGCGGCGCTGAGTTCTTTCTGGGTTGGAGCGCGAACGGCATAGTGGTGAGGCATTCTGAGATTGTGACGGGCGGATTCGCGATTGGGTTGTGAAATGGCGGTGTTCCGGGTTGCGGTCGTGGTATCGCTGTGGGTTGTTGGCTGAACGGCTGGCGGCGAGGAATCGGAGAGGTTGCGCCGCTGCTGCTCGGGGCAGCAGAGCGGGCGAGACTAGGCTCATTGTGGTGTGGTGATTGCGTGTGATATATGATACAGATTAATTGAAAATAAGGAGTGTGGTTGGTTGGTTGGTGATGTGTCTAGTTGTAAGAGTCGAGTTTCCTCAGTGCCCGGTGTCGTTCGTCTGGTCTTCAATGTTCGGGGAAACATTTTGGGGCTGCCGCGGGAGAGACTGGCTTGAATGCTGCTGCTGCCGGAGCCGACGACCGGCGACGACATGCCTCCACTTTTCGAATCTTCTAGAGCGAATGAGCGGCTTCTGATTGAAAGGGCGTGCTTCTGTACTTTTCGTTTCGTGGACGAGTATATAAACATATTTTTCTATGAAATACCGGTTAGGCCTTATACTACGCCTTGTTGGAGCATTGAATCCGCGGACTTGCTATCATTGTCTGCGAAATCAGCACTTCTCACAGCGAACGAGCGAAAAGAGTTGTGCCAACGAGAACACGAACAGAGCTCTTACTTGCCATACGCGGATGAACGGAAAGTACCACAAAAATCCGACGAGAGAACCTCGAAACAGCTTCCTATTCCATACATCTTTCGGAACACTCAAGAGAGGAGAAAAAACCATTACATCCAAAGGGTATCTACAAAAGAAACAAAAGAGAATTATCTAAACGGAAATGTGCTGTCCAAAGAAAAACGCCGGCCAGGTTCCAAGGGCGTCGTGAGGTCCTCCCAGCCTGACGCCCAGATCCAAAAGATAAGGTATTATTATCTCCCCCATGTCGTCGGTATGTGCAGTCGCTATGCTTGGTGGTATGCAGCAAAGCCTGAGTAATCGTCTATGTCGTGTGCAGATAACTGTGCAGAAAGTTGTTGTGTGTGGCGTGATGTGTAGGGTGATGTGGTGTGGTGTGAGAAGCTGTAAGTCAAGGAGTGTTGTATCGTGTCGTTCGTGTAAGTGTGGTTCGTCACGACTTCTTGGTGATTCCAGGCGCTGAGCGCATGCGGAATGCCTTGTCTACAAGATGTTAGTGTCGTGTTCCTGAGAAGTTATATTCCAGCTAGATGCATGCATACCTTTATTCCGGCTCTTGTACACCAGCTCAACCACCACATCAATCTCATTCACAGCAGCACCATTGAAGTGCTTCCGCACATTCGTCGCGAGCTGATCCTTGCTCACCCGCCTCTTATCTTTCCGCCTAGCCATCGTAGGCGACTGCCTCCCAATCCCAGGGTTGACCAACAGCGCCTGATTAAGCGGCGATGTGAAAGCAGCCGGCGTCGACAGGTGATGCGACACCCGGTATGTGTTCAGCAACGACAAAGGACTCGTGCTCCACGCCATCTGTACGTCCGTCAGTTATCCATTCCGTGTTTCATACATGCGCGAATGCGCCGTGAGGGTAATCCGACTTACACCAGGTCCATCCCTCCCTCCAGCCTCAGCACTAGCCGCCGCCAACTCTTTCAACGCCAAACTGCCATTGTCTTTCGATGCCGCCGCCGCCGCAGCAGCGTTCTGTTTGCTCTTCCTCGCATGCGCCGCCGCAGCGATTTGTCTCTCTCGTACGGTTGAAGCGTCGGAGCGTGAGTCCTCGGGAGGCACGACTTTCTTAGCTGGAGGCATTGTTGTGTGGATAGGATCGCAAGGAGGTCGCTCTCTCGCTGTGTGGTGTGGTGTGTTGCGATTGTGTGATCTTGCGAATTTGTTCAGGCGGGTATTGGTGTAGGCAGCATTATTCGTTCGTTCGTTCTGTGTGAGTCCAAGGTCCGTTGAGCGCGAGCAAGTGTCGATCCCATTCAAACAAGCCGCGGCAGATAGCGAGGCAGCTCACGCGCGCACACGAGCTGGCTGGCTGTTCTCGCGCGTGGTAGATTTCCACGATTGCTACGTCATATTAATTTCTTCCAGGGTCCGGGCGGACGGCTGGGCCGAGGCGCAAAGCCAAACGCAATTGGGGAATCTTAAGTGAACGGTGTGTGGACAACTTTAGATTTCTTTGGTTGTGAAACAATGTTACTATTTTCTTGCGTTGCGTGAAATGATGGTGAAAGTATTGGTAACATGGGCTGCGAAAGGAGTGGCGGTAGCCTATGGACTTTTCGCACTCGGCCTAGCTATCCTGTATAGTCTCTCGCGACCAGATACTTGGAGAAGATCAACAGTGAAAGAACAACAGGAGCTGCAAAAAGGTACAACACATGAATTGTCAAAGTAAGTAGATATGTCAACTGATCTGATCTGTCATAGCATGCTCAAAGCTATGGTCTCTCTCAACCAACGATGATGAATTATCCCACAACTTTCTCACCCTGGAAAATGGATTGCAAATGCACTACCTCGCCAACACAAAGACGCCTGAAAATGTCAACATTCTAATTATATACCTTCACGGCGTTCCGGACACATGCTGGTTATGGGAACAACAGCTCCGTTCAAGCCTCTCTTCGAAAGCTCATTTGGTCGCGCTCGACTTGCCCGGCTGCGGCGGAAGCGATAGTCATTCGTTCTATGGCCCAGACGAAATCCTCAATGCAGTTGCTGAGGCTGTCATGCATCTGAAACGTCGACATTTGAAAGGAGCTTCGGATTCTGGATCGCCGCAGAGATCAGTGCTTGTTTCTCATGATTGGTAATTGCTTTGCCTTTCCGTAGTCGTATCGATGCTAACATCCTCGGAACCGCAGGGGTGGAGCTATTGCTTTCCGACTTGCAGCTGAGACATCCGGATTAGTCGATGAATTCGTTGTTCTCAATACCAGCTACGTATGATCATCGTTGTCCAATAATTTGAATATTTGCTCATGTACTACCAGCCGCTCGTCGCCAGTGACCAGGTAGCAAATATTTTGAGTCATAGCCGCGATGCGATCCACGCCGGCAAATTCAAAGAAGCATGGTCACATGCGCAGCCGATATACTCACAGCTAAAGAGATCGAGCTACGTATGCCTTGTATTTCTATGAAGCCAGGACAGAGCCGAGACTAACCATTCGAAATGCAGATTTTCATGTTCAATCTCCAACTCCCTCTCGCAAGATGGATGCCTGGGCTTTCCAAAGCCTTGATTAAGCTATGCCATGAACTCGCCTTTCGAAAGTCGGTACCAACCTTTACTGGTTCACCCTTCTGGTCACCCACAACTAATACGCTCCAGCACCCCCAACACAACCCAATCCACCTTCACAAACTCTCTCGCCGCTTCTTACGGCCCAAGCCCATCCGACTGCAACACCTCACTCCCCGAATCAGGAACCCGCTACGGCCCAACAGTCCAACACCGAGCATCCCGCAACCCCCAAGGAGACTGGGACGAGCGCGTGCGCATCTACTGCGAAGGCCTCGCGACCGGCGAATGGCACCCAAACTATCCCAACTACCAACCTCCAATCTGGAAGACCGCTCCCGAAAACAAGCGCAAAGGCCAATTCAGCTACCCCGTGCACGTCATGTTCGGCATGCAGGACGTCGCGCTGGATCCGCGCATTGTTTTGGATGGATGCGAGGGGTTCATGATGGATGCTGAGAAGGGCATGCGGAAGGCTGATATTGGTGGCGAACAGGGTGTTGAGGTCCACAGTGTTGGGAAGAGTAGTGTGACGAAGATGTGGGATTGTGGACATTGGGCTATGCTTGATGGGCAGGGTGCGAGGGCTTTGGAGAGGTTGCTTGGGCGGCTTGTTGGGGGCTCTGCGTCGTCGTAGTGGAGGTCGTGAGACGGTCACTGCCCCGAATCCAACAGACAGCCTGACAGGGCGGCCTATGCAAGCCAGATATTGGTCAGATTCTCAGTCAGCCTCGCAAGATATCCGGATGCTCACGAGCCACCGAAAAGCCTTTTCTGTTTGTCTCTTCGAGCCGGCCTTGCCCATCCTACGGTCCGTGATCGCCTGGCCTCGCGATCCGACGAATCTGTCATCCCTTCACGTGGAATTGATGAATTCGTCCGGAGCGGCTGTCTAATGCGAGGGCGTGGCGGAGGATCAGACGCCGTGGCCGACTGTGTAGTGAGAGAGTCTTCGAAAAGAGACTGGGCGGCTAGTGACTCTGCAATCATTGACTCTGCCACGAGTGATTCGGCGAAGAGTGACTCTGCGACGAGCGAGTCTGCGATCAGGGAATCTGCAAGGAATGGATCCGAAGAAGTCGCAGTGGTAGAATCGTTCGTGTTCGACGCCCCAGCAAGCTCATGCGGTTCGGTGGCTGCCCGCGGCGATTCAGCTCGGGAAACAGTCGATGTGTTTACTCCTAATCCTTGCGCACGAGAGCCACCGCCGTTTCCGGATGGTGTCCGTAATGCTTCAGCTTCATCATCACCCGTAAAATGTGCAGCCACTGGCACCGAACCCTCATCTCCAGTGTACGCATCAAGTGACGCTCCAGCTTCCACCAGCGCCTCAATAGCAACAAAATCCTCATCCGCCACAGCAGAGTGCAACGCCGTAGACCCATCCGAATCAATGACCTCGACATCGCATCCAAGAGAGAGAAGAAACGCCACGTGTTCGTACCCGGCTTGCGCCGACAGATAGACCAGCATGTGCTCGCGGTCGTTAAGATCTTCGTATGCATCTCGCACGTGGTTCACACGATCGCACATTATTTCCATGAAAGTGGTGCCGTGGTTTAGGCCTCGGCCGATGGCCATTAGTGCTGGTTCGGGTGCTGGGATTGATATGCATAGTTCCAGGACGCTGGTGGCGTTGTGTGTCATGAGGCGAGTGTTTGCGCCTGCTTTTATAAATTGTTCGAGTGCGATTGTTTTGATGGGATCCTTTCGGAGTAATCGATGGAGTGGAGTGGAACCCTCGTTATCGCAAGCGTTGATATCGGCATTGGCCCTAAGGAGTGTGCCTAGAGGGCGATAGGTTTCGCCAGGCGGCATGTAATCGGCAGCAACCAAGAACGGTGTGCGCCCTTCAAAGTCCCTGCATTCGACACTGGCGCCGCGCTCGCAAAGCATGCGAACAGTGAGGTCGTTTCCGCTGGCAGCTGCGTAGTGCAAGGCTGTCCATCTTGCACGACTGCTCTTGTCGACTGAAGCGCCGCTGTCTAGCAGCAGCCTGACTATCTCCGATGATCCCTGACCTGCAGCGATCATCAGTGCTGTGATATCGCATTCGTCTGCATCAGACTGGAGAGAAACCCTTCTTGCAACCAACAGTCTGACCGTGGCAAGGTCACAAGTCATAGCGGAGCTACTGAGATACGCATGACGAGGCGGTGGGAGCGTCATATCGAATCTGCTCTTCTGTACACTCCGTACCTGCGGGCTACTGTTGCTGGTATTGTCTGCGGCCTTCAGAAATGTCATCTCGAACTTCGATTCCAAGTCCATCGGTAACAGGCAATTCAGCAGATTACTCTGCATCGTCCGAATCGCAATGTACGCAGGCGTAGCGTCGTGGAATATGCACCCGTCGAATTCGTCTGGAGGACGAAGTGGTTTCTGGGCACTTCCGTCCCATTCACAGATAGCTTGTAGCCATCTTGTATCTATCGTAGCCTGGGTGGATGTGGGTGCGCCGGCTCTCAATAAGGCATCGAATGTTACTCTACGGCCTTGGAAACTCAAGACACAACAATGAAGCGCGGTGCCTAGTTTCGTCGTTGTCGTACTAGCCATTGCTCTCCGCCTGAGCAGTAGTGCGACTACTCCATGCGCTCCTCTCAGCGCCGCAAGACATAAAGGGGTTCCGAAGTCGTCGCTCATACCATTCACATCCGCACCAGCCTCGATGAGAATGTCGACCACGTCTTCATGGCCGCTTAGTACCGCTCGATGGAGAACCGTTAAACCAGAAGCGCCAGTATCGTCCAGATTCACGCCCATGCGCAGAAAATTGCGGATTCGTGGAACTTGGCCTTCCACGACAGCCTGACTGAACGCCTTGTGCTTCTCCGGGTCCGGTAGAGTCTCATCCGAACGCGTGGGGTTGTAGTTGTTGACAGTGTTATCTTCGTTTGCGTCAGTAAGAGTTTCGCCATTTGTAAGGGTGCGCGGGTTCTATACTGTTGTAGATGTTATGGCCGGCATGTACTTTCGCATTGCCTTCCGTCGTGAGCCTAGAATACGCCGTGCCGTGGTCCCCAGGCGATGCCATGGCGTCCGCGGTGGGCGTCTCCGACTGTCACAACACGAGAGGTGACAATACTTGGGCTATCCACCGCCCAAGATGGTCTCATATATCCGCCGGTAGGATGTGTGTGATGGCAAAAGAAGGCTGACAACCCGGGCTCGAGGACGTGGTGGTGGCAGTGATTAAGGCGCATGCGGCTGTGGTTTCGCGAGCCAATAGGGTCGTGTTATCATGCAGGCCCAGGATCTAGACCAGGTTGGGAGATGAGTAAAAATAGGGCATCATGGTGTAAAATTGCTTAGCTATATAAAAGAGTGTTTCTAAAGATAAGAAATCTATCCTCTGCTCCTGATTCCAAATGAACGACTAAGGTGAGTTCTACTAGCTAGCTGAAATGAAATCTCCGACCTCTTACCAACCAACTAGCTAACTGCTCTCTAGGATAATCAGAACGCCCATCACTTCCACTCCGTCACCCTCTTGTACCCGAGACCTTCTGTATCCCTGCCCACAAGGCCAAGACCGCGAAGCTGCTTCGTGTCAGGATCGAAACACGGCTTCTGGTCCTCATCGTCTTCGCAGAAAAGCCACAGAGTCTTGGTACCCATGTCGCAGAACAGTTTCTCAGGCACCGAGACGAAATTAGGACCGTGGCTGGAGTCGCTCTCGCAGAGCTCCTTCGCGCTGTGCTGCGCGTCTTTGCTGACGACGAGCTGAGACGCCATAGCTGCGCTGCGTTTCATGGAGAGGCTGCGCTTGGTGTTGACTTGTTCGGATTCGGATTCGGGCGTAGATGGTGTTGTGGCGACTTCGGAGAGCTGTGTGCCATTTGTAGAGTCGAGTTCGCGGTTTTTGTCGACGTTCCAGTGGTAGAGGGCGTCGCCTTTGTTGTGGAATTGCATCACTGAGGGGTGCTTCTTGCAGTACCAGTCCAGTTCGTGCTTGGTTTTGGTGGCGAAGTCGGGAAGGTGGACTTTCAGTGCGGAGTAGGGGACATCATCGCTGTGGTCGTGGTCGAGCCAGACGCAGGCAGTCTTGTGGCCCTCGTTGTCAATGTAAATGTTGGATGGGTACCTGGAAGTTGTCAGCCTTGCTTTGGAGTTAGGACAGGTGCGGACGGCTTACCAGAATTTTACATCACAAGCTTTAGCCCAATCGCCGACCCAAGCGTATTGCTTGCCATCTTTCCAAGTCGTGCTGACAACAGCAAGGCAAATCCCATCGCCTTTGTCCTTGTCGTCGCCAATCTGCTGCAGATCGATGTAAACCGGCTGCTGGCCCTCATGACCCTTGTTCACAGTCATGGTCACATCCACATATGACCCCTGCTTGACCTTGTCGTAAGAGTTGTAGCAAGTGGAACCGCCACCAGGGCCGGTGATGCAAGTCCTGTGCTTGGGGTTGCTGTACTCAATAGGGTCGAAATTGGCGTTGTAGGTTGTGATGAAGGGCACGTGGCCTCCAGCTTCGTCGAGACCGCCTGGAGTGTCCAGACCGACTTGCAAGCGGACAACGGTGCCGCCACTGTTACTACTTGGGAAGAGACTGAAGAGGAAGTTCAAGACGGAGATTGTGCCGCTGATCACTCCCAAGACGGTTGGGCCAGTTACTGTCGACATGGTGATGTTTGATAATGGGTTGTTGGTGAGTTTGACGCCGATGTTGATGGGGGAGTGGGCTCAGATTAGTCGGGCGACACTGTCGATATTTATGCTCGGGCATCTCATTTCCATGGCGTGCGTTGCTGAAACATTGCATGGAGACGTCGCAACAGAACCATCGGACTTCAACCCGTTTGGAATGTTGCAGCACGGATTCGCCGATGTTACTGGCAGCAGGACTCTGTCAATACGACAAGGTGCAACATGCCAAGGTCATGATTGACCACTGACTTCTCCAAACCCATGATTCGCATAGGGCAAAGCAGAGAAGTCGATATTCGAGCATTGGGAATGTAACGTCGTGTCAGCGTTGTTGCAGAGTGCTTTGACATTGCGTGCTGTGTGTGACAACATCACCTGATGCTGAACATCCAGCAAAAGAAGAATAGGAGAAGATAGCCGAGGAGATGGGTTTGAGATGTGTTGACCTCTCGCTGGCTTTGGTGAATGCTCCAGACCGGCGACTTGGTGCGATGTAGCACTCACGTAAGACGAGAATAAGGCTGGCTGAGCTTCATGTACTGAGAATGCTACACAGCCTTGATATGCAAGCCGAAGCTCCAGCGGACTTCTTCAGCGTTCAGCTTTGGTTGTTGTGCGCGGGTTTGCGCTACGCTCGTCGGCGGTTCCGTTCATCAGATCCGTGGCTTGCATCTCGGTGCCTCAAGCGTCAGTGGTCGTGAGCTTCAAGCACTTGTAAAAGGAAGAAGGGGTGAGATGGAATGGCGCTTGGCAGACATTGGAGTGAGGTGGTAGACTAGGCTGTACAAGCCTCACCTTCCATTGTTGGTGCCTTCCTTTCGTGCACGGCTGCTGCGCTAGTGGAAGAAGGCGCGGGGTGATTGCTAAAGCTCTCAAGCTGAAGACTTGCTCTACGATGATCGATGATAAGACTTCACGTTGTTGTTTCCATCTCCCATGACAAGGTATAGGCACACATTCAGCGATCGTTGTTCACACGTCCAGGTCTTCGAGGACATTCAAGAGTTTCTCGGCCTACTTCCAGCCATTCGTTCCTCTTCCTACTCCGTCTTTCGCATCTCACTTCTTCAGCCAGAACCATCATCCGCAGCGTCTTGGAACAAGCGACGTCTTCGTTCGTCACCGCCACCTCGCACTGGCCGCCGCTATACTTTATACACCCGCCTTCTTTTCTCTTTACAGCCCGCATACGCCTACGCCGGCTCGCTAAGCACGCAAAGTGCGAGTCGAGCATCACGTGTCCGCGCCACCGCACGCTACGGATCACTCCCGCCGGCTCGAGCGTTGCGAACGCGCCATCATGCAAGGCACAATCGCCGGCTAAAGCGCGACGGCTAGCCGTATCTTCCCTAGATACGCATCCACAGCCCGCTATCTTTCGTCTGTCAACTGTCAACATGCTGCTAGCTCGCCACCGTCCAAGTTTTCGTGTTCCTATCCCAAGCGGCAACGGGCGTTGAGCCCGGTAAAGTAACAACTGCTGGGGATATCCTATCCTGGCTTGCTTATACACTTTGTAGGTTTGCTCTTCTTCACTTCCTCACTTCCGCCGTTTAGACCTTGTACCTGTGACACGCCAGTCATGTTTGCTTCTCGACACTGGTGCTTGGCACTGCTTTCGCTGTGTTGGACAACTATCGTGGGCGCCCAGGAGGATGACCCTTGTGCAGCCTGCGACGACGTCCACTTCTTCCTGGCACGAGGCAACAATGAGCCTTATCCTGGACGCCAGGGCATGCTTGTGGAAGCCACCTGCAATGGTTTGGCAAGCTGTGGCTACGAGGATCTCTATTATTCGGCGCTCTATACAGATTTGTCCTGCCAGACGACCTACGATGGCTCAATTGCGGGACACAAGCAGATGACCGCGTATGCTGAGAAGTGCCCGCACTCCAAGATCATTCTTGCTGGCTACTCTCAAGGCGGACAGATTGCTGGCGACATCCTCGGTGGAGGCGGAGGTGTATCGTTCAACGGCTGCTTGCAACCAGACGCGCCTGCCATGGATCCGGAATCGAGCCCCGGCAATAAGAGTGAGTATTGTCATGTACATTTCTGCACGCATTTCTGACTTTCTCTAGTCGCTGCCATTATCGTCTTCGGTGATACTCGTCACGTCGCAGACCAGTCCTACAACTGGGGCAGCGGATCCTCCATCGACGGCTACTTCCCGCGCAGTGAGGAGCAGGTGGCGAACCTCCAAGCCTACGCCGACCGCATGCGCAACTGGTGCGTCGACACTGACCCGATCTGCGCAGCGAAACAGCCAACTGCTCACAATGCGACTGATCACCTCAATTACTTCAACGTCGATTCCCAAGCCGCCGCTTCCTGGATCAAGTCCGTGGCTTCGCTCACCAACACGGACAGCTCTTTTACAACAACAGTACCCATCAGTCGTTCCGGCACTGCTCAAGACTACGCGACTGTTCCCACCGCAACGCCATCTGGATCCGTGACGTTGGACACAACTTGGACCAGCTTGGCATCTTTTGCGGCTTGTACCGCGACCTCCTACTCGCAGCGCGCCAACGCTGTGGCTACCGAGAGCGCGATAGCCAGCAGCTCAACACCGGCCACAACAGGTCTTAGCAGCTCAACATCAAACGAAAGCAACCCAACGCCCTCAATGGAGACGAGCATTATTCCTACGCCCGAAGCAAGCAGTCCGGCCGCCAAAGTCACCGACGGTACGGATGCAAGCTCTTCTGCTGAGCCTTCCGCCAGCTCTTCTGGTGCAAGCAGTAGTATAGCGACTGCCTTCTCGGTCAATGCTGGAATTCTGCTCTTTTCGCTCGTAGCGGGCGCATTCTTCGGCATGGTGCTTCTGTAGCTCGCTGCCTTCTAGGCCAACACTGGATATCCGCTCTGGATGCTCACTACGAGCGCTTTCTCCGGCATGGTGATTCATGTTTCGAGCGCGCAAGTAAGCCATATGACGACAGGTGATGAGAATCTGACACGAATTCATGTGATCGTAAAATAATGTAAACTAATATAATCTAACCTAATTTAATGCACCAAACTCTTCACATCCGCTTTCACAACGCATCAACGACGAACGGGTTCAAATACGGCTGCCTTGAACTCACATACCACTTCCATTCTGTCATCCAAGTCAGACTGCAGCCTCAAATGCCCCAACTAGAGGAATCACAACATTCTGCTTTTTCGCATGCTTGTCCTCGATGTACGCGGCCTTTGCCTTAGGCAACAACTTCACCTTCCGAGTTCTCTGAACCTCCCGTCCCTTGTCACCAAAGTACCGACCGCACTCATACTCCCAGGTGTCAACTCCACGCGTCCAGTTCCCGATCCCGTCCAGGTATTCCCGAACCTGCGCATCTAAAGCAGGCCCGAACGAGGGCACTTCTTTGATGAGCTTCAAGAATTGGTTGTTCGCCGTGGCGAACTGCTCGCTCATGGAGTTGATCGCTTCCTGAAGAGGACACTGTTCCTCGCGCATGATCAATGTGACGAGGTTGCACCGATCGTCGCCGACAGCCTGCTCTTTATTGTACGAATGCATGTCCTGACCATCATCGGAAAAATGTCAGTCCGCATCGCCCAATGTCATAGCACGAGGGAAGAAGGTTTTGCTCACGTTGATGTAAATCGTCATCTCCGCCACCAGACGGCGCACCTCAACGAGGACTGGATGCTGCCATACCTCGTCCGGCAAGGTAAGCCCAAACTCATAGATGACGAACGAAGGTTCCGTGCCGATGTTGGCACGCCTGTGGCTGAAGTACGACGATATCGAGTGGTAGAAGTCTGCGTCGCGCTCACCGGCCTGCTGGACGCACGAATCGAACCATTCGATCAGGGTTTCGACGAAGCGTTTCGCAGCGATGGGTGTCGCGACTTTGGCGACTGCTTGGGATAATCTGACGATGAAGGTCAGATGCGATGCAGAATTTCTGCAGCAAGATAGGTTCCTGTTCAGTAGTACTTACTGGCGGGTCATCTCGCCGATGACGATCTCGTCTTTGGGTCGAGCCTTTTCCGGGTGGCGCAAGGCGTCGCTGGCGATTTTCATCATATTGCGGGCTTCTTCGTGGGACTCGACGTCGGTGTATTCGTCGACGATGAAGAACAAGTGAATCAGGTCCATGGCTACACGCAAGCGCTCTGTTGGCATGTTGTCAGAGATTGAAGAGAAATGTATGTGAGGAGCAGTGATAACCATACCCTTCGTCGTGTTCGGGAATATCAAAGCAGTACAGTGCGCTAGCACAAGTCCAACGTAAGCATATCTCTGAAATTTGAAATGGAGTTCCTTTGCAAATGGACTCCACTAACCAAACTCTCCCTTATCGAAAGCATACTGAGACTTCGCCGAAAAAGCTTTGAAGCTATACATCCATTGATCAGACTCCTCTTTGACCTCTTCATAGTGCGGATTGAACTGCCGCTTCCACGGGTAATCTGCGAGCACATCTGGGATGTAGAAGAACGACCGCGGCTGCTCGGTCATGGTAAAGAAAACGATTGTTGGAAAATATGAGAACCTGGAATTGGAACAGGCTCTGGAGACTGGAGTTGATATACCGTCTAAGTTCGGCTAGGACATGCCACGTGGTTCTCGCCTACACAGCTATGCATCTCGGTAAATGTCTAGACGATTCATATCTCCTCCGCCGCGTTCGCCTGTCGCTGCAATCATAGGTAGGCAACCGGGTTGTGTCGCCTCACTTAAGCGACGGATTGCAATATACCCAGTCCTGGGCGTGGGGAAGATATATTGCGACTTCGCCGCTTAGATAAAGGAAGGATTTTAAAGTAGAACTTAGAAAGGCAATCTGCTGCGCTCAGGAACAGGAATTGTCCTACTCTTATGTTGACAAGTCAACCTCGGTCCAAAAATAACTATCTGGGTTCGCACAGCAGGCAGGTCATGGGTCGCGGGGAGTGCTGTAGTGGGTCAAGACAAAGATGATGCTGGAGGCGGGCAACATGACAGCAGGAAGAATGAAGAGGCCGCAATTCGAGGATGGCTGAATGACAACAAACACAGATGGAGTTTACTATGAGAAAGGAACCGGACTGTCCACTTTCCACTCATCCGCGCTCGGCGCGTGCTCTAGCCAGGTAACATCGCCTCCACTCCGCTGATAGAAAATCCAGGTGTAGTTCCCGTTCTGTTTGGCATCCATGCGGGTGCCCGAAATTCCGGAGAGAGCGGACACTGGCGACTCGATGCCATTGGTGCCATTGCGTGTGTAGAAATTGTCCCACTCGACTGCCGCTATTCTGATGGCGTTTGTGGCGTTCTCTTGATAGAATGCGTAGTCCTGTGTGAGGACAAGCGATGAGGCGGGATTGACACCCGGGATCTCGTATTGTGCTGAGGGAGAGTGTTAGTGAGCCTACTATAGAACGGTTCGGGAGATGTGCTGACCTTTCTGCCAGTCTTTCGGGCTATCTTCAGCGAGCTGATACCAGATTTCCAGTCGGTTGCTAGGATTCACGAGACCCACGTATCTGTAGTTGTCGCTCCCTGTGTAGCAGCCAACGTCGGCGGATGCACTATAGCCTTCCCAGGTCCGCTGGTACTCCCACTCATCATGTTCAGCCCACCAGAGGTATTCCTCGAGCGCTGTGCTGTTAGAGGCGTAGAACAGCCTGATGGGAGCGCTTTGGTTGGCTACGCTCTCGCAAGCTGACAGACCGACCAAGTCACCATCCCATGCGGTCAGCTTGGCTTTTGAGATTGAACCTTCGGACCATCCAGCAGTTCGATTGTTGCCAGAGCGCTGACGTACAAGATTGTCGGAGTCGATATCTGCGTAGGTTGTCAGCACGTCATGAAACAAGACGGCGACGTATATTGGCAAAGACCGCCCATCGAGCGCCAAAACTCACAGAATACATTCCAATAATTCACCCCGTTCGCAGTGTACTGCGCTGCAGAAATCGGCGTGCTATTACGAGCGTCCGTAGCCACTGCCGCCAAGTCTTCCGAGCCTTCTTTCCACGAGTAGTCCGCTGTCTGCCGCATCCATCGGAGATCACCCTCAGAATCCTGGAAATAGACCACGTGGCTGTATTCGTTGCTCGCAAGGATATCATCCCAGTGCTGCGTAAAATTCTGCCATACATATGCGATTCCGGATCCGTTCCACGCACCCGATGTGGAGTAGTATGATGGGTCTATGCTACCGCCGATTTGGAGCTGCTTACTCGCAGTGGGTGTAGCAGACGATTCGGTGGTAGAAGATGGTGTGGTCGCGGGCGTTGATGAAGGCGTCGGCGCGGAGTCGGATTTTCGTGAGGTTAATCCTACCCCCAAGCCTACTGCGAGCGCGATCGCAAATAGTAAAATCACTAGAACAGACCAGAAGACTGTTCGCGTCAAGCCGCAAATTCGACGACTCCTGGTTGGCTCTTGAGAATTCCGCCCTCCATCCCAGTCTGGTTGCACCAACGGCGCATGAGACATATCGTCAGACCGGCTCACCTCCCTAACGCTTTCTCGTATGACTTCTTTGTCGCCGTCATCCGCATTGTTGATAACCTGTTTGTCGTGTCCACTAATGGGTGCGAGCTCAAGACCAGGCTGCGTGGAAGGGTCGTTCGCTGCGAATGGATGATATTGTACTGTCTCAGGAGCCTCATGGCTGTTGGAGATGCGCCTCTGGGGCGCAGCATCGTCTAGAAAGTGGTATGCCATTCTCGAAGACGCAAGTAGGGTTGGAATTGACGGTGCGGAGCGGGTTTGCCGAAGCAAAAAATCGTGGACAGTTCATTCGGCCATGTTAGGGCCGCGAGGAAGATATTTTCCAGGCGAGACTTGCATGGACTGTATATGTATGCGGTAATTTGATTCCACGGTTGATGGTAATGCTTGTTCGTTGAAGGAGCGGGGGACAGCGCCATGATCCATCGTGTCCACGGCCGGTGTATGATACACGGGATGCGAGATTATTTACCGGACTGCCGCGTCTTTAGCGCATCGTAGGAGCTTCAGAACAGGGATCAGAGAAATAGTGTATACAAAGTAATCAATTCTCCAAGTCGAGCCCGCGAGCTTACTTGTGTCCCCTGAGCTTGTCAAACCACCCCCCTGCTCAATCCCTGCAATGTCCCCTCATCTCAACGTTTGATACCTGTCGGGAGAACCGACTCTACAAGCACCCAGAATGCGCATTACGGGTCTGGAAATTCGAACATTGGGGACAGCGAGAAGCAGTATGTTATGGGAGGGGTGAACAGCAACACCTCTACCAAAGCTCCCAGTTAGTGATGGCCTTCAACATCATCGTAGAACATTGCTAGAATTTGTAGCTACAAATGTGCACTCGTCACCCCAAGCCTTAGACCCGAACGTCGAATACCTCCGATCATTGTATTTCGACCACATGGAGAGACGCAGTGTGACATCAGTAGGGGGATTGCGTCCGCGAAGTACTTACTCTTTCTATCTACTGAGGTCATTCTACATATCACACAATTTATGACCCTATCTTGCCTATTCGTAATGGAGGTACTTGAGAATTACGGAGCAGGGATCTTCAAAGTCTGCGTTTACCGGGCTTCAATATGCGGTGATCACGGACTTTGAACCTACATTGTGTAGAGCCCGCTAGCATGTGTTCTAGACAGCTGAGGCTTGGTCGACCAATCACAAGTCATGAATCTTATCAAACGACTGCCATGTGGCCAGATCTTCTTTCGTAGCTCCACACTCCAATCAGCCTCACTTGCCCGGCCGATGCTCCCATCTTAAGACTGTCGACACTGGACTGCTTTTACCCTCCAATTATTCTGGGCAGTCTGCATTAACGAACAATATCACGTGCTCACGTTGCTGCCTCCACTATCACCAAATCCGAAGATGGCCAAAAACAGAGCCGCAGCTTCTCAAAAGCCCTCCAGCACATCACAAAATGCAACACCCGAAAAATCAGAACCAGTCACCCTGAACGAAGCGCTGATCTCTGAGTATCCCGACGACTTTATTGTGCAGTATGTGTTCGGGCCAGCTGCAAAAACACCACGGCGCATGCTCAGGTATAAACTAAATTTCCCAATACGCACGAGATCGAATCGTCGTAAGTTGCTGCGGCTAATGCGACGGCAGATCTATACTTGCGATCGGCACGCTTGTGACTGTGTCCCGTCAGCTGTGTGACCGGTGGAATACAGCAGAGGTGTGCAGTGCTCGAACGAACTACCTTCTCTATGCTGTGGAGTTTGTATGCATCGTGACGACGGCTTGGTGCTGGTATTTGAGAAAGAAGATGGTCAACAAGACACGGGCATCTGCAAACAAAAAGGCCTAAGCGACAGAATTTTAGAGACTGTGTACAATGTTACGAAGCTTGACCCTAATATAAATACTCATCAGACCTCGAACCACCGAGAGTCACCCTCACATCTAGTACGATCCCGCACGTTCTTCCCACTGCGGCTGAGGAGCAGAGGCAGGACGCGGGTACCCGCTCAAGATTGGCATTGGCGCTTCCATTCTCAAAGGACACAGCACAGCACCTTCGCTCTGCTCAGCACGCAATGTCAAGGCGACATAGTTGAGTCCTTTGTAGTTCAAGATGCCCTCTGGCACTGGAACCCTGAGTTGAGGTCCGACCGAAGGCACTGTTACATTGAGAGCAGGATACTCGCACGGATTCGATGGTTGTGGCGTGGGAACGAGAACTCACAGAACTTACCGAGTTGGTAACCATTGACGAACACTTGTACTCTATAATCGGGCGTTGTTGTGTTCTGGTATACGAATTCGATCGGGATGTCGTACTCCGCAGGCAAATCAAGCTGGAAAGATGTCGCATAGAAGCCGACCCCAGCGTTTCGCAGCCCAGTCTCGAACGGAGAAGAGATGTTCAAAGATTTTGTTGGCGAACTTGGCATGTGATAGCCTTGCCGCTCAGCGAACAACCCACCTTCATTCAGCGGTCCTCTCACTCGGTCGCGATACTTCTCACCGCCGAGGTTTCCGATCATTCTCCAAGCAAGATCGTTGTGTCCACTGAGTGAGACTTCGAGAATGCCGCGCGGGTTTGTGGGATAGGTGACGCCATTTTGTGTGATCTGATCCTGGCCCATGTGGTCGATGAGGACGGTGAGGACTTATGGCTTACCACTGATGAGCGAAGAATTGATGCTGAGATTGGCAACTGCCGAAGCTGAGCCAAGGAATGTCGAATTCAACCAGACTGACCAGATGCTAGGACCGCCTCCCGTTGCATTCATGTATAGCAAATTTTCCTTTCCAGTAGCTGTGAAGTGACTGCGGTAAAGTGAATGTCCAGCGAAGTAGCCGTAGTCTCCTGCCACGAGAGATTTAGGAAGCAAGGTATTCGAAAAATTTGATCGATTGCAGCTTGCCCATGCGCTGTCGTCGAAGTCGGCTGCAAGCTCGGGGAGGCTGTCGAGGTATGACCACTTCGCAGCTGTCAGATCCGGCAATGAGATGCTTGGCGCAACAAACGGCACATGCAAGGATGGACGCCCGGCCTTCTTGCCACGGTTCGATTTCGTGGACATCCCATTGAAGCTAATGGACTTGACCTTCCCTGTGGGATCAAACAGTAACTCGAAATCGGTCGTTGCATTGATGTCTCCGTTGAGTTTGAGCTCGTGGCCTGAAATCTTTGCAGCACGCAAGAGGTATCCTCCCTTGACGATGACAGCCTGTTTGCTCCGCGAAGTGTAATTGCCGAATTTCTTTGAAGGGAGTTCAAGACGCCAGTGGTGGTAGGCGTCTTCGCGAGAAAGCATATGAAGCTCGAGCTTAATGTTCGAGAAGCAGACAACTTGCCTGGCTGAAGTCACCCTCCACTGGACTACCCATTGTCCGTTCACCAGCGAGATTTTGGTAAACTTGTGTGAACCTTCGGATTGTTGTGGCCGACCGAGATGTTCCGGTAAAGCATATTCGTGTGTCTCTCCAATCCCAGCGTATAGAGTGACCACTCCATGATGGTCAGAAGATCCCCATGTGAAGATCTCGGCAGTCGAATATGCTAACGTGGCTGGCAGATCGCCCAGAGGGTATTGAGTGACGTGGATCCTTGTGTCTCTTCCAGGCATAGTAAGTTCACCGCCAAGCGGTGGAATAGTGATTTCGCCAGATCCAAATGGTACCGTCAAGGTGTACGTCGTAGCTTCAACCGAAGTGACGTTGCTCTTCCGGCCCACGTACATGTTGCAAGGTTCGTCACTTTTGCCAAACAAAGGAGTGACATTGATGTTCGTTGAGCTGGTGTATGTAGAAGTTGTAGAGTTTGCAGGTGTTGCAACCAGGTAAGATGGACTGGTCTGGAGGAAAGTCGTCTGCATCTTGAGCTCGTAATACTTGTCGCGGGTCAGTAGGCGGGTTTCTGGAATTGCCGCAGCATAATCGTAAGTCGTTGGACTGAACGATGACCCCATATTGCCCCAGTTCGTCGACCCGACAGCCATGTAGACGTTCATGAATTCGACGCCAGCGGCATAGTTGTTCTTGTAGTAGACACGAATGGCAGCATCGTCAACGTGCACAGCACAGTTCGTGGGCGAGTTGCCCAGGTTTCCCCAAAGACCAATACTCCCTCCCTGGAATTTGGAGATTGCGAACGGTGTGCTCGGCGATGTCTGTCTTCTTTCCAAGTAGTTCGTAGGAGGCGCTCCCCATGGTTGCTCACAAAAGAAGCCCATAGGATAATCATCGAAACTGTAGATATCGACTTTCCCCAGTCCTGTGCCAGGTGCCCACAAACCGAGATCCGTGTTGTCGTTGTTGATGAAGGGGACTGTGACGCCGGCTTTCCGCAAGACGTCCTGCGCCTACTGCTGATACACGCGGTTGCTGGTGGTTGGGAAGGTTATTTCATTGGTCCCGGGAGTCCAGCTGTACTCGTTCTCAGGTTGAACGAGGATGATCGGACCGCCATTGGAGATCTCCGCGCGTGCTATGATCTCTCCATAGGTCGTGAGGTACGGTGTGATTGCTTCCAGGTATTCAGGGCAGTCGGTGCGGAGAGTACACGGCAATCTCAAAACCCATCCGGGTAATCCGCCTGCAGTAGACTCCGCGTTGATGTAAGGACCGGGCGTGGCCAGCTTCTGAAGCTGCGTTGAAGAAACTCTCCAAGTCCCAGATACCGTCAGTAATGATTTGACCCTTGTCAGCCTCGAGGAGACCCCAGTGAGTGTACATCGAAACACAGTTGAATCCAGAACCCTTGAGCTTCTGCAATGTATCGAGCCAGAGGCCTGGCACAGGCTGGCGGAAAGGGTGAAACTCGCCGGAGTATAACATCATGCGTTCCCCATGAACAAAGAAAGAGTCCCTATCATAGGAGATGAAGTCGCTTGGAGGCTGACGTGCAGCGAGAGTGATCGAAGGTAGGCTGAAGGCACACGCCAGTGCAATTCGCACTAGAAAGAAGTTCATGACAGGCAATGCTGTGATCGCTTTTACTACTGATAGTAATCGTTCGTACCAAGATCCCTTCACTTTTTTATAGATACCTCGCGAACGACGCGAAGAGTGTCATCGGGATGTGGGTGTGAATGCGAGCTAATCCGAAGTACAAAGAGGATCTTTGACCCTCACCGTATACTATACGCAAATAGATTTTACGTATACGCGTGTACGCAGAGTTGCATCAGTACTTTCTCTGCTGTATGCTTATACACTGAGCGAGTCAAGACCTCGCTGGATCGGGGTATGTCAGAGCGAGAGATTTGATCTGCGGTGTGCCTACGAACAGTCAAGCCGAAAATCTCGGACGAGCTCCTGATCGTGCCAGGAGAGTTGTGATTATGCAGGCGAACTGAGAGTGTCTTTCGAACCGATGATACTGGACTGCTGGGAAATCAGCTTCAAAATCTGTTAGTAGAGTTCAAGGTTTGCTTTCTCGATGTCTGTGGTGATTTTGGGCTTGAGCTTTCCTGCAATATATACTATAGACTAGGGAACCGTATAGCACGCGGAACGCCCTTTTTACATCAAAGACGTCAAGTTTGGTGTGGTTATGATCGGCTCACAGATCCTGCTGGTCAAGTGGTCTCTATAGCCACTCATAAGCGACTTCAGTAGGCTCTCGGATGAAAAACAGTGGCAATCGTCTTGGCAGATCGCGTTAATGCTGTTCCGGATAGACAAGTTTTGGAGACACTTCGCAGAATTCTACACACAGTTTACCATGCTTCTGGTACCTGTAAGATGCATAACAAATTTCTCGATTCGGATGTCGTACTCTGACTTTGGCCTTTCGTCGGCGCATGATTCCGTACAAGTACTAGCTTTGCTCCTCGCAAAGAGGTGTAGGCTTTCGGACATCAGACAAACTTGCGCATCCGAATGGCTTTCTTCAGCATTCTTGGGAGCGCAACGCGCGACCAGGCTAGGACTCTTGGTCGGTGGCGTTCTCAACATCTGCTGATGGCATGTGGTAGGCTACGAATACATAAGACCGTCATTGCTGATGTCTTTCAAAACCACTCTCTGCACTTGAAAGCAATCATCTCGACACCAAACTCGTCCATCGATCAAACATCACGACCTCAGCCAAGTTGATCCGCTCCACTTACAGCCATGAGACTCACTGGACCTGTCTTCGTCTTTGCCTCTTTTGCGGCTGGGCAAGACGTCGTCTCCGGTCTGACCGCAGTATTGGGCGGCTTCACCAGCGATCTTGCAGACGGCGCTTCAGTAATCACTTCTACTGTCGCGAACCCGGGAGACGCTTTCGAAACGATCACTTCCAATATCGGCGGTGTGCGATTAGGACTGCGACATCCAACATCGATGGAGCATTCGATACTACGACTTCTAAAGCCGGAAACGTTCTCGACGACGATGACAGGAACGATGCTTCGTCTACAAGTGAAGAGGATACCTCACAGAATGGTGCACCTACAGCTTTGCCGTTTGTGGAAGTAGGATTCGTTGCTGCGGGAGTCGCGCTGGGTGTCATGGTTTGATCGGCGTCTGCAAAGATTGACAAGGCTCACTTTTGTGCTATTGATCGAGAACTTCTTATGCAGTCTTCAAACAACAAGACAAATCGTACCAGATTGATCTACACTAGTTCGATCATGTAATTCCTTGGAAGTAGTAAAATGCCTATTCCACAATCGATTCGTAGCGTCCTGCTTAATCATCTTAGCTATAGCCCAGGAAACGGCGCTCTGTAGTCTTGTGGCGTAGACCATGTTCATGTACTATTATCGCTATATTCAAACGAGTCTTCTTGTGCAGCGCTCCGAGTTTGTCCTTGTGGAGGAGGCTGTGCTCGACCTTGGCGCCACCAAACCGGACTCGCGAAGCTGACGCGCTGGCAACGTCGGAGCTTCTAGTGCGCCGACATGCGATACTGAGGTTCCCATCTGCTACAAACGGAGGTTCAAGTCGCTGCATTACGGGCCTCATACTCGCACTTCCCGCATCAGCACTATGTTAGACCCGACTTGTACCGGTCCCGGAGACTGGGGTCGAGAGATGTACTAGAAGAGACCATCTCCTATTTCTTGCTTAAACCTCCCATAGTCGTCTCGCCAGTATCCCTAGTGACTCTCTCACCAAACCAACACAGCAGAGCAAGCGACTCTGGCTCAACGCAATGTCAATCAAGAACATCGTCATCCTAGGGGCGGGCCCTTGCGGCCTGTCTACTGCCATCGCTCTATCCAAAATCTGGGCTCTTACTGCTGGCCTTCCTCCTCTCAAAGTTACCCTTGTTGAAACACGCTCGAAGCTGCAAACAATCGGAGGCACGATCAACATGACACCACTAGCAATGCGCTACCTCGACTACCTGGGTGCTGGCCAGCAGTTGAAGGACAACTCCATCGAGCTCATCACCGGCGTGGATGCCATCTCACTGCGCCTGGGCTGGCGTCTTGGAAACATGTGGGGAGGCGTAGGCGCGCGACGCACAGCGCGCTACGAACTGGTACGGAGCCTGCACGATACCATCAAGCGTGAACACGCCGACTTGGTTCACATCGAGTGGGGAAAGCGAGTCACAGAGATCTCCGAAGTAAACGATCAAGTGCATCTCAGATTCGAAGATCAATTCACAATCGAATGCGACATCCTGTTGGGCTGCGACGGCATCAACTCCGCCGCTCGCACCATGTGGGTGGAGCCCTCGAGGAAGAAGGAGTACTCTGGTCGCGGCGTTGCCATGGGGTGGGCTGAAGGAGCCGCGAATCAGATCAAAGGCACCTCCTCATCTCCAATCACCCTGCCAGATGGAAGGCCAGCTCTACGAGACACCGCCGCTTTCAGTGCTACCGGAGGCACGCTGATCACTTCCTATTATGAGCCGAGTCGTCAGAACGTCTTCTTCGCACATGTGAGGAAGATGGCAGAGCAAGATGCGGTTGACCGAGATGGATGGCACCTCGTTGGAGAAGATCAAGAAGCAGTAAGGACAGAAGTTGTGGAAACATACACTAAAAGCCGGATCAATGGCATTGATGAGGTCGTGGCAAAGTGCGAAAAGTGGCAGATTTATCCCATCTACCAGCTGCCGCCACAAGGACGTTGGCACAAAGGTCGAGTCTTCTTGCTCGGAGATGCGGCACATGCAGTGAGTAATCCAGCTGGGAACCATCTACCTTATACAATCATTGACAACCTTTCCGCAGATGCCCCCGCAAGGCGAAAGTACAGGTATCGCGATCGAAGATGGCGTCCTTATCGCACAAATCCTAAGCCGGAGCGCATCAAGGTCCGTCGAGCAGCTTTTCTCTGACTTCGAGTCTGTACGAAGAGCAGATATTGAGAAGCACCACAAGAGTGCCGAGAAGATGGGTAAGATGGTCACTTCGAAGCCGCCGGGTGTAAGAGGTCTCATCATGGATTTGGTCGTGATGATCTTCATGTTCCTCAAGAAGAGGTCAGGGACTGATCACTTCAAAGGCAATGTGAGGAACGTGAAGCTCCCGGCGTGATTGGAGGCGAGTGAGAGTTGAGTTATAGCTCTCTGAAGACAGTTTTGGGGCATGTATAGATAGTTAATGTAATACACAAAGTGGCTCTCGCCTCTGGAAACGGTCGAGCGATCGTATCTCCATGAAATTCGAGTCTGAAGAGCCAAGTACACCCGACTTTTTGGTATGGAGATTGAGACGTCTGATGAACGCCAATTCCAACATCGTTAAGAGTTGGTTACAAGCGTGAGGGGCATCCAGAACATGGTCGAATAGCCTCTCTTGGCGACCCAAATGATACCCGAACGGGCGACTGCGGAGCAAAAGCGAAGGATTTCTTGGCCAGCTCAGCCCGAAGGATTTCTTAGCTAGCTCAACTACCAAACCCGATCTGGCGACATTCACCGCTGGGGCATTTCTCTCTTCTGTCGCCAACATCTTGTGTCTAGTACTCCTTGCGTCATGGCGAGCGGCGTATGGTACCTGGAAAGGCATAATGAGCCTCTTGCACTGAGGCTCAGCTCACGTCACGGGAGAAATCCTTCACCCTTTAGGCAGATGTCTGATCGTGAGAAGTGGATATATAGTCCAGCAGTAGGCACCCTTCACAATGCCTTTCAACTTCAGCATTCGAACTTGCTTCTATTATATTCATCCTCGATCTCACAGATACGATGACAGTTCTCACGATTGTGGCATCTCTCGCCATCTCCAGAGGGATATTAGCTCTACCTCAGCACGACAGACTGCCAGGCCTCAACTGGCAACCATGCCCGGAACTGAACCAACAAATCACTACATCTAATGGCATCGAAGGTGAGACCTTTGACTGTGCGCATCTGGAGGTACCGCTGGACGACACCAACTCGAGCTCCGTGCCTCTCGAATTGAGTCTGTTCAAAGTCAACGCTACGCAGGAACCAAAATTGGGCTCCGTCTTGATCAATTTCGGAGGACCTGGAGGTACCGGTGCTCAGAACCTACCCGTCCTTGCTACTCAGATGGCAGCGAACATTGGACCACAGTGGGATCTTGTCTCTTGGGACCCCCGAGGCACCGGGAAGACCATTCCCTTCGATTGCGGAGTCAGTCCCAGAGAGCTGTTAGACATGATGACAGAGGGCCAAAAGAAACGTGGCGAGCCAGAACTGGCCAGTGGGAATCTCACAGACTACTTTCTGAACTTTGGTTGGGACTTGGCCGGAGCACAAGCAGATGCATGCTACAACACGATGAAAGAGACTGGCCAGTACATTGGCACAGCTTTCACTGCGCGCGACATGATCAAGATTGTGGATTCCCTCAACGAGGATGGTCTCTTGCGCTACTACGGATGGTCATACGGTACCATTCTTGGTGCATACGCGGCGGCAATGTTCCCTGAGCGGATTGACCGAATAGTCCTTGACGGCAACATCGACCCGGAAGACTACCAGGCTGGACACTACGGAGACTTCGTCCGTGACGCAGACAAGGCTTTCCATGGCTTCCTGCAAGAGTGCTTCGACAACAAGCCTAAGTGTGCTTTGGCCCAGTACACCAATGCGACAAGCGTTGATAACCTTTTCGACTCTGTCAATACATTCTTGGAATCACTGAACACCTCTGATTACTACAGCGAGTCTTTCGCCAACGCGGCTCTCTTGTCATCCGCAATCTTCAGCAAACTCTATTATCCGGGTACCTGGCCTGCGCTTGGAGATCTCATCGTCTCTTATCTGAATGGAACGGCGTCATCCAATGCCTCAGTATCGCCATCGCCGAACACAACTGCAGAACCCTACGACCTAGGAGCCAGCTGGTCAGTCTACGGCATTCGCGCCGGCGACGCTCTGTGGCGCGTTGATACCGCCGAAGAGTACCTCCTGCGGGTAGAATACCAGCAGAACGTCAGCTCATTCAGTTCTTCATATCAAGCGATCTGGCCCTCAGCCCGCTGGAGGACCAACGCCAAAGAACGATTCACAGGCAGCTTCCAGGGCGTCAAGACCCGGCACGAGATCCTCTTCGTCAACGGAGAATTCGATCCAGTGACACCGCTCGCCCACGCATACAGGTCCAGTGCAGGTTTCGAAGGGAGCGTTGTGCTGCCGCACAGTGGCTACGGTCATGGTACCGTTGTCAGTCCGTCGGCTTGCGTTGCTGGGCATGTACAGGCGTACTTCAAGGACGGTGTGTTGCCGGAGAGTGGGTCGCATTGCGAGCCTGATAGTGGGCCGTTTGATGCGGCTCCTGCGGTTGCTAAGCTCAAGTAAGTTCTACTGCTGGAGCGATCAATCTGCAATTGTGGGACGCAGATGAAGCAACGATGAGGCCTATACAGTATGCACCGCGGAGGTCTTGTTAGATAACTTGATACAATATTTGATCACCGCTGTATTCCGATGGCTCTTCTTCCATGCTTTTTTCTTGCAATTACCGATGCCCTAATTAGAATCAGGAAGGTATACGACGAGAGTGAAACAACGGTGATCGCCTGGCGTGGTCGTTTGGTGGTTTGATCATTTGTTCGTTGCGATCCTTGTGCAGATCATCCTCTGGAACGCCGCTGACGTCGGTGCAGGAACTCTCCTCCCGGAGGCCGCAGTGAAGCATCGGAAGGGTGGCTATCAGCGAGGATTCACATACTGAGTTCGCCCACTCTCGTCCATCGCTGCAAGGGTCGTTCGCACAAGAGCTGGTCACCGCGCGCTTAGCTACAGCCGTCAGCTCTGGCACTATCAACGTCCCCGTGGCTTCCCCAAACGGCACCACCGCTGCCGAGCTCCAGATGTCCGGACGAGAGGCATCGCCGTGCCACAGTGCCTCGGATCGATGGAAGAAAGGTCGACCTCATGTCGCATACACGATCTAATACTCCACCGAAAGTAGCGCCGATAATTCCTCTGCTTGACCATTCGAATGCATCGGA
>Ga0265797_10001046_pt1 | contig 49713 bp, 51 predicted proteins | sample P2T30metagenome_FD_192433 | JGI IMG/M metagenome (GOLD analysis project Ga0265797, IMG submission 192433) | Plant litter microbial communities from East Loma Ridge, Irvine, California - P2 T30 | ecosystem: Environmental > Terrestrial > Plant litter > Unclassified | place: USA: California...
AAGGCATCGGATGGCGCGCTGGATCTGCTGGCACTGCGCTCGTCCGCGCGCCAGCGCCAGACGGACGCGCAGCGCCGGCGCGAGCTGGTGGAAGCGTTCGTGCTGGGCGCCCTGATCAACCACGACAACCCGGCCTGGGACCCGCTCGACCCGGCCACCAGCCGCAAGCCCGAAGACAGCGCACTGGGCGCGTTGCTGCTTGCCTCCGGCGAGAACCGATGAAGGACAAGACCATGGAAAACACCTTTGAACTGCGCATCCTCAACGGCCTGCATCGCGGGGCCAGCCTGCCGCTGGACGACCAGCCGCAACTGATCGGTGCTGCCGACGAGGCGGATGTCGTGCTGGTGGACCCCGGCATCGAGCCGCGCCACGCCGTGCTGCGGCTGGAGGCCGACAGCTGGTCGCTGCTGGCCCTGGACGGCCCCGTGCGCGGCGCGCTGGACGACACCGAGGCCGACCAGCCGGGCCTCGCACCCGGCGACTGCGTCCGCGTCGGCAGGATCTGGCTGACAGTAACGACAGCGGACGCCCCATGGCAAGACCCACCGGCCGACCCGCCGGCCATGGTCGCGCTGCCCGATGCCGCCGAGCCGTTCGAGGAAGCGGCGCCGGAAGCGGACGGGCCGCTCGACGAGGAACCGGAGCCGATACTGGCCGAACAGCCGCCGGCCCCCGCGGCGGCGCCGCGCTTGGAGAAACCGCGCCGGCGCCGGGGGCGCATCGTGATGCTGCCCGTGGTACTGGGTGCCGGGTTGGTGGCGGCGGCCGGCTATGCGTATTCGGCGCGCTCGCCGGAACCGCTGCGCCCATCCCCGGCGTTGGCCGCGCCGGCGCCGAAGCCCGCAGTGGCGGCGCCGCCGTCGCCGCAGGCCTTGCGCGAGGCGTTCCGCCAGCGTCTCGCCGAAGTGGACCTGCTGCGTCGCGTCGACCTGACGCTGGAAGACCGTGCCTGGACGATGCGGGCGGCGCTGGACGAGGAAGAGGCGGCCCGGTTCCGCCGCATTCTGGCAACCTTCGTCGCGGCGCATCATATCGACTTCCCCGTCGACGTGCGTATCGGCGGGTCCGACACCATGCTGCCGTTCAAGGTGCGGCAGGTGATCTCGGGTGCCAACGCCAGCATCGTGACCGACGACGGCCAGCGCCTGTATCCCGGCGACGACTACAAGGGCGTGCGCCTCGTTGCCATCAATGGCAACAAGATCAGCTTCAACGGCACGCAGCCCATCGAGGTGAAGTGGTGAACGCCGTCGCCAAGGGCGAATTGGATGCCGTGCTGCAGCGGCTGCGCGAGGCGATGCCCGCGTGGACCGCGGCCCTGCCGCGCCAGCCGGGTTTTTCCAGCCGCGGCAAGGTGTCGCAGGTGCTCGGCACGCTGATCGAGGCGCAAATGCCGCCGGTGCGCATCGGTGAGCTGTGCCACCTCGTCAATCCGGGCATGGAGGCCAAGCCGATGCTGGCCGAAGTCGTCGGATTCACGGAGCGCTGCGCCATCCTGTCCGCGCTCAGCCCACTGGAAGGCGTCTCGACCACCACGGTCATCGAGCCGCTACGGCGGGCCCACACGATCGAGGTGGGCGACCACCTGTTCGGCTGCGTGCTGGACGGTTTCGGCCGGCACATGTTCCGCGCCCCGGCCGCCGCCGACAACGTGGCGACGTGGCGCGACACCGTGCCCGTCATCCGCGACGCGCCCGTCGCCACCGACCGGCCCCGCATCGCCACGCCGCTGGCGACCGGCGTGCGGGCCATCGACGGCATGCTGACGATGGGCGTCGGCCAGCGCATCGGCGTCTTCGCCGGACCGGGCTGCGGCAAGACGACGTTGATGGCGGCGATTGCGCGCGGCTGCGAGGCGGAAGCCATCGTGTTCGGTCTGATCGGCGAGCGTGGCCGCGAGCTGAACGAGTTCCTCGAGCACGAGCTGGACGCGGACCTGGTGCGCAAGACGATCATCGTCTGTGCCACGTCGGACCGCACGTCGATGGAGCGCTCGCGCGCTGCTTTCTCCGCCACGGCGATTGCCGAGGCATTCCGTGCGCGCGGCAAGAAGGTGCTGCTGCTGGTCGATTCGCTGACCCGCTTCGCGCGTGCCCAGCGCGAAATCGGCCTGGCCGCCGGCGAACCGCCGGCGCGGGGCGGCTTCACGCCATCGGTCTATACGATGCTGCCGCGGCTGATCGAGCGCGCCGGCAGCACGCCCGAGGGTTCCGTGACGGCGATGTACACGGTGCTGGTCGACGGCGAATCGGCGTCCGATCCGATCGGCGACGAAGCCAAGTCGCTGCTCGACGGGCACATTCTGCTGACGCGCAAACTGGCCGAGCAGGGCCACTATCCTGCCATCGACGTCCTGGCCAGCATCAGCCGCGTGATGAGCAACGTGACGACACGCGAGCACCGCATGGCCGCGTCGCATTTTCGCGAGCTGATGGCGCGCTACCAGGAGATGGAACTGCTGATCCGCCTGGGCGAGTACAAGTCCGGCGCCGACCCCGTGGCCGACCGCGCCGTGCAGCTGCGACCGCAGCAGCTGGCCTTCCTGCGCCAGGACACGAGCAGCAGCGCGGGCTACGACGAAGCCATCGCGACGCTGAAGGAGATGGCCGCATGAGCATGCGCCGTGGCCGCCGCGAAGTGGTCGACGTGCCCGAGCCGCGCCGGCCCGACCAAAGCCTGGCGCGGCTGCTGCATGTGCGCAAGCAGCGGCTCGGGCGGCTGGAGCGGGAACGCAACGAGGCGCGCCAGCATTGGCGCGCGTGCCGCGCCATGCTGCGCGAGCGCAAGGCGGCGCGGCGCCAGGCCGTCAGCGCCGCGCACGAGTTCTGGCGCGCCGCGCGCGAAGGCTTCCTGCGGATGACGACGACCAGCGGCGACCTGCGCAAGGCCAAGGCCACGTACGAGCGCATGAAGGAGGACGCCGCGCGGCTGTATCTCGACTGGCAGGAGGAGCTGGCGCGCTGCGACGCGGCGCAACGCAGGTTCTTCGATGCGCTGGCCTGCGTGCTGGCGGCCAACCGGCAGCAGGAAAAGCTGGGCATCCTGAACGACGAACTGCGGCAGCTTGCCGCCCGCAACGAGGAGTAAATATGGCGTATCCGATCGGTTTGCCCGGGGTGCTGGACCGGCGCATCGATGCGTTGCTGCCAGGCGCAGCGCCCACCGGCGCCCGCGCGGCCCAGGCGCGTCGCGCCCAGCTGGCCACGCCCACGCCACCGCCGCCGCCAGCCCCGAACCGGCCCGCGCAGGCAGCGCCGCCGCCCGTCATGCACCGCCCGCCGCGCAAGCCCGGTGAACGGGCCGCACCGCCGCGTGAGACGCAGCGCGAGCCGCAACAGGCGGAGACTGAACGGCACAACGAGGCCCTGCGCGTGGCCGCCTGCGGTGAACGGGAACAGGGCCGCGGCGGCGATGGCGACGACAACGATGGCGCCGACGTCGCCAGCGCGGCTGCGGGCGACGCGGCAACGGAGGATGAGCTGGACAGCCAGTTGCTTTCCGCGCTGCTGGCCCAGTCGCACGAGAGCGGCATGTTCGAAGTGCTGCTGCTCGGCGGCGAGACGCTGGGCGTGGCGGTGGACGTGCGTCCCGAGGCTGTCGATTATCTGCTGACGCCCCCGTCAGCAGGCCTGGCGGCGCAGCTGCGGGGACGGCAAATGGAACTGGCGGGGCAGCTGGGGCAACGTATAGGCAGAAGCGTCAGGATCACCGTGCTGTAGCGGCGGTTCCGGGCGCGCCGACTGACGCCACCTGGAATGCGATGCCAACTGCCCACCTGCACCCACCCGCGATCACCGCCGCCGACGTCCAGCCGCGCCGCCTGGCGCGGGCGCGGGTCGGCGCGGCCTTTGCTGCCCTGACGCGGCTGATCGGCCGTGGCCTGCACGTGTCAATGCCCGGCGGCGTCGCGCTGCACGTGACGTTTTCCGACACGGAAGCGACGGGCGACGATCCGGTGGCGCTGGACGGACCGCACGGCACATTGCACCTGGATGCCGGCGCGCCGTTCCTGCTGGCGCTGACGGGCATCGACCTGTCGGCATTCGACACGGCGCCACCCGCGCAGCGCGACTGGCTGCACGGCAGCCTGCTGGGCCGCCTGGCCGGCACGCCGTTCGACGGCATGACGCGGCTGGTGCGCCATCCCGCGCCGATGGCGGACGGGACGGCGGTGGCAACGCTGCATCTGTCGCTGCGCGATGGCAGCCATGCGGTTGGCACGCTGGCGCGGGCGGACGCCGCCTGCTGGCATGCGCTGCTGGCCACGCAGCCGCTGCGCCCGGTGCGCGTGCCGCAAGACGTATTTTCCCCTCTGATCGTGCCGCTGGTCGCGCGCATTGCCCGCCACGCGCTGGCGCCGGCCGTACTGCGCACCTTGCGGGCGGGCGACGTGATCGTGCCGTCCCGGCCCGACGTCGACGTGCAGGGCGAAGGCTGGCTGCGCTGCGCCGGTCGCGTGGCGCGGGTGCGTTACGGCCATGCCGGCTCGGTTGAAATTCTCTCTCTGGAGTCAAACATGGATTCAGCAAACGAAGCGGAAGATGGCGCGAGCCTCCCGGTGGACGTGGACGGAGCGGCTCCCGACGCCGCACCGCCGAACCTCGACAACACGCCGGTGCGCCTCGAGTTTCGCCTCGGCGCACTGGCGCTGACCCTGGGCCAGTTGCGCACCCTGGCACCGGGCGGCATCTTCCAGCTCGACGGCGCCGCGGACGGCGCGGTCGCCATCGTCTGCGGCGGCCAGCGGCTGGGCGAGGGCGAAGCGGTGGACGTGGCCGGCCGGTTGGGCATCCGCATCACGCGCTGGGACGTGCCATGCTGAGCGGGAACTACGATGTCGTGTCGTTTTCCGTCATGCTGGCCATGCTGGCACTCGTGCCGCTGATGGTCGTGACGACGACATCGTTCCTGAAGATTTCGATGGTGCTGCTGGTACTGCGCAACGCCATCGGCGTGCAGCAGGTGCCGCCCACGCTGGCGATCTACGGCATTTCGCTGGCATTGAGTCTGTTCGTGATGGCGCCCACGGCACAGGAAATGGGACGTCGCGCCACCGCCCCGGTGCCGGCCGCGCCGGCAAACGCGCCCACGCCGCTGCTGGCGCGCGCGCAGGACACGTTCGAGCCGATGCGCGCGTTCATGCTTAAGCACAGCAATCCCGACCAGCGCGAGATGTTCCTCGCGTCGGCAAAAAAACTCTGGCCGCCGGACGTGGCAAAGGAAGCCCGTTCCAGCGACGCGCTGGTGCTGATCCCCGCGTTTGTCGTCTCCGAGCTGCAGGCCGGCTACGAGATCGGCTTCCTGATCTATATCCCGTTTGTCGTCATCGACCTCCTGATCTCGAACCTCTTGATGGCGCTGGGGATGCAGCAGGTCAGCCCGCAGACGATCACGATTCCCTTGAAACTGCTGTTGTTTACGCTCGTGGGCGGCTGGGGCAAGCTGCTCAACGCCCTGGCCATGTCCTATGCCTGACCGGAGAACGCAATGACCGAAACCCTGACCTTTTTCCAGCAGGGCCTGTGGATGGCCGTGATGCTGTCGGCACCGCCGCTGATCATCGCCACCCTGTGCGGCGTGACGGTATCGCTGATCCAGGCCGTGACGCAGATCCAGGACCAGACCTTGCCCTACGTGGTGAAGCTGGTGGTGGTGGCCGTCACGCTGACGGGCATGGGCCGCTGGATCGGCGTGGAGCTGCTGCAGCTGACCGAACTGTCGTTCACGCTGGTGCAGTCGGCGGGCCACTGAGGATCGCCATGCTCAACGCGTCGCTGCTGCTGGACATGCAGAATGCCATGATCACGATGGCGCTGATCGCGCCGCGCGTGCTGGTCTGCCTCGTCATCCTGCCCGGCTTCGGCGTCAACGTGCTGACGGGAATGGCGAAGAATTGCGCCGCCATGGCCATCGCGCTGCCGGCGGCGCTGCCCACGTTCTACTTCGTCCAGCAGAACGGCGCGGACCTGCTGTTCTGCGGCCTGCTGATCTTCAAGGAGGCGGCCATCGGCCTGCTGCTGGGCGTCCTGATGGCCATCCCGATGTGGGTGGCGCAGTCGGTCGGCTCGATCCTGGACAGTCAGCGCTCGCCCATCCAGATCCAGGCCAACAACGCCAGCGTGGACCGCGACGCCAGCGCCGTGGGCGCGATGCTGATCCAGGCCGTCGTGCTGACGATGGTGCAGGCGGGCCTGTTCCTCGCGCTGGCGCGCATGCTGATCGAAAGTTACGGCACGTGGCCGGCGTATACGCTGATGCCGCCGTACGAACCGGGCCAGATGAGCGAAGTGGTGCGCCGCTTCGCCACGCTGTTCTGGCACATCGTCGTGTACGGCGCACCCGTCATCATTCCGCTGGTGCTGATCGAGTTCGCCTTTGCGATGATCGGCGTGTTCGCGTCGAACCTGCAGGTGTCGTTCGCCTCCGCGCCCATCAAGAGCCTGACCGGGTTGCTGGTGCTGCTGCTGTACTGGCCGACGTTCTCGCATTACGTGGCCGGCGATTTTTCGAATCTGCTCGACATCGTGCCGGAGTTGCTGGGAGCGGCCCGATGAGCGACGAAAAGAACGAAGAACCCACAGACAAGAAGATCCAGGACGCGCGCGAGAAGGGCCAGATCGCCGTCAGCCGCGACCTGGCCAAGCTGGTCACGCTGGTGGCCATCGCGGAAACGGCGTTCGCCACCGAGCCGCTATGGCGCGAGGCGATCGAGTCGCTGATGACGTTCAGCGTGACCGCCGTCGGCCAGCCTTTCGAAGCAGCGTTGAAGGAGATGGTGACGTCGTCCGTGATCCTGCTGCTGATCGTGTTCTGCGTCTGCTTCGTTGTCTGCATGGTCAGCGGCGTCGCCGGCCATTGGGGCCAGTTCGGCGTGCTGATCTCGGGCGAATCGATCGTGCCGAAGTTCGACAAGCTCAATCCCGTCAACGGCGTCAAGCAGCTGTTTTCAAAGAAGAAGCTGATCGAACTGCTGATCACGGTGGGCAAGGCGGCGCTGATCGGCTGGATCGTCTGGCTGCTGGCGAAAAGCGCGCTGCCGGACATCGTGCAGCTGGCCGTGGGCGAACCGAAGGACGTCTATCGCACCTTCTTCCAGCTGATCAAGTCGATCTTCCACACGGTGATCGTCGTCTGCCTGTGCCTGGCGCTCGTCGACTTCGCCGTGCAGAAGCACTTCCACCGCAAGGACCTGATGATGGACATGGAAGAGATCAAGCGCGAGTACAAGGAGTCGGAGGGCGATCCGATGGTCAAGGGCCAGCGCCGGCAACTGGCCAGGCAGTGGGCCAACGAGGCGCCGGTCGCGCGCACGGAGGATGCCAACGCGGTCGTCGTCAATCCGACCCACTTTGCCGTGGCGATGTTCTACGACCCCAGCGAGGCGATGGTGCCGCTGGTGCTGGCCAAGGGCAAGGACGCCACCGCCCACGCGATGATCGAACGTGCCCGCCAGCTGGGCATACCCGTGATTCGCCACGTCTGGCTGGCGCGCACGCTGTACGCCACCGGCAAGGCCGATACGCCCGTGCCGAAGGCAAGTTATGAAGCCGTGGCTCACGTGTATGCCGTTGTGCAGGAGCTGCTGGCGACCGATGTGCGCGATGCCGAACTGGAAAGCCTGGGCGAACCGCCGGGCAGCCACCGGGCCGCGCCATGATGAAGAAGCCGGAATTACCGCTGGCCGCGCCCCCGGCACCGGCGCCGCGCGCTCCTGCCGCCGCACCGGCGCCGGTGAAAGCGCCGCGTGCGGTGCCGCCGGCCAGGGTCGAGCCGCACGCATCGATCGAGAACGACCGGCTGTGCGATCCGCCCGTGCGGCACGAACCGATCATCGGTTCGGGCGACCGGGCGCACCACCTGGCGCTGGTGGCCGGCACGGCGGCGGTGGTATTGCGCCCGCCGCGCGCCGCCACGGCGGAGCGGCTGCAGGCCCTGCGGCCCGCTTCGCGCCAGGCGTGCGAGCGGCGCTGCGGCAAGGCCGGGCAGTGCGATCCGGCCAGCCCGTTCGGCTGCGGCGGGGAGCACTGCCTGGGATTCGAAGGCAGGCTGTATTGAGGAACCGGGGAGCGTCACGGCGCCACCCACCACGGAGCTTCGGCACCGACAACCGAAACAGGAGAATGCAGATGAACGTCAGCGCAGCGGCAGCCGCCGTCCCCACCACGCCCCAGACGGGCTCCGTCACGCAGGTTCGCGTCACAACCGAAACCCGGACCGTCGAAACGTCCGACGTTGCCCAGTTCCAGCAGGCGATGGAACGGCAGCAGGCAATGAACGGCCCGGCCGGCGCCCCGCGCGAGCCATCGCTGGGCCAGGTCATTGCCGGGCGTGCGGCCGGACTGGCGGGCGAACTGAAAAAGGACCAGCAGAACGTCTCGCGGCTGCTGGAGAAGGCCACGACCAGCGGCGATTCGATGAACCTGATGCGGGCGATGCTGGCGCTGAACGACTACCAGCTGCGCGTGCAGACGGTGTCGAAGGTGGTGTCCAAGGCCAGTACGTCCGTCGATTCGCTCACCAAGCTGCAGTAAATCATGTCCACAGTCTTTCGCCCGCTGCTGCCCTTTGTTCTTGCCGTCCTGCTGGCCGGATGCGGCAAGAACGTCACCCTGCAGGCCGCGCTGCAGGACACCGACGCCAACGAGATCGTGCTGGCGCTGACGGGGGCCGGCATCGTCGTCAACAAGCACCAGGACAAGACGGGTGTCAGCCTGCAGGTGGCGGAAGCCGACATCCCGCGCGCCACCGCCGTCATGCAGGCGGCCGGCCTGCCGCGCCGCAACCGCTCCAACCTGGGGGAAGTGTTCAAGAAGCAGGGCATGATCTCCTCGCCGATGGAGGAGCGTATCCGCTATCTGCACGGCCTGTCCGAGGAACTGGAAGCGACGCTGCAGCAGTTCGACAACGTCGTCTCGGCCCGTGTGCACGTGGTGCTGCCGGAGCGGATTGCGCCCGGTGAGCCGATCCAGCCGTCGTCCGCGGCCGTGTTCATCAAGTACCGCATGCCGATGGACGAGGATGCAATCACGCCACGCGTGCGCCGGCTGGTCGCGTCCAGCATTCCCGGCCTGGTCGGCGAGGACGGTCGCAGCAAGGTCACCGTTGTCATGACGCCGGCCGAGGCGCCGCCGCGTGCCGTCGAATGGACGATGGTGGGCCCGTTCAAGATCGAGGCGGAATCGGCCACGCCGCTGTTGTCCACGCTGCTGGGCATGGCGGCGCTGATCGTGGCGGGCCTGGGTTACGCCGCCTTCAACGTGGCGCGGCGCCACCCGGCCGTGGCACGCATGCTGGCAGGACGGCCTGCAAAACGCGCGTCCAAGCAGGGCGCGGATACCGTCGGAGCGGCGGGATGAGCGCACCCGACGTCCGGCCGCTGAGCGAAGGCTTCCTCGACTGGTGGTTCGCGCCCTGGGAACTGGGCGGCGCAACCCCGGCCTTCGCGCAGGGTGCCAGCGCTCTGGCGCGGCGCCACGGTTACCGCCTGTGGTGCGACGCCGCGGGCATCCCGCCCGACCTGCCGCCTGCGTTCGACAGCGGTTGGCTGGTGGCGGCGCAGACGGATGCCGGATTGCTGCGGCATGCGGCCAGCCTGTATGCGGCCATGCTTGCCGTGCGCCAGGGCCGGCAGGCGGCGCTGACGGCGCTGGCCCCGGCCGAGCGGCGCTGGTGCATGGGCATTGCCGCCACCCAGCCGTTGCTGGCGCTGACGCAGCCGGAGCCCGCGACAGCGCTGGAAACCTGTGGCCTCGCCGAGCTGGCGGGCGCCCTCGACGCGGGCTTCGCAGGGATCTGGCCGCGGCTGCAAATCGTGCTGGATGCGGTGCCGGGCGCAGGCGAACCCACCGTCGCTCGGGTGGAAGGCATTGCCGCGCCCGCGGCGGCGGCGCGCAGGCTGCGCTGCTGGCGCCTGTGCTTCGACCGCGCGGCAAGCAGCGACATCAGGGAGGCGGCATGACGACATTCTGTGTGGCGCGGCTGGCGCCGGCGCCGGACCTGCTGGCAGCCGATGGCGTATTGCGCGCCGCGGACATGGGAGCCACGGGGGACGCGCACGCGCTGGCAGCGCGCATCGTGGCGAACGCCGAGGCCGAGCGAAGCGCCATGCTGGCCGCCACGGCCGAGGAAGCGCGGCTGGCGCTGGCGTCCGCCCAGGCGCAGGTGCTGGCGGAAGGCACGGCCTTGCTGGACGGGCTGCGCGCGGCAACGGATGACGTGTGCAAACGTGCCGGGGACATCGTCACCGACCTGGCGCTGCAGCTGTTCGAACGGCTCGTGCTGGAAACACCGCCGCGGGAACGGGTAGCGGCCAGCTACCGCCGCCTGCTGCAGGAAGCGCCGCCCAAGCTGGTGAATGCGGTACTGCGCCTGCATCCGGACGAGCTGGCGTACGCCGAAGGATGGGAGTGGCCGGTCAAGGCCGATGCGGCGTTACCGCCGGGCGCATGCCGGCTGGAGGCCGACAGCGGGCAGTGGCGTGCCGACTTCGGCGCGGCGGCCAGCGCATTGCTTGACGCGTTGGGCGAACTGAAAGGCACGTCGCGACACTCATAAGGACAAGCGGCGTTCTTCACGGGCGCCGTCTCTTGCAACCCTTGACGCGGAGTGTCCCATGTCCAGCAATCAGAACCCCGTACTGCAGTCGCTGCGGTCGCTGACGAAAAAATTCGACGACAGCACCGACGGCATCGCCGACTTCCAGCGCCGCCAGACCAACGGCGAGCAGCCCGATCCCCAGGAGTTCACGCGGCTGCTCGAAGTGCAGTCGGTCACGCACAGCGCGATGAACGCCCAATTCAGCCTGCTGCAAAAGCCCCTGAAAACGGTTCTCAACGAGACCCGCTAGTCCCATGAGCGATCAACTGGAGCTTTGGCTGGCGGCGCTGCCCGTGGACGAAGCCGTCGTGGTGGATGGCGAAACGGTGTGGCTGCGCCGCCACCCGGACGGCGCCGGGCCGGGCGCCGAACTGGGTGTCGTTCTGCTGCGCGAATTCACGCCGGCGCAGCTGGAAGAGGCGGCCCGCGCCGGGTTCCACAGCGCGCGCCAGTTCGGCGCCGGCCTGGCCGTCCAGGACGATGCGCTGGTGCTGAACCGCTGGCTGGCCGGTGCCGACGGCTGGATCGACGCGGCCGGGGCGCTGGAGGACATCCTCAACCAGAGCGCCATGTGGCGCGCCTGGCTGGCGCCCGCCCGGCCGCGCCGGGACGAGGGCGTCAGCGCGCAGGAGCAGCGCATTCGCGCGCGGTTTGCCGGAGGCTTGCCATGATGCGCCGCGTCCTCATCGCGCTGCTGGCCGCACTGCTGGTCCTGCCCGCTACCTCCCTGGCGACGCCGCCGGCCAGCTGGAAGGCCAGCGGCCTGTCGATCGATGCCACCAACCTGCGTCTGAAGGATGTGCTGGAGCAGTTCGCCCAGGTCTACGACGTGCGTTTGACCCTCGACATCAAGGCCAATCCCGTCCTGAAAGACCGCTTCAAGGCCGATAACGGCACCGATTTCCTCAACCGGCTGGCGCAGGCGCACCCGTTCCGCTGGTTCGTCTACAACGACACGCTGCATATTGTGTCGGCCGACGACAATATCTCGCTGCGCCTGGAAGTGGGCGACGACGCGGTGGCCGATGCCAGGGCGGCCATGGTCGGCGTCGGCCTGTACGACGAGCGTTTCGGCTGGGGCGAGCTGCCCGACACGGGCACCGTGATCGTCAGCGGCCCCCGTTCCTACGTCCACCTGGCGCGCGACATCCTGATGCCGGACACGAAGAAGGCCGATTCGAAGGCGCGCCGCGTGATGATGTTCCGCCTGAAGTATGCCAGCGTCAGTGACCGCGTGATCAATGCGCGCGGCCAGACGGAGACGATCCCCGGCGTCAAGACGATACTCACTAATCTGCTGTTCGGCGCCCAGGGCGGCGAAAAGCTGGCGGACGTGCCGGCCGTGGACACGGGCAGCAGCAAGCGTTCGCGCCGGCCCCGCGTCGAGCCGGGCGCCGCACGTCAGGTCACGGGCGGGGCGCCGCCGTTCCTGCCGATCTTCGGCCAGCCGGCGGGCGGCGCCGCCAATGCGGCCGCCGGCGTTCCCGAGGCGCCCGCCGGAGAGCGGCGCGAAGCGGCGCCGCGCGCCGCGGAAGACAAGGGCCGGCCGCGCATCGAGGCCAATCCGGCGCTGAATGCGATCCTGATCTACGACACAGGCGACAAGCGCGCCATGTACGCGGCGCTGATCGCGGAACTGGACGTGCAGCCGCAGCAGATCGAGATCGAAGCGCTGATCGTCGACATGGACCGCAGCAAGCTGGCGGAAATGGGCGTCGAATGGGGTGTGCGTGCCGGCGCCGTGGATACGGTAGTCAACGGCACCGCCGCCGCGTCGTTGGGCACGGCACTGCCGGTGGCCGGCGCCACCCTGCTGATCAGCGACGCGGCCCGCTTCTATGCCCGCCTGAAGGCGCTGGAATCGAAGGGCGAGGCGCGCGTGCTGGCCACGCCGACCGTGCTGACCATCGACAACGTGGCGGCCGTGCTGGACCTGAGCCAGAGTTCCTACGTGTCGCTGGTGGGAGAGCGGGTGGCCGACCTGGCCGACATCACGGCCGGCACGATGTTGCGCGTGATCCCGCGCATCATCCGCGAAGGCGCCGACACGCGGGTGCGGCTGGAAGTGGATATCGAGGACGGTTCGCTCGACAGCCCAACTGCCGGCGGCAAGGGCGCCAACGGCAACGTCAACGTGACCCGCTCGACGATCAGCACGCAGGCCATCATCGACTCGCAGCAGACGCTGATGATCGGCGGCTACCGCGCCGAACGCCTGTCGCGCGACAAGCAGAAGGTGCCGGTGCTGGGCGACCTGCCGCTGTTCGGAGGCCTGTTCCGCACCGAGAGCACCTCGAGCAGCACCCGCGAACGGCTGTTCCTCATCACGCCGCGGCTGTCCGGCACGGGCGGGGTGGCGGCGCCGGCGGCTTCCGCCGCGTCGGCCCGGGCGCAGGCGGTGGCACGGGGCCGGGCCATCATCGCCGCGGCCGAGGGTAATACGACGGCGCCGGCACCGCCGCCCGCCAGGCGGCAGGAAGAGGTGCGGGAAAGCGTGCCGCCGCTGAAGCCCCTGCTGCCGGCGCCAGTGCCGCGCGCGCCGACGCGCCGTGCCGATGCCGATGGCGTGATGCTACCACCACCCGGCACACCGCCGCGCGGCGCCGAAAAAACGGCGGCGGCGGGTGCGACGCCGTGGGCGCTGATCCCGGCGGCCGCTTCCTCGCGGGGCCGCTGACCCCCGCCAAAGCCGCGCCAGTGGCCGCGATGAGTTTTGTTGAGAATCTTTTATCGCCGTTTCGTTACTATTTATGACACATGGAGCGCGGCGCCTGCGCCGCCTCCCTCGATTGCGAACAGGAGAATTCTTTTGTACCTCACAACCGCATGTCCTGGCACCGGCCCGTTCGCGCCGCAACCTGCACCGCGGCGCCGTGCCACGGCGATCGCGCTGCTGCTCCTGCTGGCCGCGGCCGTGCCGCGCCAGGCGAGCGCCGTGAACTCGCTGCTGCCGCCGGAGGGCCCGAGCGCGGCGCCCAAGGCGCTCGACACCACGACTACCCCGAAAGGACGCAAGGCGGCAGGGCGTCGCAAGGCCGCCATCGACAAGGCGACGGTCGTGACCACGGCAGCCGCCGAGAAGACGGTTCCGCCACTGACCGCCCCGGTGCAGGCGCCGGCTGCCGGCAACGAGCGCTGGGACATCGTCGTGGCCGACCGCACGCTCAACGCGGCAATGGCCCGCTGGGCCGCCGCCGCGGGCTGGCAGCTGCTGTGGGAGCTGCCGGTCGACTACGCGGTACAGGCCCAGACCAGCGTCCCCGGCAAGTTCGAGGATGCGGTAACAGTCGTCGTCAACAGCATGGAAGGCGCGGAGATCCCGATGAAGGCAATTTTCTACAGTGGTAACAAGGTCCTGCGCATCATGGCGAAGGGGGCGCAATGAGCCGCGCCGTGCGCAGTTTCGCGCCGCGCCGCGGCATCGCGGCCGCCGTCACCGCCATCACTGGCATCCTGATGCTGGGCGGCTGCTCGCCGCTGGCCGAACGCATCGACGGCAATGCCGACGAGGCGGAAACCAAGACGTCCGGCCTGATGCGCGACGTGGGCCGCTCGGCGCCGGGCGCCGTCGTGGCCACGTCGCCGCTGGTGTCGTACGACAGCGGCATCTGGCTGGGCAAGAACGTCATCAAACTGAGCGAAGCGCCACTGCCGCCGATCTTCTACCAGCCGGCCACGTTCGACCGCAGCATCGCATCGCTGTCGGAACTGGCCGAGCGTCTGACCCTGCGTTCCGGGATTCCCAGCCGCGTCAACGCCGATGCGCAGGCCATCGCGGCCGAAGCGTTCCGCCGCGGCGGCCGCAGCGCGCCGGCCCTGAAAGCGCCTTCGGGCGTGCCGCCACTGAGCCTGCCGCCCGGCGCGCCCGGAATGCCAGGCGACGCCGCCCCCGGTGACGGCGCCTCGCGCACCGGTGCCGCCACGCCCAAGGCCACGTTCCAGCCCGACCCGGTCGGCGGCGGCGTGCGCATCACCTATGCCAACGGCTCCTTCAAGGGCCTGCTCGACACGGCCGCGGCACGCTTTGGCGTGTCGTGGAAATATACGGACGGCACGATCCAGTTCTTCCACACGCAGGCCCGCACGTTCCAGATCAACGCCGTACCGGGCGACTCGACGTTTACTGCCAGCGTGACCAGCGGCGCGGCGTCCACCGGCGGCGTTTCCGGCGGCAGCGGCGGCAACGGCGGCGGTGGCTCGGGCGGTTCCAGTGCCGGCAGCGCCGTCTCGGCCAGCAACAGCCAGAACACGGGCGTGGCCTCGAAACTGTCCGTCTACACCGGCATCGAAAGCGCCATCAAGGTGATGCTGTCCCCGCACGGCAAGGTGCTCGCCTCGCCGGCGACGGGCGCGATCACCGTGGTGGACACGCCCGATTCGCTGGACCGCATCGCCACCTATATCGACAACGAGAACAAGGCCCTGTCGCGCCAGATCGTCATCAACGTGACGGTGCTGTCGGTCAGCCTGAACCGCGGCGACGAATACGGCATCGACTGGAACCTCGTCTACAAGGGCCTGGACCGCCGCTTCGGCATCAAGAACACATTTGCCGACAGCAGCACCAACGCCGTCGGCTTCGCGGCCGCGATCATGGGCAACTCGAAGTTCTCCGGCAGCGACGTGATGGTCAAGGCGCTGTCCGACCAGGGCAAGGTGCGGCGCCAGACGACGGCGTCGGTGGTTACCCTGAACAACCAGCCGGTGCCCGTGCAGGTGGCGCGCCAGACGACCTATCTGCAAAGTTCGCAGACGTCGATCGTGGCGCAGGTGGGCACGACGTCGTCGCTGATTCCCGGCGTCGTCACGTCCGGCTTCAACATGAGCATCCTGCCGCACGTGCTGACCAACGGCACGGTGATGCTGCAGTTCTCGATCGACATCTCGACCCTGCGCGGCATCAGCACGATCACCAGTGGCGACAGCCGTATCGAGACGCCCGAGCTGGATACCCGCAACTTCCTGCAGCGCGTGTCGATGAAGTCCAGCGAGACGCTGGTCATCAGCGGCTTCGAGCAGACCGACGAGAACGTGAACAACCGCGGCGTCGGGACGCCCAAGAACCTGCTGCTGGGCGGCGGCGTGAAGGCCAACAGCAACAAGGAAGTGATCGTCATCCTGATCACGCCCGTGGCCGTGGCGGGTGCCTGAGGCCATGGCCATCCATATCACCCAGATCGGCAAGCACCGCTTCGTCTGCGGCCTGTTCTGGCAGTCGCTGTCGCGGCCGCGCGAACTGGCGCGCGAGGCGGCGGACCTGGGCAAGAAGATCGCCTCCGACCTTGTGGTCGTGCGGCGCGACCAGACCACGGCGCAGGCGGGCTTCGCGCAAAGCAGCGAGGGCGCCAGCCGCGCGCTGTATTCGCTGGCGGCGGCCGTGTCGAAGACGCTGGCGCTGGAAGGCGCCTGGTACGACGGCCTGCAGCAGCCCGTCCACAACTGGCTGGGCGCGCTGCGCCTGGCGGACGACAAGTGGGCATATTTTGCCGTGCGCGATGCGAACTTCCTGCCCAACGGCGACTTTGTCGGCAGCCGGGAAGAAGTGCTGGACCGCCTGCATACGGATTATGCGCTGGGCGGCTGGAACGTCGTCATCGGCGATCCCGAACTGGAAAGCCAGGGCTTCCACAACTTCAATGCGCGTGACATCGACAGCCTGCTGCCGCGCCGCAAGGACGGCAGCGTCAGGCTGCACTCGTGGTGGCGGCTGCGGCAGATCAATGCGCGTACGGCGCCATGGAAGCTGATCGCCGCCGGCGCGGCTATTGCCGCCGTGGGTGGCGCGGGCCTGTACTGGCAGGCATGGCATGCGCGCCAGGAAGCGCTGCGCCAGGAAGAGATGTTCGCGGCGCAGCGCCGCGTGATCCAGCAGCAGGCCGTCCAGGCCAGACCGTGGGCGACGTTGCCTGCGCCGGCCGCCGCGCTGCGTGCGTGTGCCGATGGACTGGATGAACTGACGCCCGGCGGCTGGCTGCTGGACGAATATGTCTGCGACCGCGAGCAGCTGCGTTACGCGTGGTCGCGCCGCGCCTCGACGATCGCCATGCTGCGCGCCGTGGTGCCGGCGGCGCAGGTGGATCCGGGCGGCGACCGCGCCAGCCTGGTGAAACCGCGCAAACCGGCGCGCCCGCACGCAGCCGAAGCGCTGCTGGCGGAGCAGGACGTCGTGGATGCGGTGATGTCGCGCCTGCAGGGTGTCGGCATTCCGTTCAAGGTGGTGCGCAAGAAGCCGCCGCTGCCCGCGCCCGGCCAGGTCGCCGCGGCGGAACCCTGGCAGGCATTCAATTTTGCGCTGGATGCGCATGGCATCGAGCCGCAGCAGGTCGGGGCGCTGCTCGACCAGCCCGGCGTGCGGGTGGAAAAGGCGACGTACCGTGGCATGAGCTGGATTATCGAAGGAGTCATTTATGCGAAATAGTCCCATCAACGTGGTCCTGGCATGCCTGCTGGCCGCGTGCGCCGCACCGGCCTTGGCCCAGACCACGGCGGCCAGCCTGACCCGGATCGAAGCGGAAACGCTGCTGCTGAAGGCGCGCGAGAAGCAGCTCGAAGTGCAGGCGTCCATCATCGCCAAGCAGAACGAGATCGCGGCGAAGCAGGCGATGGGCGTGGCGATCAGCCAGCCGCCCGTCGTCGGCCAGCCGGTCGTGCGCGCCATCGAAGGCCTGGGCAAGGCGCTGTACGCGACATTGGAGATGTCGGACGGCAGCATGCTGGACGTCCAGGCCGGCACCGTGCTGCCGAACGGGATGCGCATCCTGGCCGTGGAACCGAATGCGGTGCTGGCGCAGGGACCCGGCAAGAAACGCGTGCGCTTGGCCGGCTTCACGCAGAACAGCACGGAATTCAACCCGAACTACCCGAGCCCGGGCCTGGCCCTGCCGATGCCGGCCAGCCGCGGAGTGGTGCGATGACGTTGCAGCTGGCCAGGCAGGCCACGGGGGTACTGTCGCCGTCGCGCGCCAGCATTGCCGGGCTGCCGGCGGAAACGGGAGGCGACATGACGGATTTCGGCCAGGCGCAGGTGCGCAGCCATGCCGGCTCGTTCGAGGCCAGCGCCGAGGAACGCAAGCTGCTTTGCCTGCTGGACGACGGCCGCCTGCTGGTGGCGGACGGCCAGCACCTGAACCCGCACGTGCTGTCCTACCAGGCGCGCCTGCAGCGGATGGGCTGCGCGTTCAATGTGGTCTACGTGCGCATCGAAACGATCCGCCGCCTGAACCACAGCACGCCCGGCGTGCAGCTGGACCGGCATCAGGAACATTCGATGATGCAGGTGACGGCCAAGGACCTCCTGAGCCGCGCCTGCCAAGCGCGCGCGTCGGACATCCATATCCGCGTGCGCAAGGCCAGCACGGAGATTCACTTCCGCGTCCACAACGATCTGGTGCCGATGAGCGGCCAGACGCGCGAATACGGCGAGCGCCTGCTGGCGACACTGTACGGCGCCATGACGTCCGTTTCCGACAGTTCGTACAAACCGTCGGAACGCCAGGATGCCAGCATCGCCGACCGGGACAAGCTGCCGCCCGGCCTGTACGGCGTGCGCATCGCCACGGTGCCGACCAGCGAAGGCACGCTGATGGTGCTGCGCCTCCTGTACAACGACGCCGGCGACAACGTCGACCTGCATCCGCTCGGCTTCAGCCCCGCCCACGTGGCCGTGCTGCAGCAACTGAAGGAACAGCCGATCGGCCTGAACATCATCAGCGGCCCCACTGGCTCCGGTAAATCGACGACCTTGCAGCGCGTGCTGTCCGGCGAGCTGCTGGAGGCGTGCGGCCGGCTGCATGTGCTGACGGTGGAAGACCCGGTGGAATATCCCATCGACGGCGCCGTGCAGACGTCCGTGACGAACGCCGGGTCGGAAGAGGAACGGGCGCGCCTGTTCGCGGCGGCGATCTCGAACGCCATGCGGCTCGACCCCGATACGATCATGATCGGCGAGGTTCGCGACCGCGCCTCGGCCCAGAACGCGCTGCGCGCGGCGATGACGGGCCACCAGGTCTGGACGACGGTGCATGCGAACAGCGCGATGGGCATTGTCGACCGGCTGCTGGACCTGGGCCTGCCCACCAGCCTGGTGGCCGACCATACCGTCATCACGGGCCTGATCAGCCAGCGCCTGGTGAAGGCGCTGTGCCCCGAATGCAAGGTGGCGCTGACCGCCGTGCCGGGCGCGCTGGCGCCGGCACTGCTGGAGCGCGTGCGCCAGGTGGTGCCGGACCTGCGCCAGGTGTTTCTGACGGGGCCCGGCTGCCCGCACTGCGGCGGCCACGGCACGACGGGTCGCACCGTCATCGCCGAGATGATCGTGCCGGACGACCAGTTCTTCCGCTACATCCGCCAGGGCGAGAAAAGCGCGGCGCTGGCCTACTGGCTGCAGGAGCTGCAGGGCCGCACGATCGTCGATCACGCCATCGACAAGGTGGCGGCGGGCCTGATCGATCCGCGCATGGCGGAAAAAGTGGTCGGCCACCTGACCTTGAGCGGCGGCCAGCCGGCGCGCCGCCTGCAGGTGGTGGGTGAGGTGACGGGAGGACGCGATGCCCGTTGATGTCAACCGCTGGTGGGCCCGCACGCAGTTCTCCGACTCGGTGCGGCTGCGCCTGTACCGCAAGATCGCCAAGATGCTGGCCAGCGGCCTGCCGCTGCTGAAGATCCTGGAAGACCTGCGCAAGCGCGCGTCCGACAACGAGCGCAAGCCGAACGACCCGCTGGCGCTGGTGCTGGACGACTGCCGCCGCATGGTGCAGAACGGCCACCTGCTGTCCGACGGCCTGGCGTGGTGGGTGCCGCGCACGGAACAGATGATCATCATGGCCGGCGAGCAGTCCGGCCGGCTGGAATCGACGTTGCTGGCCGTCGTCGACGTGGTGCAGGCGGGGCGCAAGATCAAGGGCGTGATCGTCGGCGGCATCGCCTATCCGCTGGCGGTGCTGGCGCTGACGGCCGGTTATGTGTGGATGTTCGGCACCCGCGTCATCCCGCAGTTCACGCAGATGATGGACCCGACCCTTTGGCACGGCACGGCGCGGTCGCTGTACCTGATGTCGCTGTGGGTGCAGAACTGGATGCTGCCGAGCGTCGTGGTGATGCTGGCGCTGCTGGCCGGGCTGTTCGTGTCGATGCCGCTGTGGCGCGGCGATGCGCGTGTGTTTGCCGACCGCTTCGCGCCATATTCGATTTACCGGCTGGTGGTCGGCAGTGGCTTCCTGATGGCGTTTTCCGCGCTGCAGTCGGCCGGCGTGACGGTGGAGAAGTCGCTGCTGCGGCTGTCGGGGATGGCGCAGCCGTGGCTGCGCGAGCGCCTCGATGGCGCGCTGCTGGGCGTGCGCTCCGGCCTGAATTGCGGCGAAGCGCTGAGGAACGCGGGCTACGTCTTCCCGTCGCGCGAAGTGATCGACGACCTGTGCGTGTATGCCGAGTACAAGGGCTTTTCCGAGGCATTGAAGCTGCTGGCGGCCGAGTGGATGGAGGAGGGCGTGGAGACCATTTCGGTGCGGATGAAGGTGCTGAACGGCTTTGCCATCGTCACGCTGGCGCTGGTCATCGCGTGGCTCGTCACCGGCTTCTTCGGCATTCAGCAGGAAATCGCGGCCATGGCGCGCGCGGTGCGGTAACGGTAGCGCATTTTTCTGGAACTTTTGCAGTCATCAACCCAACCCATGAAATCCGGAGTCACATCATGAACAGCATGCACCTGAAACGTCAATTCGCCGGCGCCAACGACAAGGTCAAGCGCCCCGTCGGCACACAGCGGCAGCGCGGCGCTTCGCTGCTGGAGGCGATTGCTTATCTGGGCGTCGCGGCCGTCGTTGTCCTGGGCGCCGTGTCGCTGCTGAATGGCGCGTTCGGCAGTGCCAAGGCCAACCAGACCAGCGAGGAGATTGTTGCGCTGCGCACCGCAGTGCGCAAGCTCTACCTGGGCCAGGCCTATCCCCTGGAAAGCCTTAATCTCAGCCTGGTAGCGGCCAATGCGATGCCGGCCACGTTGACAAGGACCGGCGACGCGGCGGGAGGGGTGACCAACAGCTGGGGCGGCGCGGTTACGGTAACGGGAGTCGCAGGCGGATTCACCATCACCTATAACGGACTGCCGCAGGATGTATGCATGAATGCGGTCAGTGGTGCGAGCGGCTGGATCTCCATCGCCCAAGGGCAGGGCAAGGCCGAAGCGTTCCCGGTCAAGGCGTCCGATGCAAGAGCCGTGTGCAGCACAGCTACGGGCAACAACGTCGTGTTCACCGCATCCTGACGCAACCGAATCCGAAGAGGAATCAAGCATGTGGAGTATCGCGATATCGACGGTGGTGGTTTCGCTGATCGGCGCCTTTGCCCATTTCACGCAGCCGACCGAGCTGGCGGAGCGGCATGGCAGCGTGGCGGCAGTGGCCGAGAGCATGGCCGTCTATCGCGCCGCCGTCGTGCGCTACTTCAGCGCGCATGCGGGGCAGGTCGACACGAGCGTCGATCTCGCCACGTTGCGCAACGAAGGCGCGCTGCGCGACTGGTCCACCTTGGCGGCGGACCGCTGGAATAACTACCGCGCGGTCGACGGCACGATCTATATCTACGGTGCCGGCGTGCCGTCGGCGGACGTCGGCGCCGCGCTGGCGCGGCAGGCGCACAACTCGCTGATGGCTGGCACCTACAACCGGGCGACGGCGACGCTGTATTCACGGGCGGAAGGCGGACAGCACATCCCGCTGGCGCCATTGCTGGCGCATCGCCAGCTGGCCGATGGCGCGCCGGTCTGGCTGGCGGCGGCGCAATGAAGATTACCAACGCCAGGCAGCGCGGCATGACGCTGATCGAGGTTCTGGCGGCACTGGCCATCGGCGCCGTGCTGCTGGTGGGCCTTGCCAGCCTCGTGGAAAGCTCGCTGGACGACATGAAGGGCCAGCAGACGGCCTACTACCAGGCACAGGTCTTGGACGCGGCGCGCCGCTACCTCGACAAGAACTCGGCAGACGTCGCCACGCTGACGCCGGCGGGGACGGTCTTGCCCCTCACGCTGGCGCAACTCAAGGCCGGAAAATTCCTGCCCGACAATTTCGCGGAGACCAATCCATACCGCCAGGGCACGTGCGTGCTGGTGCGCCGGCCCGACCCGGTCAATTACGCGGGCCAGTTCGACGCATTGATCGTGACAACCGGCGGCGACAGGATCGGCGACAAGGACCTGCCGTCCGTCGCGATGCTGGCCGGCAGTGGCGGCGGCTATGTGTCCACCACGGCCTTCGGCCTGGCACGCGGCGCTTCCTGGAACATGCCGACGGATGCGTTCCGCAACGTGACGTGCCCGGGCGCCGCGAACGCCGCGTTGCGCGGCACGAAGGACGATGGCGGGCATCTCGTTTCCAGCCTGTTCTACGACGGGGCCGCGCAGCAGGCGGCGGATTTTCTGTACCGCGATCGTATTCCCGGCAAGCCGGAAGCGAACACGATGCGGACGCCGTTGCAGTTCGGCGTCAACGGTCTCGTCACTGCGGGGCAGCCTTGCCTGAACGAGGCGAACGTCGCGGCTCCGCGGGTGGGGGTTGATGAGGAAACTCGCAACGTGCTTACGTGTAGTAAGGATGGCGTGTGGGCGTTGCCGTCCAGCTGGAAGGATGCGGTGCTGACTTTTGAGGAATTGCCGGTGGGCCCAAGCACCAGGGCTGGCGATGTGCGCATGGTGACTGGATCGGGCCGCGCGTTCACTTATGCCGGTGGGGCCTGGGTGCCCCTCGCGGTGGACAAGGACGGCAATTTCCATGTTCCTGGCACGAGTTCGGCGCAAAAAATGCTGGCAGCGCAGGATATTACTTCCGACGGAACCATCCATGCGAAAGACCACATGACGACTGATCGCGACCTGCATGTGAGACAGGATGCGTTCGTCGAACGAAACCTGGAAGTCACCGGCGACGCGGAATTCAAGGGCAAGGTCGAGGTCGCTGGGGAAGTAGAGGTCGAGCGCGGCGTCAAGGCGAAGGGCTTCACTGCCGAGATGTGGATGACATCGCCTGCACTGGAGCTGTGGCACGACGGACGCGTCGCAGGCGACCCATGCCATTACCTGGAATATTCCGCGTATGCGGGGAGAGAAGTTCGGGTGTACCCACATGGCAGCATCGTTACCGACCCCCAGAAACGGCTGCTCATTTGCGGCAATGATAATAAATTCGTATATGTTCATGCACCCTGAAGCCAACCATCCTGCGATCAGGCGTCCCTTGCCGGGTGCCCTTGCCGCCATCGCCCTGTCCCTGACCCTGCTTTCCACCCCAGCCACCGCCTGCTGGGAGGAAGCAGCCTCCTACTACGGCGTCAGCGCGCACCTGCTGTATGCGATCGCGAAAACGGAGTCGGGGCTGAACCCGCGCGCGATCAACCGGTCCAACAAGAACGGCAGCTACGATATCGGGCTGATGCAGATTAACAGCCGTTGGCTGCCGATGCTGCGCAAGCATGGCATCGAGGAGCAGCAGCTGTACGACCCGTGCACCAGCATCCAGGTGGCGGCATGGATCCTGGCGGACAATATGCGCCGCATGGGCAGCACATGGGAAGCGGTGGGGGCGTACAACGCGCGCGATGCGGCGCTGCGCGTCAAGTATGCGTGGAAGGTGTATCGCAACCTGGATGCGGCTGCGCTGGAAGGTGGCGATGCGGCGGGCGGCTCATGAAACGGACGTTACTCCGGGGCGCACAGCTCCAGCCGGTAGCCCTGCGAGTAGGCGGTGCGGATCATGACGACTTTTTCGTCGCCGACCTGCAGTTTCTTGCGCAGCTTGTAGACGTGCTGCTCGATCGTCCGGCCGGCCACTTCACTGTCGGCGCTCCAGATCACCGAGCCGATCGTCTCGCGCGAGATATAGATGCCGGGGGACGAGAAGAACATCCATGCCATCGAGAACTCGCGCGGCGTCAGTTCGATGGGCTGGTCGAGGAAGGTGCAGCGGCCGCTGTCGCGGTCGAGTGTGTAGCCCGCGAACGTGATCGAGCGGCGTGCCTGCAGCGGCGCGCAACGGCGCAGCAGCGCGTTGATGCGGGCTACCAGCTCCACGGCTTCGAACGGCCGGTTGACGAAGTCGTCCGCACCGCTGTTGAGCGTCAGCGCCGCCAGCTCGGGGCTGCGTAATGGAGACACGATGATGACAGGCGTATTGTCCCCCGTGCGCAGGTTCAGCCACGATAAGATGCTGTTGTCGTCCCGCGGTTCCACGCCCATGTCGATCAGGATGAGGTCGACGCTGCTGCGCCGGATCGTGCGCAGCAATGCCGCTTCGTTGTCAAAGTGGACCGATTCATGGTTGGCCCTGGCGAGGATCGTTTTGACAGTGTCGGACACGGTGGAGTTGCGGATATAGCAGGCGATCTTCATGTTCGAGTAATCAACTTCCTATGTAAGCATTTTGCTGCCGTGATACTCGCTGGACCGCTGGGTAAGGGCCCGGACTATAATTAACCGAGGTAAAATTGTGTTGTATTTACTGAATTAGTTCATCGTACCCGGGCAGCGGGAGTCGACTCCACCGCCCCGGTGTCCTCCACCGAATACCGGGTACTGTTGAATTGGCTCTTAATCGAATCTTAACTCTTTTTTATTTTCCAGGTGAAACCAATGTCGTACCAGTCTTCCAGCCCTATCGACTTCCTGCGGGAAATGACGGCGCTTGCCCAGGGTGGTCAGGCATTCTCGGACGTTCACCTGGAGCAGGACGCGCAGGCGATGGTCAAGACGCCGCGCGGCTGGCAGCCGCTGCGCGAGGCGCCCGTCACGTTGAGCGAGATGAAACCTTTCCTCAACGCTGTGGATGAGGATTGGGAAGACAAGATTGTCGAACGTGCCCTGGACAGACCGCTGACCCTGCAGGACAGCCGCTTCCGCTGCAATATCTACCGGATGGCGTCCGGCACGAAGGTGGGTGTGTCGGTACGGCGTCTGCCGCTGCATCCGCTGAGCCTGGAAAGCACGGGCCTGCCGCTTTACGTGCGCACGCTGCTTGACGCTTCCAACGGCCTCGTCCTGGTATCCGGCCCTACCGGATCGGGCAAGACGACCAGTATCGCCGCCATGCTGGACTACATCAACGCCACCCGTAACGCACACATCGTCACGATCGAGGAACCGATCGAGTATGCGCTGCAGCGCAAGCGTTCCATCATCTCGCAGAAAGAAGTGCCGACCGATACGGCCAGCTTCTCCAGCGGCCTGCGCGAAGCGCTGCGCCAGAAACCGGACGTGCTGATGGTGGGGGAGATCCGCGACTTCAGCACGGCCGAAACGGTGCTGCACGCGGCCGAATCCGGTCACCTGGTGCTGGCCACAATGCACACCAATAACGCCATCGGCGCGATTACCAAGCTCCTCAGCTTTTTCCCGGCGGAGCAGCGCGAACAGCGCGCAGCCGCGCTGGCGGCGGCGCTGGTCGGCGTCATCTTCCAGGGCCTGCTGCCCAGCGAGAGCGGCCGCGACTTCGTGCTGGCCAGCGAAATGATCTTCAATAACAACGGCCAGGTGGCGTCGTTCATTGCCGAGCCGGGCAAGCTGCACCAGCTGGCCGACTTCATGAAGCGCAAGGACGACAATATGTCGCGCACCTTGAACGATGCGCTGCTGCAGCTCGTCAGCAAAAAGCTGATCAGCTCGAAAGATGCCATGCGGGCCGCCTACAACCGCCTGGAACTGCACGAGATCCTCGGCAATCTGCGCTGAACGGCGCATTCGCCGCGTTCTCACCATTCACCCCTCCCGACGGCACGCGGCCCTGGCGTGCCCATTATACGAACGCGGCATGACAATATCATGACGCAAGTAACCCGATCGCCCGCTCCTGGCAACATCGCGCTCAGGCAGCAAAACGGCAGTCGAGCCTGTGACAACATCGGTGCCAGGCACGAAAACTGTCACGACCTGGGCTGTGGTGCGGTCAATTGCCTCAGGCGCCAGGCGTGCGTCCCCGTGCTCTAAAGCTGAGTCCGTGACAGGTTTTGTGCCTGACCCCTTTGTGGTCAGCGGGCTCGGCAATGTTTCAGCCTTCGCGTGGCACTTCCGACGCGCCGGTAGGGCCCAGTCCTACGTCCGGATAGCCCGGCGGCTTATAAAAACAAAGTCCGGTCATCGTTACCATGGTCACACCTTAACGCGATTTGCAGGCCAACCGGCCGGGAGCGATCGCTGATGGGATGCAATGTCAACCTGAACGTTTTTAACTATCAAGGAGAAACATCATGGCATCGAATCGAAATAACAATCCAGCAGGCAACAACCAGTTCACGAACAACGGCGGCAACTCGCAGTCGGGCAACCGCGGCAACAGCCAGTCCGGCGATACGTCCAATCGCGGCTTCGCGTCGATGGACCCGCAGCGCCAGCGTGAAATCGCCAGCGAAGGCGGCCGTGCCGCGCACGCATCGGGCAATGCCCATGAATTCAACTCCGAGGAAGCACGCCGCGCCGGCTCGATGAGCCACAAGAACGACGGCAACCGTCAGAGCGGTAACGCCGGCAACGGCGGTGGTAACAACGCCGGCAATGGCGGGACCCGCGGCGGTTCCCCTGAGCAGCACGCCGAGGCTGGCCGCCAGAGCCACAAGAACGACGGCAACCGCCAGAGCGGTAATGGTGGGAACAGCGGCGGTAACGGCGGCGGCACCCGCGGCGGTACGCCCGAGCAGCACGCGGAAGCGGGCCGCCAGAGCCACAAGAACGACAAGCGCTGATCGCGCTGCCGTCTGAACGAACCGCCCTCCGGGGCGGTTTTTTCATGGTCGCGGCGATCAGTTGCCGCGGTAGGTCGAGTATCCAAACGGACTCAACAGCAGAGGGATATGGTAGTGGCGCGTCGTGTCGTCCACGGTGAATTCCACCGGCACCCGCGGGAAAAAGCCCGGCTTGCCGATGCGCGCGTAATGATCGCCGGTATGGAAGACGATCCGGTATTCGCCCTTCACCAGCGCCTGACCGGCAGGGAACAGCTCGCGGACACGTCCTTCGTTGTCGGTCGTGCCCATTGCCAACTGGCGCCAGTCTTTCCCGCCGCGCTGTTCCAGCGTAACGGCAACGCCGGCAGTCGGCTCGCCCGTCTGCAAATCGAGCACGTGGACACTGAGGGGATTGGCGGCGTGCGCCGGCGCGGTCAGGCCGAGGCAGGTGGCAAGCAGAATAACTGATGAGAGGTGGCGCATGTGAATGGTTCCGGGATTCAAAACAGCATGGTGCGCCTCGCACAGCGCCATGCGGATGACAATTCTGTCATGTCGAGTTCGGTGGACGAACGATCCGACCCGCCAGTGCGCCGCTCTCCTACGGCGGGGTTAGCGGACGCCTGATAAAGCGCGCTGGGTAGCACCGTTAACATGGATCCCATGAAGCGTCGACTCCGGTTGGCGCTTTGGCGAGAGTAGTTTTGCCGCCCTTCGGGGCGGCTTTTTTTTGCGCTGTCGCTGGTCATGGTGGAAACTTCCTCGAACTAATGGTGTCTTACCTCAGGTATACCACCCGATGGCTAGAATCGGATCAGTACGCCTGCGACCTTCCTGCGAGCTTCTTGCGAACATTGCAGCTTTGGACGAGAAAACCCGGGGCGAGAAGTGACAGCGCCTGTTTGGCGTCGCGTTCCGGCCACAGGAACTTGCATATTTCAACGCAGTAAAATTCGGGCCGCCGAGTGGCGGCGGCGAGAAAGATGCAAGCCGGGCTGGCGCACGCCACATGTAGCGCTTGTAGAGCGACCAATAGTGGCGCATGCTTTTCCGACAATCCCACACAACGGAGGCAGCCATGGTTCGCAAAGGAAACACGATTCGCCCCTTGCTCGACAAAGTTGTCGTTCTGGCCGCGCTGGCCGCGCTGGCCGGCCCCGCGGCAATGGCCCAGAACACCCGACTGGACGACCCGATCCCCGGAACGTTGGCGGTCAGCCCCGTGACAGTGGCGCTGCGTCCCGTGCTGCAGGGGCTGGCGTCGCCCGTTGCCACCGCCGTCGCACCGGGCGAGCCCGATTACCTGTACGTTGTCGATCAGGTGGGACTGGTGTGGAAAACGGCGGTGGGCGCCGGCGCGCGGCAGAAGGGCGAAAAGCAGCTGTTCCTGGACGTGCGCAGCAGGCTCGTGCCGCTGGGGCAGTTCGAAGAGCGCGGACTGCTGGGGCTGGCCTTCCATCCGGACTATGCGAGCAGCCGGCGCTTCTACACCTACACCTCGGAACCAGTCGGCCCCACGCCGGACTTCACCACGCAGCCGGCTGGCGTGGCAGCGAACCACCAGAGCGTGCTGACGGAGTGGCGCACGGATGCGGCCGGTAATGTCGACGCCGCCAGCGCGCGCGTGCTGATGCGCATCGACCAGCCGCAGGCCAACCATAACGCGGGCGCGCTGGCGTTCGGTCCCGACCGGCTGCTGTACATCTCGCTGGGCGACGGCGGCGCCGGCGACGACCAGGCGCCCGGTCATGCGCCGGAAGGCAATGCGCAGAACCTGGCACCGGGCAATGTGCTGGGCAAGATCCTGCGCATCGATCCGCTCGGCAATAACGCGGCAAACGGCGCCTACGGCATCCCGTCCGACAATCCCTTCGTGGACCGCGCCGGGGCCGACGAAATCTACGCTTACGGCCTGCGCAATCCGTTCCGCATGTCGTTCGGGCCGGACGGCACGCTGTGGGTCGGCGACGTGGGGCAGGGCGCCATCGAGGAAGTCAACCATGTCGTCGCCGGCGGCAACTACGGCTGGCGCATCAAGGAAGGCAGCTTCCTGTTCGACGCCAACGGCACCGGGCCGGGCTTCGTCTACCAGTCCAGCCCCGGCCTGCCTGCCGGCCTGATCGATCCGATCGCCGAGTACGATCATGCGGACGGGGTCGGCGCGCCTCCCGCGCGCGTGGCGGTCATCGGGGGATTTGTCTACACCGGAGCGTTGATGCCCGCGCTGAGCGGGCAATACGTGTTTGCCGACTATGTGGGCGCCGGTGGCAGCGGCACCTTGCTCACGCTCGGGCCGCGCAACGAGGTGCAGAAGCTCAACGTGCTGCGGCGCGAACCACTGGGGCTGTCGGTACTCGGGATGGGGCAGGACGCGGCCGGCGAACTGTATCTGTTGACCAGCGGCGGTGGCGGGCTGACGGGCACGTCCGGCGCCGTGATGAGGATTGCCGTGCCGCGCTAGCACGGGGGGCCGTGGCGGTTTGCTACACTGCGCGTTTTCCCGCGCGTTGTTTGCGCATTTGTTCGCGCTTTTGTTTGCACATCCGCCATGTCCCTGCCTTCCGAGCTGCGCGCCCGCGCACTGTATTGTCTGATTGAAACCGACCCGGCCGTCAAGGCCGCGGCCGTCGCCGCCATGGCCAAAGCGAGCGCCGCGGGCCTGTTGCCCGTCGACCCGGCGGCGCCGTTGCACGAGGAGCCGGGAACCGTGCCCGGCCGGCCGCCGCGTCCGGAGCTGGTGCCGCCGCGCGAGGTGGGGCGCCGTTCGATGGCAACGCTGGAAGGGCGCGCCATGCTGATCCATGCGCTGGCCCATATCGAGTTCAACGCCATCAACCTGGCGCTGGACGCGCTGTGGCGCTTTCCCGGCATGCCCGTCGAGTATTACCTGGACTGGCTGCGCGTGGCAAAGGAAGAGGCATACCACTATTCGCTGCTGGCCGCGCACCTGGGCACGCTGGGCTATGCGTATGGCGACTTTACCGCTCACAACAGCCTGTGGGAAATGGTCGAGCGCACGCGCGAGGATATCGTTGCCCGGATGGCCCTCGTGCCGCGCACCTTGGAAGCGCGTGGGCTGGATGCCATTCCGCCGCTGCGCGCCAAGATAGCCCAGGCGGGCGACGAAGCGGCGGCGGGCATCCTGGACATCATCCTGCGCGACGAGGTGGGGCACGTGGCGATCGGCAACCGCTGGTACGGTGACCTGTGCGCAGCACAGGGGCTCGATCCGGCCACGACTTACGACGAGCTGGTGGTGCGCCACCGGGCGCCTCACGTCAAGGGGCCATTCAACCTGCCGGCCCGCAAGCTGGCGGGCTTTACCGAAGCCGAGCTGGCGCGCTTCGGTTCAGCGTAAACGATCGACTACAGATTCACGCGTACGGCCACGTCGACCGGCGGCTCGCTGCCGGCGTCGGCCAGCACCTCCCAGCGCTCGAACATGTCGAGCAGGTCGGCATGCGTGTCGCTGAACGGGGCGGCTGCCCCCGGCTGCCACTCCGCGCGTCCGTCGGACGGTGCGTGCAGATACAAATCGATGTTCGCCATGCCTGCTCCTTCGGTTGAGTTCGAAGCGATTATCGGACGGGACACCGCGCGCCGGTGTAGGAGCACGCCGATCCCGTATGTCGGCTTGACACCCACCGCATAACGGCCTCGAGAGAGTACGAGACGACCGAAAGACAGGCAGATCTCCGTTTCCGTGATGACAGCCATATCGTTTTTGATATAGCTCCGTACAAATTTGTCATTGGTAATTGTGCAAGCCACACTCTACGATAGTGTCTTTCAAGATCCGAAAGGACTACCGTGCCTGGGCCAATCACTTCCGCATCCACCGTCGCTCCAGTCAGCCATGGCGCGAGCGCCTCCAGTTACAAGTCAGCCATGGCCCTGCTGGCCAGCCTGTTCTTCATCTGGGGCTTCATCACCGTCATCAACAACACGTTACTGCCGCACCTGCGCAGTGTCTTCGAACTGAGTTATACGCAGACGACGCTGATCGAGTCCGTCTGGTTCATCGCCTACTTTGTCGCCTCGATTCCGTCGGCCAAGCTGATCGAACGGGTCGGCTACAAGAAATCGATGGTCATCGGCCTGTGCATGATGGCCGTCGGCGCGCTGGGCATGATCCCGGCGGCGCGGCTGCCGTCGTATGGCGTGACGCTGTTCGCGCTGTTCGTCATCGCCTGCGGCATCACGCTGCTGCAGGTGGCGGCCAATCCGTATGTTGCCGTCGTCGGCCCCGCCGATACGGCGTCGTCGCGCCTGAACCTGGTGCAGGCGTTCAATTCGCTGGGCGCCACCCTGGCGCCGCTGTTCGGCGGCTACCTGATCCTGGGTCGCTCGACCAGCGGCACGTCCACGTCGGAGCAGGTACTGACGCAGGCCGAGCGCCTGGCCGATGCCCAGGCGGTGCAGCTGCCTTATCTGATCGTGGCCGCCGTGCTGGTGCTGCTGGCCATCGCCATCGCCCGCTATCCGCTGCCGGCCATGGGCGGCAAGCGCGTCGAGAAGGCGCAGCGCGGCAGCCATTCGCTGTGGCGCCACCGTAACCTGGTGTTCGGCGTCCCCGCCATCTTCATCTACCTGATCGCCGAGATCGGCGTGGCCAACCTGTTCATCAACTTCGTCTCGCAGCCGCATATCGGCAACGTCACGCACGAGCAGGCGTCGCACTACCTGTTCCTGCTGTGGGGCGGCATGATGGTGGGCCGCTTCGCCGGCAGTATCCTGATGCGCCGCATGTCGGCCGAACGCGTGCTGGGCGGCGCCGCCATCGGTGCCTGCATCGTGATGCTGATCGCCACCTTCACGACGGGTCCAACCGCCATGTGGGCGCTGATCGCCGTAGGCCTGTTCCACTCCGTGATGTTCCCGACGATCTTCACCTTGGGCATCCGCGGCCTGGGTCCGTTGACGGAAGAAGGCGCCGGCCTGCTGATCATGGCGATCGCCGGCGGCGCGCTGGTCGTCGTGCAGGGCTGGCTGGCCGACCACTACGGCCTGCAGAACTCCTTCCTGCTGACGGCCGCGTGCGAGCTGTACGTGCTGTTCTACGCGATGTGGGGCGCCAAGCCGACCAACGCGTTCCCGGACTGACGCAGCTGCAGCTTCATGGACGGCGACGGGTGCTCTGCAGCCGTCGCCGTCTGCGTTTACAATCGTGTTTTTTCACTGTCGCGAAAGCCGTCATGAGTAATCTGATCGTCGTTGCTACCATCGTCGCCAACCCCGGCCAGCAGGACGCCGTGCGCGCCGCGCTGGAACAGGTCGTCCCACCCAGCCGCGCCGAAGCGGGCTGCCTGCGTTATGAACTGCATGTCGACAATGCCGATGCGGCGCGGTTCGTGATGCTGGAGGAATGGACGGGCGCCGAGGCGCTTGCGCTGCACGAGGCGACGCCGCATTTCCTGGCGCTGGTTGGTGCCGTTGGCGGCAAGGCAGAGATTCGGGTGGAGAAGCTGACGAAGGTCGCGTGACCTCGAGGTTGCCGACCTGGCTTCGCATTTACGTCGGGAACAGGTGCCTGTCCCCAGCCCTCATTGTCCCGCTCAGGCCGTGCTTTTCGCGATCACCTTTACTACGAGGTTGTCCAGCGACTCGAGCTTGAGCCGATACCCCGGCTTGCCCGCGACGGCCTCGATGGTCCCCCATGCGAACACGCGCACGTAGTTCTTGCCGGAGCGGCCTTCCGTGAGGCGGCTCGTCAGCAGGCCGCCGCCCGCGTAGTCATCGATCCGGGCCAGCGGCACGTGGACCTTCAGCTTGCGGCTGCCTTCGTGCTCGGGCAGGCCTTCGCATTCGTCGAAGAACTCGATGTAGACGTGCTTCGGCTGCGGGTCGGGCCACAGCGCGATGCGCGCGCCGCCATACACGATGCGGCGGCCGTTCGTATCCGGCGCGATCCAGCGCACCTGGGTGACGGCCTGCCGGTAGCTGAGGCGCTGGCCTTCGATCGTCACGTACTGCTCCTTCAGCGCGTCGCCTTCGAACTGCGACCAGCAGTCGATGAATTTCTCCAGCAGGCCGGTACGCGTCCGGCCCGTGCGCGCCGGGCGCGGCTGGCCCGCTTCGGCGCTGCCGTCGTTCCCGTCGACATCCGCAACAGCCGCGGTTCCGCTGCCCGTCGGCCGTGGCGCCGCCTCGGCGCGGCGCGGTGCAAACACGTCAATGACGTTGGTTGCCTTGGCGTGCTCCTTGCGCGTGCCGTCGGCGTCGCCAGTATCTGCATTGCGTTCGTCGTCGTGCACCCAGCGGCAGGTGGGCAGGTGCGGATGGCCGGGTGGTACGCGGAAATGAATCTGGCGGAATTTCTCCCGCTCCTCGGCCAGCTGGTCATAGCCAACGCCCGAGACGAGCGGATTGCGCGCGAGCCGGCACGCCTTGTCAGAGCAGCGGAACGTGAACCGCCTGCGGCGCGCATCCGGCTGTGCGAAGTAGGCGCGCTGCGCGGTGTAGATGTCGATAATCCGGCCGAGTTCTTCGCACCAGGCTTCCAGTATCTGCATGCTTCCTCCATGAGTGGCAGCACCATTGTCGCCCGATGGCGGACAGCACGCCAGTGGCCGCGCCGCTATAATCGAAGCTCTCACGATCGGAACGCCATGAACCCTCACATCGCCCCCGTCGACCTGGCCAAGGCCTACCGCCTGCTGACCCATGGTCCTACCGTCCTTGTCTCCGGCAGCCACGCCGGGATCGACAACGTGATGGCCGCGGCCTGGGCCTGCGCACTCGATTTCGCGCCGCCGAAAGTCACGGTGGTGCTGGACAAGAGCACGAAGACGCGCGAGCTGATCGAGGCGAGCGGGCGCTTCGTGCTGCAGGTACCGGTGGTGCGGCAGCTGGCGCTGACCCAGGCCGTTGGCAACACCACGCTGGCGGACGATCCGGACAAGCTGCGCAAATGCGGCGTCACGCTGTTCCGCATGGACGGCGAAAGCGCGCCGCTGGTGGAAGGCTGCGCCGCCTGGCTGGTCTGCCGGCTCGTACCGGAGCCGCACAACCAGCAGACCTACGACCTGTTCATCGGCGAAGTGGAAGCGGCATGGTCCGATACGCGCGTGTTCGCGGACGGACATTGGCACTTCGAGGAGGCCGGGCCGGAGTGGCGCAGCCTGCACCACGTGGCCGGCGGCCATTACTATGCCATCGGGCAGCCGCTCAGCGCGGTGGACTGATCACCAGTCCACCTTCACCGTCAGCTTGACGGTGCGCGGCAACCCTGCCGCGAGGCGGGTGCCGGCACCGGCCCAGTAACGCTTGTCGCCGGCGTTTTCCACGTTGAGCTGCCACGTCGTGCGCTGACCCAGCATGCTTGTCGCATAACGGCCCCCTGCGGTGACCAGCGTCGTCCCGCCGAGGAACGCCTGATTCAGGTCGTTCACGGGGCGTCGCCCGGTGTAGTACGCGCCGGCATTCAGCGACAGGCCGGCGCCGACGTCATACGACACGAACGCGCTGGCCGTCCGCTTCGACGCATTTTCCGGCAGCTTGCCGTCGTAAGCGGCGCCGATGTCGCGGAACGTCGGGTCGATGTGCTGCGCCGAGGCCTGCCACGACAGGCGCGGTGTCAGCTTGCCTTGCGCCGATGCCTCGATGCCGCGGTAGCGCTGTTCGCCGTCGGCCGTAAAGAGGTTGGCGGCGTTGGTGTAGTAGCCGGGGCGGTCGATATCGAAAAACGCCAGTTGCAGCAGGGTGCCGACTGGCGCACGCCAACGCATCCCGAGTTCGTGCTGGCGGCTGACACCAGGCGCCAGGCGCTCGCCCTGGTTGGCGCTGCCCGTCGGTGCCGTGTCGCCTTCTTCCAGCCCTTGCGCGGCCGACGCATACAGCGACACGTCACGCGTCGGCTGCCATACCAGCGCCGCCATCGGCGTCGTCTTGCGGACGGCGTAGTGATTGACACCCTGGTCGCTGCGGAAGCGCACGCCGCGCACGCCGGCGATGAGCTGCCACTGTTCCGACAGCGTCATGCGGTCGATGGCGTACAGGCCCGTGTCGCGGCTGTCCAGCGCGGCCGTCGTCGGCGTTGTCGGTACCGCGCCGAACGTCACGCCGCCCGTGCCGGAAATGACCGTCGGGTCGTACAGGTTCTGCGCGGCGATCGTGTAATTGGCTGAATGGATCGGGTCCTGGCCCTTGTCGGTACGGGCTGCGCCGAACGTCAGGTCGTGGCGCACGAAGCCCGTGGTGACGCTGCCCGCCAGCTCCGCGCGCAGCATGGTCGAATCGACGTCCAGGTCCTGGATATTCCCGGCAATGCGGCCCGCACCCGTCGTGACGGCTGCCGCGTTATTCAGCCGAAAGATCGCGAGTCGGCGCGTGCGCGCCGTTTCGGCATGGCCGCCTTCGACGGTCAGCACCCAGTCATCGTTGACGGCATAGTCGGCGCGCAGCTGGACGTTTTTCGATTCGGTCGCAAACAGCGCCCAGTCCGGGCCCACGGCGCGGCGCGGGTCGACGGGGTGCGGCAGCGCAATGACGCCCGCCACGGCTGTCGGCAGGGCGATGCCGGCCTGCTCGGTGATGCGGCGGCGGTCGTATTCCAGGTCCGCCTTGACACGCAGGCGCGGGCTGACGGTCCAGTCCAGCGCCGCCGACGCGAAAGCGCGGTTGCCGTTGCCGACATCGTCCATATGCGACCCAAGCGTGCCGCCCGCCGCGTTGATGCGAATGCCCACGTTGCCGAAGCGTCGCCCGACGTCCACCGATGCGACAGCGCTGCCGTTGTCGTCGACGACCAGCCCGGTGCTGGTGACGTTCTTCGCCCCGGCCCGTTTCGTGACGAAGTTGACGACGCCGGCCGGCGACGTGAAGCCGTAGTACAGCGCCGTGGCGCCTTTCAGCACCTCGACCCTTTCCTTGTTCTCCATCGGCACCTGCGAGAAATTCATCACGGGCAGGGAGCCGTTCAACCGGTAGTTGGTGCGGTTCTCGACGGCGATGCCGCGGATGACCAGCTGGTCCCACGTCTCGCCGCCGTTCTGCTGGCGCGTCACGCCGGCGGTGTTGCGCACGGCGTCATACAGGCCGGCGGCGGCCTGCAGCTCCAGCACGTCGCGCGTGATGACGTTGACGGTGGACGGCACGTCCATGATGTCGGCACCGCGGAACGATCCCGCTTCGACGGTGTTCGGCACGAAGCCTTGCGCCCTGGCGGCAGTGATGCGCACGGCCTGCAGGCTTGCATCGTCGGACTGGGCGAGCGCCGTCGCCGGGAAGGTGATGACCGAGAAGGTGACGACCGGGAAGGCGAGGGCGATGGCGAGGTGGAGCGGGCGAGGCGTCATGATGGCGGCGGTGTTTCAGGGAGGCGCCATCATGCCGTAAATGATAATCATTATCAAGTGTGGATACGCCGCGGCACCGTCATCAGCGCTGTGAATGGCCGAGATGGGAAATCGCAATTGGATTGATGGGCGGGCGTTGCGTAAGCTACCTTCATTGCCTAACGCCAACTAATACCAACCATGTCCGCTTACAGCTATTCCCTGCCAGTCCAGACCCACGGCGCCATCCGCCGCGCCGCCCGCAACCTGTGGGCCGCGTTCGTGCGCGCCTTCGTCAAGTCGGGGCAGCCGTTCGTCGACGGCCCGATGCCGCCGACGTCGATGTAACCGACCGATCTCGTTACTGCGCCCCGGTGAAGTTCTTGCGGATCCCATCCCAGCAGCGCTGATAATCGCGCTGCCGCAGCGGCGTGCCCAGCGCGTGCGCTGTCGGCACGATCACATTCCTCGTCTCGAACATGAACGCCATCGTGTCGGCCACCCTGGCTGGCTTGCTGGTGTCCGCCGCGCTGGCCTTGTCGAACGTGGCCGCATCCGGTCCGTGGCCGCTCATGCAGTTGTGCAGGCTGGCGCCGCCGGGCACGAAGCCGCCGCCTTCCTTGGCATCGTAAGCGCCGTGGATCAGCCCCATGAATTCGCTGGCCACGTTGCGGTGGAACCACGGCGGGCGGAACGTGTTTTCTCCCGCCAGCCAGCGCGGCGGGAAGATGACGAAGTCCAGCGTGTCGACGCCCGGCGTGTCCGACGGCGCCTGCAGCACCAGGAAGATCGACGGGTCGGGGTGGTCGTAGCTGATCGAACCGATCGTGTTGAAGTGGCGCAGGTCGTAGCGGTACGGCGCGTAGTTGCCGTGCCACGCGACGACGTCCAGCGGCGAGTGGCCAATGTCGGCGCGCCACAGATTGCCGCAGAATTTCGCCACCAGCTCAAAATTGCCTTCGCGGTCCTCGAAGGTGGCCACCGGCGTCTCGAAGTCGCGCGGATTGGCCAGGCCGTTCGAGCCGATCGGCCCCAGGTCCGGCAACTGCAGCAGCGCGCCGAAGTTCTCGCAGAGATAGCCGCGCGCGCCGCCGTCCGGTAAATCCACCGCGAAGCGCACGCCGCGCGGGATCACGGCGATCTGCTGCGGTTCGATCTCCAGCACCCCCAGTTCCGTGCGCAACCGCAGGCGGCCCTGCTGCGGCACGATCAGCAATTCCCCGTCAGCGTTATAAAAATAGCGGTCCGCCATCGGGCGGTTGGCTGCGTACAGGTGGATGGCGCACCCCGTCATCGCCTCGGGCGAACCGTTGCCGGCCATCGTCACCCAGCCTTCGATGAAATCCGTCGGCGCGTCCGGCAGCGGCAGCGGGTCCCAGCGCAGCTGGCTCGGTGGCGCCGCGTTGGTGAAGGCGCTGACGATGCGGCCGTTGTCGAGGCGTTCGAACTCGCCGTGCTGCGCGGCCGGGCGGATGCGGTACAGCCACGAGCGGCGGTTATGACTGCGCGGCGCCGTGAACGCGGTGCCGGAAATCTGTTCCGCATACAGGCCGTACGGCGCGCGCTGCGGCGAGTTGCGGTGCGCCGGCAGGGCGCCCGGCAGCGCCTCGGTGGCGAATGTGTTGCCGAACCCCGTCAGATAGCCGGTCGGCAGGCTGGTCGATGCTTCCATGGTGTGTCTCCTGGTCTGTTTGCCGCACTGTAGACCACCCGCCAGGGTTTTACGAGATCAATACTTGAATGTAGACTATTGATTTTGTAAATAGAGGTGGCGATGGACATCGACCTGAACCTGCTGGCCGTGTTCCAGCACGTCTACCGCGAGCGCCAGATCTCGGCGGCGGCGCGCCGGCTGGGATTGACGCAGTCGGCCGTCAGCAATGCGTTGGCGCGGCTGCGCAAGGCGTTCGGCGACGAGCTGTTCGTGCGCACGGCGGCGGGGATGCAGCCCACGCCGTTTGCCGAGCAGCTGGCGGAGCCGATCGGCGCGGCGCTGGACAACGTGGCGCTGGCGCTGAACTACCGCAGCGGCTTCGCGCCCGCCACCAGCGAGCGCGTTTTCACGGTCGCGCTGACCGACGTCGGCGAAGTCTATTTCATGCCCGTGCTGATCGAGCGCTGCCGGGCGCTGGCACCCGGCGTGCGCGTCCGGTCCGTGCGCGCCGGCAGCATCGCGCTGAAGGAGGCGATGGAGACGGGCCGCGTCGACGTTGCCATCGGCGCCTTCGACGACATGTCCGAAGCGCTGTTCCAGCGCCACCTGTTCCGGCAGCGCTTCGTCACATTGCTGCGCGCCGGCCACCCGCTGACGCAGGGCGCCATCGATATCGAACGCTTTGCCGGCGCGGCGCACCTGATCGTCGATGCCATCGACAGTCCGTACGACCGCATCAACGGCCTGCTGGCGAAAGCGGGCGTCGTGCCGGCGGCCAGCGTGCCGCATTTCACGGCGGTGCCGTACATCGTCGGCGCGGGCGACCTGGTGGTGACGGTGCCGCAGAAGCTGGCCGAACGCGCCGCGGCGTCGTTCGGCCTGACGTGGATCGAGCCGCCGCTGGCGCTGCCGACATTGCAGACCAACGTCTTCTGGCACCGCCGCTTCGGCCAGGACCCCGGCAACACGTGGCTGCGCGAGCTGATCGCCGCCGAATTCGCCGAGTAGTAAGGGTCGAGCAGCGTCAGCCGGCCTTCATCTGCGCCCGCACCACCTTGTGGACGAACGCCAGCTTCTCCAGCACCGGTGGGCTGAGTGTGAACGGATACGAATCCGGCATGCCGATGCTGCGGTTCAGGCTGTTCAGCACGTACGTCAGCGAGAACCACTCGCTGACGGTGTCGTCGAACGCATCCGTCTTTGCCGGCGCCACGGCGATTTCCAGCGACGGCTCTCCCGCCTTGCGCGGATTGAGCGCCAGGCCGCAGGCATGCGCCGTCTCCAGCGTATCCATCATGTGCAGATAGTGCGCCCACGTCTCGGCCCAGTCTTCCCACGGGTGCGAGCTGGCATAGGTGCTGACGAAGCGCGATTCCCAGTCCGCCGGCGGACCTTCGGCGTAGTGGCGCTGCAGTGCCGCGCCGTAGTCGGCGCGTTCGTCGCCGAACAGGGCGCGGTATTCGTCGATCCACTCGCTGCCGACGATCAGGCGGTCGAAATAATAATGGCCGCTTTCATGGCGGAAGTGGCCCAGCAGGGTGCGATACCGCTCGTGCATCTGTTCGCGCGTGCGTTCCCGTTCGGCCGGATCGGCTTCGGCGATGTTCAGCGTGATAAGGCCGTTGGCATGGCCCGTCATCACCGTCTGGTCGGAGACGCCGTCCTCGAGGAACTGGAAGGCCAGCCCGGTTTCCGGCTCGACCTCCTTCGAGACGGGCGTCAGGTGCAGGGTCGCCAGCGAGAACAGCAGGCGGCGCTTGGCGGCCTCCAGGCGCGACCACAGCACATGGTTTTTTTCCGACGACAGCGCCGGGATGACGACCGTCAGCTGGCACGACTCGCACAGGTCGTGCGGGTCGTCGGCCGGCAGCATCCAGTTGCAGACGTCGTGCTGGACGTAGTTGGCGCACTGTTTATACAGCTTGCCTTCGTCGAGGCGGTTCAGGCTGCGCCACAGGCCGTCGTCGGTGGGCTCGAAGCTGTTGACGCGGCGCAGCGCCGGCTGGTAGCCGAGCATGCTGCCGCAGTGGAAGCAGACGGTGTTTTCAAAAAAGACCTGGTGCGAGCACTTGTCGCAATGAAACGTTTTCATGGGTGGTTACGCGGATGGGTTATGAGTGTTCGGTCAACATAATCTACCAGCAATTTCCATGACGTTTTGACCATGTAAGACAACGCCTCATACCGTGCGCGGGCCCAGCCGTGCTGGCGGCAGGTCGGGCCGGCCGTCGTCCTCGTCATCGTCCTCGCCGACGACGTGCAGCCCCTTCGCCATGTCCACCGCCACGCGCTGCACCGGCCGCACATTGCCCACGCCCAGTTCCTCCATCAGCTCCAGGGTCCCCAGCAGCACCTGCTGCTGCGTGTCCATGAACGTGCCGTAGGCCGGCACCAGCACGAAATACACGACCTCGAATTCCAGCGCGTCCTGCGTCACGTTCTTCAGGTGGGCGCGGTCGAAGCGCACGGACTCCTGTCGCTCGACGATTTCCTTCAGCCGCGCCGGGATCTCGCGCGCCACGGCCACCGGTGTGGCCGGATCGAGCAGCAGCGGGAACGCCACGCGCCGGTTGGCCATGCGCTTGTAGTTGCGCACCGTGTTTTTCAGCAGGTCGGCATTGGCGATCACGACCTGCTCGCCGCTGTCGGCGCGGATGCGCGTCGTCTTCAGGCCGACCTTTTCGACCGACCCGGAAACCCCGTTGACGACGATCGCGTCGCCGACTTCAAACGGCTTGTCGACGGCGATCGACAGCGAGGCGAACAGGTCGCCCAGGATATTCTGCACGGCCAGCGCGACGGCAATGCCGCCAATGCCCAGGCTGGCGACGAACGCGGAAATATTGATGCCCAGGTTGGCCAGCACGGCCAGCAGGAAGATGGTCCACAGCACCGTCTTCATCGCCCAGTTCAGCAGCGTGTGGGCCACAGTGGCCGGCGCATCCGGGTCCTTCGCGTGGCTGCGGAAGTAGCGCCGCGACGTCACGGACAGCGCGTGGTCGATGTACAGCACCAGCTGCATGCCCAGCGTGATGAACCACAGGTGCCGCACGCGCAGATCCCACGGCGCGGGCAGGTCCAGCACCGTCAGGCCGATCAGGATGGCCGTCAGTGCGATGGCCAGCATGCTGGTGCGGCCCAAGGTGGCCGACAGCACTTCGGCATAGGGGCGGTCGGATTTGCCGGCTTCGGCCAGTCTGGCGATGCGGCGCCGGCCCCAGGCGATCGCGGCATGCATCAGCAGGAACGATACGACGGCGACGGCCCCGGCCGTCAGCCAGTTCTCCAGCTCGATACTGCGCACAAAGTTGAATTGACTCCAGAATTTCATGTTGCCTCCGTCTTTTGCTTGTTGACAGGGTAACAAGCTCGGCGGCGAGGCGGTCGCACGGTTCTGTCCGGCAACCCTGGCGGTCACAAAAAAAGGATACCAATGCAATTCCACTTGGTCTAGTATACATGCCAATCCAATACCGGTTGCTGTCCAGCTGGTGCTGGGGCTGCATAACCTGACAGGAGGATTCATGAAGCGTCTGTGGTGGTTTTCGGCTTTTTTCCTGCTCTACGAGCTGACGGTCTATCTGACCAACGACATGATCATGCCCGGCATGCCCCGCGTCATGGCGGAGTTCGGCGGCCCCAGCCGGTATATCGGCCTGTCGCTGAGCCTGTACATACTGGGCGGCTGCACGTTGCAGATCTTCCTGGGACCGCTGGCGGACCGCATCGGCAAGCGCCGCGTGATGCTGGGCGGCGCGGCATTCTTCCTGCTGGCGACCGCGCTGGTGCCGCTGGCGGGATCAAGCCCGCAGTTCCTCGCCATCCGCTTCTTCCAGGGCATGGGCTCGTGCTTCATCTTTATCGGCTATGCGGCCATCCATGAACTGTTCGACGATACCCGCGCCGTCAAGCTGACGACCCTGATGGGCAATACCACCGTGTTCGCGCCGCTGATCGGCCCGGTGGCAGGCAGCGCCGTCATCAGCGTGTTCGATTGGCGTGCCGTGTTCGTCACGGCGTTCGTGCTGGGCGCCGTCGCCTGGGCGGGCCTGTTCCGCACGATGCCCACTGGCGGCGGCAAGCCGTTGGCGGCCGGCGAGAAAAGCCTGGCGGCCAGCTACCGCGCCATCTTCACGAACCGCACCTTCATGCTGGGCATCCTGGTCGCCGGCCTGGCGATTACGCCGCTGACGGCGTGGATTGGCCTCTCTCCGGCCATCCTGCTGCAGCACGGCGGCGCCAGTTATGGCACGTATATCGCCTGGCAGTGCGCCATCTTTGTCGGCTTCGTGCTGAGCACCTTTGCCATCCAGCGCATGGGTGGCGAGCTGCCGCTGGGCCGTTTGCTGCGCCAGGGCGGCCTGCTGGCGCTGGTCGGCCTGGGCGGCGCCGGCTTCGCGGCGGGCCAGCCGCAGCTCTTCATCGCCTGCATGTTCGTGTTTTCCGCCGGCTTCGGCCTCTTCAACGGGGCGCTGATCCGCATCGCGCTGACGGCAACCGGGCAGTCGATGAGCCTGACGTCCGCCGCCATGAGCCTGTTGTACTGCCTGTACATCGCCCTGGGGCTGGAGCTGTACAACGCCATCTGCGAACGCTTCGGCTACACGCTGCAGGCGTATGCGCTGTGCGGCGTGCCCGTCGCGCTGGCCGTCTGCGCCGGACTCTTTTACATCGCGCGCGGCCACGATGCCCGCCTGCGCGCCACCGTCGCCGTGCCGGCCTGAGCGCGGGAGAAACCGATGAGTTTCGATACCGGGTATGAGCTGGAGATCGGCGCGCTGAAGGCGGACTTTCTGGCGTGCCGGCAGTGGGAGCTGCTGTGCAGCCACGGCGCCTCGCTTGACGCGGCGCAGCGCCTCGTGCAGCAGGGCCGCGCGTGGCGCCAGCGGCTGGCGGCCCTGCGCGAACACGTGTACACGCACTTCGAACTGTTCGACGCGCGGCGCGTATCGTCGCTGCTGGCGATGCCCACGCGTGCGCTCGACGAGCTGCTGCTGCACCGCATCTGGATGGGTGGCGCGCTGCCGGACGGCGTGCGCCAGGCCGTCTGCCAGTGGGGCGCGGCGCTCGACGAAGTGGACGGCGGCTGGCGCTGCGTGCTGTGGGTATGGGATGCGGCGCAACTGGCGGGCGATCCGCTGTTCCGGCCCGGCCCGCGCGTCGATGTGGACACTATCGGCCGCTACACGGTGGGCGGCCATGAGCTGGACGTGCGCAGCCTGGCCGCGCTGATCCACCGCTGCGCGCCGGGCCTGATGCAGCGGCTGGCGCAATGGCACGCGGCGCGGTGCTACGTCAACCTGTCCGACTACCTGCGCATCCTCGTGCTGCGCGAGGAGGGCGGCGTCTACCTGGACGCGGACACGATGCCGTACCGCGGCGCCACCGTGTTCCTGGCGCGGCCGGAAGTGCCGGACTACGTGAGTTTCGACACGGTGGACGGCCACATCGTCGGCACGCACGTCTCCTGGCTGAACCTCGTGCGCGACGAAAACGGCCTGCTGGCGGCGCGCCGTGGGGACGCGGCGGTGCGCGAGCTGGCCGACGAAATGGAAGGGGCGCTCGGCGCTCTGTCGCCCTTCGGCGTGCCCGACCCGCGCCTGCTGCAGCAGGCCACGTATTACCGGTGGCGCCGGCACGCCGGCAGCACGCTGCTGTCCTGGCACGACATGACGCAGGCGCACGGCGTGCTGGCCGACCCGCGGCCGGAGTCCGTGGTGGCCGGCGTGCGCGGCATGCGGCTGCGCACGGATGGCGATACGGGAGCACCGCAGCCGCTCTCGCCCGCCGAAGCGCAGGCGTACGAACGCTGCGTGGCGGCGCTGGCGGAACGGGACTGGCGGCTGGCGCAGCCCTTGGCGCTGGAACGTCTCGTCGAGCTGACGTGGGTGACGGAAGTCGCGCCGATGGCGTACGCGCCGCAGTTGCGCGCGCAGTCGGCCGGCTGCAATTACTACTCGTTCCTGTCGGACGACCCGCACCTGGATCGCGTCAACGCGCTGTTTGCCGCCTATCTGCTGGCCCGCAACGGCGAGCGCATCGCCCGGGGCGATTTCTGGCAGCCCATCCGCGGTGCCTGCGCGGGCACGCGGCCCGTCCCACGCCGCCGCGAGCTGTCCGCCCATGAATGACCGCCACGATTCCCCGCCGTTGACGTTCGTTCCCGGCCATGCCGTGCCGGCGCCGGACCTGGACCGGATGGCCGCGCTGCTGTTCGAGACCAGCTACCTGGAGTACTGCTCCGTGGCCAACCGCCTCGGCCTGCCGCCGCGGCAGCTGCAGCGCCGGCAGAACATCGATCCATGGCTGGCGCACATCGTCGCGCTGTACGAGGGCCCGCGCCTGGCCGGCTTTTATAACGCGGCCACCCTGGCGCAGTACGCGGCCACGCCCGCCGTCAATCACTACCGCGCCGAAGTGCAGGCGATGGACGCGGCGTACGACGCTTTCGTCACGCGGCATGCCGGTGCCGGGGAACTGTTTGTCGCCAGCCTGGCCATCGAGCCGGCGTACCGCGGCCGCGGCCTGCTGGACGTGCTGCTGGCCGACATTGTCCGCACGGCGCGACGGCAAGACTGTCCGGCCGTCTGCCTGACGGTGTGGCGCAGCAGCGCGGCGCTGCCCATGTACGAACGCCGCGGCTTCGAGGTACGGGGCACGTTTGACGACGCATATCCGCTGTTTTTCGACCGCCTGGACTGCCTGGCGCGGCCGCTTACCACGCAGGAGGAGCAATGAACGACACCATCGACACCATCGGCAAGCACAGTATCAAGGAGCGCAATCCATCCACCGTCAGCACGGCCGTGACGCGCCTTGCGCCGCGCGGCGATCGCCCGCTGCGCGTGCTGAGCGCAAGCGACTGGCGCCATTGGGAGGAGAACGGCTATATCGTCATCGAAGAGGCGGTCCCGCGCAGCACGGTCGAGCGCATCGGTGACCTGATCTGGGAATTCGAAGGGATGGACCCGGCCGATCCCGGTACCTGGTATCCGCCGGAGAAATCGCGGCTGCGCCGTACGGAACTGAGCTACAACGCGGGCATGGTGGAGCTGTATCATCACCAGCTGCTGTGGGACGCACGCCAGTCGCCCCGCGTACACGGCGCGTTTGCCGACCTGTGGGGCACGCCGGAGCTGTGGGTGTCGATCGACCGTGTCAACCTGAACCTGCCGCCCGAGCCGGGCTTCGAGTTCCGCAGCTTCATGCACTTCGATTACGATCCCGATGGGGAAACGGACAGCGTGCAGGGCGTGCTGTCCGTCAGCGACCAGGTGGACCCGGAGGTGGGCGGTTTCGTCTGCATTCCCGAACTGTTTCGCAACTACGCGGCATGGCGCGCGCGCCAGCCGGACGACTGGGACTGGTACCGGCCGGATGTGACGGGGCTGCCCGTCGAGCGCGTGCCGCTGAGGAAGGGCGACCTGCTGATCTTCAACAGCCGCCTCTGTCACGGCATCCGCCAGAATATTTCGCGCGACAAGGCACGCATGGCCCAGTATATTGCCATGCTGCCGGCGCGCGAGGAAGACGCGGCAACGCGCGAATGGCGCATCCGCAGCTGGCGCGAGGGCCTGGCGCCGCAGGGCTACAGCCTGCACGGCGCGGCGCACGGCAGCCGCTACGATGCGGCACAATTGACGCCGCTGGGCGAGCGGCTGCTGGGACTGACGTCCTGGCGCGACTGATTTGAAACGAGAGGAAGCGATATGGCAGTGCAGAACAAAGACATCGGACAGCTGTTCATGGTGGGCTTCGACGGCCTGGCGCCGGATGCGGCGATCGAACGGCTGATCCGCGAGCGGCAGGTGGGCGGCGTGATCCTGTTCCGCCGCAACGTGCATACGCCGGGCCAGGTGGCGACCCTGTGCCGCCGGCTGCAGGAAATCAATGCGGAAGTGTCCGACGTGCCGCTGCTGATCGGCATCGACCAGGAAGGCGGCATGGTGATGCGCATCGAGCAGGGCGTGACGCCGATGCCGGCGCCGATGGCGTTCCAGGCGGCCGGTTCCAGCGCCGATTGCGCCGCGCTGCACCGCATCAGCGGCGCCGAGATGCGCGCCATCGGCATCAACATGCTGCTGGCGCCCGTGCTGGACGTGAACAACAACCGCAGCAATCCCGTCATCGGCGTGCGCGCGTTCGGCGAGGATGCCGACACGGTGATCCGCTACGGCGGCGCCGCCATCGGCGGACTGCGCGAGGCGGGCGTCATCGTCACGGCCAAGCACTTCCCCGGCCATGGCGACACGGCGGTGGACTCGCACCATGCGATGGCGCTGGTTGGCCACGACCAGGAACGCCTGCGCGCCGTCGAGCTGGCGCCGTTCCGCGCCGCCATTGCGCAAGGCGTGGATGCCATCATGACGGCGCACGTGGCGTTTCCCGCCTTCGAGCCGGATGCCGGCGTGCCGGCCACCTTGTCGCCCGCCGTGCTGACGGGATTGCTGCGCGACGAAATGGGCTACGACGGTGTCGTCATCTCCGATTGCCTGGAAATGGGCGCCATCGCGGACGGCATCGGCGTCGAGGAGGGCGCCGTCGGCACCTTGCTGGCCGGCGCGGACATCGTGCTGATTTCGCATACCGAGGCGCGCCAGCATGCGGCGATCGACGCCGTGGCGGCCGCGCTGGCATCGGGCCGCCTGTCGCAACAGCGGGTCGATCAGGCACTGGCGCGGGTGCGGCGGCTGAAGAAAGCCGCCGCGGTGCAGGGCTGGCGCGAGCTGCCCGCCACGCCGGCTGGCCTGATGGGTGCCGACGCGCTGGCGCTGGCGGCCGACGTGCAGCGTCGCGCGTTGAAGGTCGAGGGTTCGTTCCGGCCGCTCGACCCGGCGCAACCGGTCGCGCTGATCACCTTCGAGGTGCGCGACCGCACCGAGGTGGATGAGGTGGCGAATGGCCGTAACAAGGAGGCGCGCAGCTCGATGCTGGACGGGCTGACCGCCGGCGGGCTGACGGTGCAGGAATTTGCGCTGTCCGCGCAGCCCACGCAGGAAGACGTGGATGCGGCCATCGCCTTTGCGTCGGACGCGGAGCAGATCGTCGTGCAGACGTACAACGCCATGCTGGTGGAAGGGCAGCAGCGGCTGCTGGCCGCGCTGCCGGCGGACAAGCTGTGGGTGGTTGCCGGTCGGCTGCCGTATGACCTCGATCTGGTGCCGGGCGCGCAAGGCCGCCTGGCCGCCTTTGGCTGCCGGCCGCCGGCGCTGGCACCGGTGGTCGAGAAGCTGGTGGGGTAGAAGCACCGGGGACTGGCTCCGCAGGTGCCTGTCCCCGACGTGAAGCAAGAGGCATTCATGTCGCCGAGGATGCTTCGGCCAACACGTCGGGGACAGGCACCTCGCGGGCCCTGCGGCCCGAGAGGAGCCAGTCCCCAGCGGCATTTCGTCCAGCGACCGTGAAGTGCCGGGGACTGGCTCCGGTGTAAGGCAACCCCTTCACCGGTGCCTGTCCCCGACGTGAAGCCTCCGGCGTCACCTCAAGTACCGCATCGGGGGTCAGGTCCGACATTCGGACATTTTGTCCGAATGTCGGACCTGACCCCGGCCCCGGGGACTGGCTCCGGTGTAAGGCAACGCCTTCACCGGTGCCTGTCCCCGACGTGGAGCCTCCGGCGTCATCTCAAGTGCCTGACCCCGCCCCCGAACCATGGTAACGTACCGCGACCATTGGTAAAGGAGACTCGCGTGTTCGCCCGTATTTCCCTTTTTGCCCTGCTGGCCGCCCTGGCCGGTTCTGCTACCCTTGCCTCCGCCGAGGCGCCCACCTATAAAAACCCGCTGAACCTGCGCCTGCCCGATGGCGAGCTGGCGCAGAACTGTGCCGACCCGGCCATCCTGCGCGACCCGCAGGCCGACCGGCCCACGTGGTACCTGTACTGCACGACGGACCCGGTCAGCAAGAAGGAGAAGGACGCGCAAGGCTGGCGCTTCCGGCTGATGCCGATCTACCGCTCGCACGACCTGGTCGACTGGACGTTCGTCACCGACGCGTTCAGCGAGCGCCCGGCGCCGGCGACGGCGACGGCCGGGCTGTGGGCACCGGAACCCGTCTACCTGAACGGGCGCTACTACCTGTACTACACGATCACCGACGTCGACGACGCCCACAGCCCGGAACCCGGCTGCGACACGGACAGCGCCATCGGTGTGGCCACCAGCGCGTCGCCCACCGGACCGTGGCAGCCGGCGCCCGGACTGGTCGTGGCGCCGCGCCGCGCGGGCCCGGGCTGCAAGTTCCACTGGACGTACGACCCGGACGTGCTGACGCAGGACGACGGCCGCCACTACCTGTACTACGGCAGCTACGGCGGCGGCATGTTCGTGCAGCCGCTGACGCCGGACGGCCTGGCGCTGCGCGGCGAACCGACGCGCATCGGCACTACGTGGCGCTACGAAGGCGCCGAAGTGGTGAAGCACGGCGGCTATTATTATCTGTTTGCCTCGTCGACCAACTGCTGCGCGGGTCCGATGACGGGCTATGCGCTGTACGTGGGCCGCGCCACCCGGCCGGAAGGCCCGTTCCGCGACCGCCAGGGCATCGACCTGGCCGCGGCCCGCGTCGGCGGCACCCCGGTGCTGCCGCAAAGCGGCAACCGCTGGATCGGGCCGGGCCACAACACGGTGTTCCAGGACGGTGCCGGCCAGTGGTGGACGATCTACCACGCCGTCGACCGCAACGAACCGTACTTCGCGGCGCCCGGCCTGACGCGCCGCCTGGCGATGCTGGACCGGGTCGACTGGGTCGATGGCTGGCCCGTGGTCGCGGCCGGGAAGGGCCCATCCGATGCGCAGCTGCCCGGCCCCAGCGCCGTGGCGGGCAATGCAGACACGCTGCGCCCACCGCTCGATCCGCCGGCCAGCGCGGACAAGGCCCGTACCGTCTGGCGCGAGACGTTCGCGGGGCCCCGGCTGGCACCGGCGTGGCGCTGGCTGCGCCGTCCGCCGGGGGCCGACTGGAAGGTGGCCAAGGGCCTGACGTGGCGCACCGGCGAGGGCGACCTGTATGGCGACGTCAACTCAGCGGCCATGCTGACGCGCGCGCTGCCGCCCGGCGACGTGCGCATCGACGCCCGGGTGCGGCTCGACGCGCCGGAAGACTGCTGCGCCACCCACGTGCAGGCCGGCCTCGTGGTGCTGGGCGACGACGACAACTACGTCAAGCTGGCGGTGCTGGCCGACGCGGGCCTGCACCAGGTGGAATTCGCCAAGGAGGGGAGCCCGGAGCAGCCGGACTGGCCCCGCTACGGCAACACGGTGGCCGGCACGCCGGGCCAGCCCTGGACGTGGCTGCGGCTGGAAATCCGCCAGGCGGGCGCCGAACAGCAGATCGCCGCGTGGTCCAGCCAGGACGGCAGGAACTGGGTCGGCGGCGGCGTCTGGACGCACCGCCTCGGACCCGCGCCGCTGAAACTGGGGCTGGTGGCCATGGGCGGCGGCGCGCGCCGGGCCGTGTTTTCGGACGTGACGGCGGCCCGGCTGTCGCGGTGAAGTCACACGTCGTCCGCGCGGCTGCCAAGCGGACGACGTCGGCAATATTATTACTGGTAACATGAACCGGGAGTAAAGATGGCATAAAAAGCAGCGCAAAAAGCGATCCAGAAAAATACGGAGGAGCGACAAAGTGGACCACCCCCGGCCGCAATTGCGGCGTCCCGAATGGCTCAATCTCGATGGCCCGTGGCAGGCCATGCTGGACGACGAAGCCGTCCATCACGACCCGGCCACGGTGCCGTTCGACCGTACCATCATCGTGCCGTTCCCGCCCGAGGCGCGGGCCAGCGGGCTGCATGACACGGGCTTTCGCCGGCGCGTCTGGTACAAGCGGATCGTCGGCCTCGACGACAGCCTGCTGCCCGCGTCGGACGAACGGCTGATGCTGCACTTCGGCGCCGTCAACCACCGCGCGCGCGTCTGGATCAACGGCTTCTTCGCCATTCAGCACAAGGGCGGCCACAGTCCGTTCTCGATCGACGTCACCCGCTACCTGACGGGCCACACGCTGGAGATCATCGTGCAGGCCGAGGACGATCCGCACGACATGCACAAGGTGCGCGGCAAGATGGACTGGGAGCTCGAACCCCATTCGATCTGGTACCCGCGCACCACCGGCATCTGGCGCACCGTGTGGCTGGAAAAGGTGGCGCGCTCGCATGTGGCGCAGCTGCGCTGGACGGCGGACGTGTTCACCTGGCAGGTGCGCCTCGATGCCGATATTGCCCACCATGCGCCCGGCAGCACCGTCAACGTGGCGCTGCGCCTGGGCGAGCAGGTGCTGGTGTCGGACCGCTGCATGCTGCTCGAAGGCCGGCTGTCGCGGCTGTTCCAGCTGCCCGATCCGGGCATCGACGATGCCCGTGCCCACTGGATGTGGAGCCCGGAAAGCCCGCAGCTGATCGATGCCGAGATCACGCTGCATGCGCCCGACGGCCTGGTGATCGACCACGTGATCAGCTACACCGCGCTGCGCACGGTGTCGGTCGACGGC